>LNFM01000217.1_pt1 | contig 147484 bp, 130 predicted proteins | sample 596031 | NCBI WGS metagenome assembly LNFM01 (sample SAMN04254537, study PRJNA301005) | activated carbon metagenome | isolation source: dual media filters at the Ann Arbor, Michigan drinking water treatment plant | place: USA: Ann Arbor
GAGGGGTCGAGGAGAGCCAGTTTTGCAAGTGCTTGTCGCGGTTGGACTTTTTCAGGACCACCGTGTCAATTTGCAGGAAAAATACGATCACCCCGATGAACAGCACCTCGGCCAGCTTGGCCAGCACGCCCGCGCCACCGGGCCGCGGCGAACGCGCCTCGGCCAGCGCGTAGCGCAGCGAGGCCTCCAGCCACACGCCGGCGTTGGAGCCGCGCACGCTGACCTTCACCACCGGCGGCAGACCAGCCAGCAGCAGCCGCGCCAGGCGTGCGTCGCAGGCCAGGTAGCCGCAGACGAGCTTGGTGACGGTGCCACCGCCGCCATAGGCCAGCTGGCGCGGGCGGCGCGACAGCACGGCGTCGAGCCGCGCGCCGGTGGCCGGGGCCAGGCCGGGCTGCGAGGTCATGCGGTGCGCGTCGCCCTGCGGAAAGATCACCGCGTCGCCGGCCATCAGGTGCAGCGGCGGCTGGCCCTCCAGCTCCACGAAACACTCGCCCTCGGTGATCATGTGGAAGATCACCACGCGCTCGGCCGTGGGCTCCAGGTAGGGCGCGGCCTTGTCGGCATGCGGCGACTGGTAGCACCAGGGCGCGGTGAAGCGGCCGTTGATGAAGATCGCGCCCACCAGGCGCACCACGCGCAGGGTTTCCGACAGCGCGTCCATCAGCCGACCTCGAGCTGCAGCGCCAGCGCGGTGGCGTGCGTCACGGCGCTGGGAATCGGCGACTGGCGCACCGCCGACTCCACCAGCGCGCGCAGCGCGGCCTCGTCGACGCCCGGGGCGCGCAGGCTCACGTGCAGCTGCATGTCGCCCGGGCCGGCGTAGAAGGGCTCGCCGCCGGCGTCGGCCATGCCGAGCAGGCCGCGGACGTCGGAGCGGCTCGTGACCTTCACGTCCAGCGCCGTCAGCGGGATGCCACGCGCCGCGGCGGCCATCAGGATGGACGCGCTGGCGCAGGTGGCCACGCCGGCGCGGAACAGCCAGCCCGGCGTGACCTGGTCGCCGCTGCCGCCCAGTTCGGTGGGCATGTCGGTGGCCACCTGCGGGCCGTCGGCATGCTCGGCCACCACGCGCAGGCCGCCGGTCCAGCGCGCGGTGGCCGGGGCGTCGTCGTGCACCGCCAGCGCGGGCTTGCGCTCGAAGAAGGATCTCACACGCTGCAGCGCCGCTGCGATGTCCTGCTGTGCCATGAAGCGCGTCTCCGGAGGGGGCCGCCGGGCGGCGGCGGGCCGATGCGGCGGATTGTGGGCGCGCGTGCAGTGGCACGCCAGCCGGCGGCGCCGGCGTGCCGTGGAACCGGACGCCGGGACAGGTTTCCCGGACGCCCGGCAAGGCCGCGCGCCACCCCGGCGCGCACCCCGTGCAGCGGCGGACGATCGGGCAACCCGGCGCGACGGGTGGGCAGGACGCGGGGGCGGTGCGGATGGTCCAGTGCATCACCGCCCCGACGCGGCATCACACATCCCCCGAGACAGGAGCCCGACATGAACGCACCCACCGACCTCCAAGCCCTGAAGACCCGCCAGCAGGCCGCCTGGTCCAGCGGCGACTACGCCCTCATCGGCACCACGCTGCAGCTGGTGGGCGAGCTGCTGGCCGAGGCCTGCGACATCCGTACCGACGAGCAGGTGCTCGACGTGGCCGCCGGCAACGGCAACGCCACACTGGCCGCCGCGCGGCGCGGCGCGCGCGTGACCTCCACCGACTACGTGCCCGGCCTGCTGGAGCGCGGCGCCGACCGCGCCCGCGCCGAGCACCTGGACGTCAGCTTCCAGACCGCCGACGTCGAGGCGCTGCCCTTTGCCGACGCCAGCTTCGACGCCGTGCTGTCGACCTTCGGCGTGATGTTCGCGCCCGATCACGCGCGTTCGGCCGCCGAGATGCTGCGCGTGTGCCGCCCCGGCGGCCGCATCGGCATGGCCAACTGGACGCCCGAGGGATTCATCGGCCAGCTCTTCAAGACCCTGGGCCGCCAGATCCCGCCGCCGCCGGGCGTGCAGCCGCCGTCGCTGTGGGGCGTGAAGTCGCACCTGGAGACGCTGTTCGGCGACGGTGCGGCGCACATCGTCATCACGCCCCGCGTGCACCACTTCCGCTACCGCTCGGCGGCGCACTTCATCGACATCTTCCGCACCTGGTACGGCCCGGTGCACAAGGCCTTTGCGTCGCTGCCCGCCGACAAGGCGCTGCTGCTGGAGCAGGACCTGACAGCGCTGCTGAACGGCCTGAACCGCGCCGGGGCAGCGTCTCTGGTGGTGCCCAGCGACTACCTGGAAGTCGTCGTCACCAAGCGCTGAGCACACCATGCAGCCGCGCCTGCAGCGTCGCGTCCAGCGTTACGGCTGGGACCTGGCCGCCGCCTCGTACGACACGCTGTGGCAGGCGCAACTGGCGCCCGCGCAGCAGGCGCTGCTGGACTTGGCGGCGCTGCGCCCGGGCGAGGCGGTGCTCGACGTGGCCTGCGGCACCGGCCACCTCACACGCGCCGCGGCGCAGGCCGTGGGCGATGGCGGGCGCGTGGCGGGCGTGGACCTGTCGGGCCAGATGATCGACGCGGCGCTGCAGCGCATGCCGCCCGGCCTGGCGACGCGCACGAGCTTCCTGCGCATGGACGGCGAAAGCCTGGCCTGGCCCGACGCGCATTTCGACGTCGTGCTGTGCGCCTTGGGCCTGATGTACATGCCCGACCCGGTGCAGGCGCTGCGCGAGATGCACCGCGTGCTGCGCCCGGGCGGCCGTGCGGTGCTGGCGGTGTGGGGGCAGCGCGCACGCTGCGGCTGGTCGGCGGTGTTCCCCATCGTCGACGCCGAGGTCGCCAGCGAGGTCTGCCCGCTGTTCTTCGGCCTCGGCCAGCACCAGGCGCTGGCACGCGCCTGCGCAGACGCCGGGCTGATGGTGGTGGCCGAGCAGCGCCTGCAGGCCGTGCTGGACCACGCCAGCGCGGCCGAGGCCTGCGACGCCGCCTTCGAGGGCGGCCCGGTGGCGCTGGCCTGGGCCCGCTTCGACGCCACCACCCGGGCCCGTGTGCAGGACCGCTACCTGCAGGCCCTGGCCGGCTGGCGGCACGGTGCCGGCTACCGGGTGCCGGCCGAGTTTGTCGTGCTGGCCGCGGCGCGGCGCTGATCGCGCGGTGGCACGGTCCAGCAGTGGATCGGCACGCCGTCCACGCGCTCGCTGTGCCCGGGTGGCCATTCGGGGCCCATGTCGAAGGCGCAGGACACGATGCGGCTGCCGGTGCGCAGCTGGCCCAGCAGCGCCGCACGCAGGCGCAGGTTCAGCTCGGGCAGCAGGTACAGCGTGACCACGGTGGCCGGCGACAGATCGGCCTCGAAGAGGTTGCCGACGCGGAACTCCACCTGCTCGTGCACCCCGGCGCGGGCCGCGCCGGCATGGGCCTGGGCGATGCGCAGCGGATCCAGGTCGATGCCCACGCCGCGCACGCCGAAGCGCAGCGCGGCCTGGATCACGATGCGGCCGTCACCGCAGCCCAGGTCGTACAGCCGGTCCTGCGGGCGCAGGCCGGCCAGCTGCAGCATGCGGCGCAGCACCGACACCGGCGTGGGCACGAAGGGCACGTCGAGCCGCGGCTCGCCGGCCGCCCAGGCGCGCGGTGCGTAGGGCAGCTGCAGCCGGGGCGGCACGGGCTCGTGCTCGTGCCCGGAGGGGTGGGGCCGCATCGCGCCGGATCCCGCGGCGGCCATCAGCCCGCGCCACCGCGCAGCCACAGCCAGCCGACCAGGACCACGGCCGTCATCGGCACCGTGACCACGCCGGGCACGAAGAACCACACCGCCAGCAGCGGCGCCAACGGCTCCAGCATGCCGCCCAGCGCCACCAGCACGAGCCCGCAGACGAGGTAGCGGCGCATGTAGGTGGGCAGCCAGCGCGCCTGTTCCACGTTGTGGCGCCAGGCCGCCGCGCGCTCGTACAGCGTGCCCCGGGCGGTGTCCTTGAACAGCCAGGCGAAGAAGAAGTAGCGGTAGAGCAGGGTGCGCAGCGCCGGGCTCGTCTGGCGGGTGGTCGGAAGGGTGTCGTCGGACATGCCGGTTGCTCCTGCGTGCCGGTGGATTCACCCGCGCGCGCTGCGGTGGCGCCGCGCCGGGGCAAGCGCCATTCCCAGGCAACTCAGGACCCCCAGGGCCGCGCCGGGCAACCGGGCCGACCCAGCCGCCGCAGGACCGGGCCTGCACGGTGCGCATGGCCAAGCAGGGCAGGGCTGAAGCCGTGAAGAGCCGATCGGCAATACTGCCCGGGCGTCCGTCCGGCAGGCTGGCCGGTCTGGCGGGGTTGCGGCGCCCGATGTCGAGTCGATGGCGGGCCGTGAGCCCGAGCAAGGAGCGCTACCCGTGATATCCGAGGAACAGGCAGGTGCGGCCCCGGGCGCCCTGCCGGCAGCGCTGCCTTCACCGAGCCCCCGCCAGCGGGCCGCACCCAAGGCCATCGACCGCGTGCGCGGCCTCAGCGCCGGCCTGCTGCTGCTGGCCATCGGACTCCTGCCGGCCCTGGCGGGCTCGGCCTGGTACCTGCACCACGCCCGCAAGCTGGCGGTGCAGGACGCCTTTGCGCAGGCCGACCTGATGGCCATCGGCACCGTCGAGCGCCTGCGCTGGCTGCTGCAGGACGCCGAGTCGATGCTCGCCACCATCGCCGAGCGGCCGCTGGTGCGCGCCCTCGACCCCACGCGCTGCGACGCGGTGTTCCAGGACTTCAAGGACATCAGCCCCAGCTTCAAGGCCGTGGCGCTGCGGCGGCTGGACGGCGCCTCGGTGTGCTCCGAACTGGCGCAGCCGCCGTCGCAGCAGAGCGTGGCCGCGACGCCGTGGTTCCAGGCGGCGCTGCGGCACGACGGTTTCCATGCCAGCAACGTGCACCCCGGCAACGTCAGGCAGGCCTGGACCGCCCGGCTCACCCAGCCGGTGAAGGACGCCAGCGGGGTCACCGCCGCGATGCTGATCACGGCGATCGACCTGAAGCAGTTGCAGCAGCGGCTGTTTGCCAGGCTGCCGTCGCAGGCCACGTCGGCGGTGGTGGACGGTGACAACCTCGTGCTGGTGCGCTCGACGCTGCAGGAAGAGCGTGTGGGCAAGCCGGGCGCACCGGGCGTGGTCCGCGTGCTGAACGAACTGCGCCAGGAGCTGGTTGGCGCCGATCGCGGCGTGTCGCGCTCGCGCCAGTTCGTCGAGACCAGCATCGACGGCACACGGCGCCTGTTCGTCGTGCGCAGCGTGCCCATGACCGATTGGATGGTCGTCAGCACGCTGCCCGAGGCCGAAACGCTGCAAGCCTACGTGCAGTCACGCAACCAGAGCCTGCTGGCGATCGCGCTGATCCTGGCGCTGGCCGCACTGGCCGCGTGGCGCGTGAGCCGCGCCATCCTGGTGCCGATCCGCGGCCTGGCCACCGCGGCACGCGGCATGGCCGAAGGCGCTGCCGCGCCGCACGCGCCGGAGTCGGGCCCGCGCGAGATCCGCGAGGTGGCGCGCGAGTTCAACCGCATGGTGCGCGTCACCGCCGAGAGCGGCGAGCAACTGCGCGCCAGCGAGAGCCACTACCGCTCGCTGATCCAGGGCCTGCCGGTGGCGGTGATCTCGTACAGGGCCGACGGCGCCATCGAGATCTTCAACGACAGCGCCTGCAGGCTGCTGCAGATGAGCGCCGCGCAGCTGGAGCGCGGCACTGCCGACCCCGGCCAGGCCTGGCACTTCGTCGACGCGCAGGGCGCGCGGCTGCCGCTGGCGGCCCACCCGCCGCAGCAGGTGCTGCACAGCCAGCGCGCGCTGGCGCCGCAGGTGCTGGGCCTGGTGCACGAGGCCCCGGACGGCGCGCCCGCCGGGCCGCAGAGCTGGGTCATGGTGAGCGCCTATCCGCAGTTCGACGCCGCGCAGCAGCTGATGCGCGTGATCGTCGTCTTCGTCGACATCACCACGCAGCACCAGAGCGAGCAGTTGCGTGTGGCCAAGGACGCCGCCGAGGCGGCGAGCAAGGCCAAGTCGGCCTTCCTGTCGCGCGTGAGCCATGAGCTGCGCACGCCGCTGAACGCGATCAACGGCTTTTCGGAGCTGATGGTGGCCGACGCCCGCCTGGCCCCCGACCAGCGCGACAAGATCGGCCACGTGCTCAATGCCGGCAAGCACCTGCTGTCGCTGATCAACCAGATCCTCGATCTCACACGCATCGAGTCGGGCCCGCCGCTGCACCGCCTGCAGCCGGTGGCGCTGTGGCCGCTGCTGCAGGAATGCCTGGCCATCTGCGAGCCGCTGGCGCAGGTGCGCCAGGTCACGCTGGTGCTGCTGCCGGCCGATGCCGCCGCCGAGCCGCCGTGGGTGCTGGGCGACGCCACGGCGCTGCGCCAGGTGCTGATGAACCTGCTGTCCAACGGCGTCAAGTACAACCGGCCGGGCGGCCGTGTCAGCGTGCAGCTGCGCCAGGAGCCCGCAGACCGTGGCGCGACCGACACCGTGCTCAGCGTCTGCGACACCGGCTCGGGCCTCAGCGCGACGCAGATCGAAGGCCTGTTCCAGCCCTTCAACCGGCTCGGCGCGGAACACCGCGGCATCGAGGGGCACGGCCTGGGGCTCGTGATCTCGCGCCTGCTGGCGCAGTCGATGGGCGGCGACATCACGGTGCGCAGCACCGAAGGCGAGGGCTCCTGCTTCGATGTGCTGCTGCACGGCGCGGCGCCGGCCGATGAACCCGTCGTGGCGCCGGAGCGGCCGCCCGCGGACACGCCGGTGTCGCCGCCTGCACCGTCGCCGGCCTCGTCATCGACCCCGCCTGCAGCACCGGCCGGCCCCGAGGTCCTGAGGCCGCTCTGGCGCGTGCTCTACATCGAAGACAACCCGATGAACATGACGCTGATGCGTCACATCCTGGCCCTGCGAGGCGACATCGACTTCCACGGCGCCACCGACGGCCTGTCCGGCGTGGCGGCGGCGCGGCGGCTGCAGCCCGACCTCGTGCTCATCGACATCGGGCTGCCGCTGCTCGATGGTTTTGGCGTGCTCGAACAACTGCGCCGGCATGGCCCCACCTCGCGCACGCCGTGCTGGGCCGTCACCGCCGACACCACGCCGGAGACCGCCGCGCGCGCGCGGGCGGCGGGGTTTGCGCGCTACGTCACCAAGCCGGTGTCGGTGAGCGAGCTGCGCGAGGCCCTCGACGCCTGGATGCGGGCGAGCGAGCCGCGGGCCGAGGGGTTCGACGGCGGGCGGGCCGCTTCGCCGTCCCGCTCACCGGTCTGACCGCCGCGCACCGCCACTCAGGTGCCGGAGGCGGCCGGTGCCGGCGTGGACGAGGCGCCCGAAGGCTGCACCTTGCGCGCCACCGTGTCGGCCGCGCGCGCCGTGGCCTCGGCGCCGCGCGCAATGCCGCGGGCCGCGGCCGACACGCCCACCTGCACGCCATGCGCGGCCGCCCTGGCGCCCCGTTCGATGCCGTTGGCAGCGGCCTTGGCGCCGCGCTCCAGCGCGCCCCCGACCTGGGCGCCCGGGCTCGCCGCAGGCGCTTCGGACTGGGCGGGCGCGGCCACGGCGGTGCCCGTCAGGGCCACGGTGGCCAGGGCGGCAATGATCGTTCGCAGGGTCGGCATGTCGAGTCCTCCAGGGGCAGCCAGGGGCAAGCCGCGAATGGTAGCCACCGCGCCTTGACCCTGGCCCGTGTGCCGGAGGGCAAGCCGTGACCAGCGGCAAGCGAATGTGTCAGCGCCGGCGCTTCACGGGGCTGCAGCCGCCAGCCCCCACCAGGGCGGCAGCAGGCCGGCGTACGCGGGCTGCGCGTAGCGGTCGTCCATCAGCCACAGCCAGCCGCGGTCCTCGGGCGTGCGCAGCACGCGGCCGGCGGCCTGCACCACCTTCTGCATCGCGGGCACGCGGTCGGCGTAGCCGTGGTCGGCGCCGAAGAGCGCGTCGAGCCGGGCGCGCCAGTGGTCCTGCATCGGCGACACCGGCGGCAGCCCGAGCGTGGCGATGAAGGCCCCGATGAGGCGCGAGCCGGGCAGGTCCACGCCCTCGGCGAACACACCGCCCAGCACCGCGAAACCGACGCCGCGGCCGCCGGGCTCGAAGCGCCGCAGAAAGGCCTGCCGCGCCTCGGCCGGCATGGCCCGCGCCTGGCGCCACTGCACGATGTCGGGCCGGCGCAGCGCCAGCCGTGCGGCGACCTGCTGCAGGTAGTCGAAGCTGCTGAAGAACGCCAGGTAGTGGCCCGGCGCGGCGTCGTACTGGCGCCCGATCACGTTCACCAGCGCGTCGAGCGAACGCGCGCGGTGTGCGTAGCGCGTGGACACCTGCTGCGCCACGCGCACCTGCAGGTGTTCGGCCGCAAAGACCGGCGGCACGTCGAGCCAGGCGGTGTCGTCGGGCAGGCCCAGCAGGTCGGTCTGGTAGGCCGGCGGGCCCAGCGTGGCCGAGAACAGCGTGACGCTGTGCAGCCCGCGGAAGCGCGGCCGCAGGAAGCGCGCGGGCACCACGTTGCGCAGACTGAAGACGGCGTCGGGCGGGTCGCCGTCGTCGAACAGCAGGCCGGGCGCCGGCAGCGTGCCGAACAGGTCGGGCGCCGCCACGGCCTCCGGCACGTCACCGTCGGGCGCCCGCGGGCCGGCCGGCTCGGGCGCTTCGTTGCCGGCGGGCAGCCGCTCGATGTCGAACAGCGAATGCTCGCCCAGCATGTCGGCCAGCTTGACGAAACGCTGCAGCTCGAAATGAAAGTTCAGCAGCGCGCCGGTGGCCATGGGGCGGCTCTGGAAGTGCTCACCGAGCGCGGCACCCAGGACCTGCAGCGCCAGCGCCAGCGCGTCCGGGATGTCGTCCAGCACGGCATAGGGCTCGTCCTGCTCCGCGGCCAGCGCCGACGCGGCCTGCAGCAGCCCGTCGAAGGCCGCATGCAGCGCCGCCGGTGCGGCCTGCCGCGCCGCCTGCACGGCGCCCAGCCGCAGCCCGGCGCTGTACATGCTGCGCGCGCGGTCCACCAGGTTGTGCGCTTCGTCCACCAGCACGCCCAGGCGCCAGTCCTGCGCCTGCGCCAGGCCCCAGAGCTGGCCGTTGGCGTCGAAGGCGTGGTGCACGTCGCCCACCAGCACGTCGGCCCAGCGCACGAGCTCCTGCCCCAGGTAGTACGGGCACAGGCCGTGGCGCAGCGCCACGCGGCGCTGTGCTTCGGCGTCGAGCCAGCCCGCGGCCACGGCTTCGGCGCGGGCCGCGGGCAGGCGGTCGTAGAAGCCGCGTGCCAGCGGGCAGGCGTCGCCGTGGCAGGCCTTGTCGGGGTGCTCGCAGGCCTGCTCCTTGGCCACCATCGCGGCCACGCGCAGCGCCTGGCCGGGCGTGCCGTTGCGCAGCCGGTCCAGCGCGTCGAGCGCGGCGATGCGGCCGGTGCCCTTGCAGGTGAGGAAGGCGATCTTGTCCAGGCCGCTGGCCGGCATCGCACGCAGCATCGGGAACAGCGTGCCCACCGTCTTGCCGATGCCGGTGGGCGCCTGCACCAGCAGGCAGCGGCCGCCGGTGGTGGCGCGGTACACGGCCTCGGCCATCTCGCGCTGGCCGGGGCGGAAGGCCGGCTGCGGAAAGGCCAGCGCCTGCAGCGCGGCGTTGCGCTGCTCGCGGTGCGCGGCCTCCTGCTCGGCCCAGTGCAGGAAGGCGCTGCAGCGGGCGGCCAGCGCGGCCTCCAGCTCGGCGGCGCTGCACAGCTCGCGCAGCACCACCTCGGTCTGCGTGAGCGTGTCGTAGTAGACGAGCGCCAGCGCCAGCTCGGGCAGCGCATGGGCGCGGCAGTAGAGCGCGCCGTAGGTCTGCAGCTGCGCCCAGTGCAGCGCGCGGCGGTTGTGCGGGATGCTGTCGGGGTGGCCGCGCAGGGTCTTGATCTCCTCCAGGCAGCGCTGGCGCGGGTCGTAGCCGTCGGCGCGGCCGCGCACGCGCAGCGGGCCGCAGGTGGTCTCGAGTGCGATCTCGGTCTCGTAGTCGCCGCCGCGCCGCGCGGCCACGGCGAGCTGGCCGTTCAGGCCTTCCAGCGCCGTGGCCGAGGGCGTGAAGCGGCGGTCCAGGTCGCCCTGCTTGGCGGTGAACTCGCACAGGCTGCGCACCGAGACGGTGTAGGTCCAGGCCACGCCCGGTTCGGCGACGGGCGCCGCGGCCGGATCTTCCACGGGCGCGTCAGCGTCGATGTCGACGTCCAGGCTCACCGCAGCAGCCCTCACACCAGCGCGATGCGGCGGATGCCCAGCGCAAACGGCCCCGCCTGCCGGCCCGCGATCATCAGGCCCACCTGGCGCACCAGCGCCGGGTCCAGCGGCGGTGCACCGGGCACGTCGCGACCTCGGAAGCGCGGCTGGAAACCGGCAATCGGCAGCGTGACGAGGGTCCAGCGCTCGGGCGCGGGCGTGAAGTCGGCCTGGTACGCCACCGCGTCGAACGCACCTTCGGTGAAGAGGCTGAGCTTGTAGGTGGCGGCCTCGCCGCGCACCTCGACCAGGCAGGCCTGCGCACCCGCGCGGCCGGGCCAGCCGCTGGGCGAGCGCACCGAGGCGAAGCCGCCGTTGCGCTCGAGCGAGACCTCGCCTTCGAACACCGCGTGCCCGGCGGCGTCGGCGCGCAGCCGGCTGCGCGAGACGCCGCCCATCACACGGTCGTCGATGGCCGTCCAGCCTTGCACGGCGTCAGGGGTGTCGAATCGCCAGAGCAGTTGCGGCATGGCGGGATTCTGACGGCGCGGCCGGCTGCCTGCGCCCGGGTGCCCCTGACGCCCGCACGCGCGGCGGGCCTGGCCACAATGGACCGCCGTCCACCCCGCATCGCCGCCGGCCCATGATCCAGACGCAGCTCGTCCGTGAACTCACCGTGCACCCCGCGGCCGCCGACACCGGCGCCCACCTGGCCGCCGCCAGCGGGCTGGTGCGCCGGGGCCGCCGGCTGTATGTGGTGGCCGACGACGAGCTGCACCTGGGCCTGTTCGACCTGGACGACGCCGGCCCGGGCGCGCTGTGGCGCCTGCTGCCCGGCTCGCTGCCCGCAGAGCACGAGGCGCGCAAGGCCGCCAAGCCCGACTGGGAGTCGCTGCTGCTGCTGCAGCCCACGGCCGACGCGCCGCACGGCGGCCTGCTGGCGCTGGGCTCGGGCTCCAAGCGCCGCCGGCAGCGCGCGGAGTTCGTGCCGCTCGACGCCGCGGGCCTGCCTGGCGGCGCGCCGCTGGAGATCGACCTCACGGCCTGGTTCGATGCGCTGCGGCCGCAGTTCGGCAAGCTCAACGTCGAAGGCGCCTTCGTCGACGGTGCCGAGCTCTGCCTGCTGCAGCGTGGCAACAAGGGCCTGGGCCTCAACGCCTGTGTGCGCTTCGAGCTGGCGTCGGTGCAGCACTGGCTGTTTGCCGGCGGCACCGCACCGGCGTGCACGCGCCTGCAGACGCTCGAGCTGGGTCAGCTCGGCGGCGTGCCGCTGGGCTTCACCGACGGGGCTGCGCTGCCGGGCGGCGGCTGGGTGTTCTGCGCCGCCGCCGAGGACACCGACGACAGCGTGGCCGACGGCCGCTGCCTGGGCTCGGCCATCGGCGTGGTGGATGCAGCCGGCGTGCTGCGTTCGCTGCAACCGCTGGCGCGGCTGTGCAAGACCGAAGGCATCGCGCTGGCCGGCGACGACGCCGACAGCGGCCTGCTGCTCGTCACCGACGCCGACGACCGCGCCGCGCCGGCGGTACTGCTGTCGGCACCGCGGCCGGGTTGACGATGCCGTTGCCTCGGGCCCCGGCCGTGGTGCGGCCGCCAGCGACCACAGCCTGGCGACACGGCCGGTCTGCGCTGGCTGCCGGGCTGGCTGGCGCGTGGGTGCTCGGGCTCGTCGCCTGCGCCGGCGACGCGCCCCGGCAGCCCCCCATGCGCACACCCGAGGCGGTGCAGGCCGACATCGAGGCGCTGATCCCGGAGCGTGTGGCGCAGCGTGCGGCCTGGGCGGTCGATCTGCAACTCGTGTTCGCCGGCCTGAAGCTGCCACCCAGCACCGACAACGTGTGCGCCGTGCTGGCCGTCGTCGAACAGGAATCCACCTTCAACGCCGACCCGCCGGTGCCCGACCTGGCCCGCATCGCGCGCGAGGAAATGCTGCGCCGTGCCGACAGCCTAGGGGTGCCCGAACTGGCCGTGAACCTGGCGCTGCGGCTGCAGTCCCCCGATGGCCGTTCCTACGACGAGCGCCTGAAGGCGGTGAGGACCGAGCGCGAGCTCAGCCTGATGTACGAGCAGTTCATCGGCGAAGTGCCGCTGGGCCAGCGGCTGTTCGCCAACTGGAACCCGGTGCGCACCGGTGGGCCGATGCAGGTCGGCATCGCGTTTGCCGAAGCGCACGCCAAGGCACGGGCTTACCCGTTCCCGGCCCAGGCTTCGATCCGCCACGAGGTCTTCACGCGGCGCGGCGGTCTGTACTTCGGCACCGCGCACCTGCTCGAGTACCCCGCCGCCGCCTACGGCTCGACCATGATCTACCGCTTCGCCGACTTCAATGCGGGGCGCTACGCCAGCCGCAACGCGGCCTTCCAGCAGGCGCTGGCGGTGGCCAGCGGGCGGCCGCTGGCGCTGGACGGCGATCTCTTCGTCAACGCGCCGGCGCCGCCCGGTCCCACCGAGATCGCCGCACGCAGCCTGAGCGCGGCCCTCGACATGGACGAGCGCACGATCCGGCGGGAGCTGGAGCGCAGCCAGGACGAAGACTTCGACCGCAGCCCGCTGCGGGTCAAGGTCTTTGCGCTGGCGCAGGCGCGCAGCGGCCGCGCGCCGCCGCGTGCGGTGCTGCCCCGCATCGTGCTCAAGAGCCCGAAGTTCACGCGGACGCTGACCACCGAGTGGTTCGCCCGCCGCGTGGACGAACGCTTCCAGCGCTGCCGGCAGAACGCCGCCGGGTGACGGGCGCGACGGTCCGCCGAGCGTGCAGGTTTGATGTCGGCGGCCGCGGTGCTCAGGGCACCAGCGCCAGGAACAGGAAGGCCGCAAACAGCACCAGGTGCACGGCGCCCTGCATCACGTTGGTCCGCCCGGTGCCCAGCGTGATGGCGCTCACCAGGAAGGTCAGCGCCAGCAGCACCAGGTCCTTGGCCTCCAGGCCCAGCACCAGCGGCAGGTCGAGCCAGGCGGCGGTGATGACCACCGCCGGGATCGTCAGCCCGATGCTCGCCAGCGCCGAGCCCAGCGCCAGGTTCATGCTCGTCTGCAGCCGGTCGGCGCGCGCCGCCCGCACGGCGGCCCAGGTCTCGGGCGCCAGCACGAGCAGCGCGATGGCAATGCCGATCACCGCCTTGGGCGCGCCCGCAGCGGCCACCGCCGCCTCGATGGTGGGCGACAGCTGCTTGGCCAAGCCCACCACCGTCACCAGCGACACCAGCAGCAGCCCGAAGCTGCCCCAGGCCTGCAGCGGCGACGGCGGCGCAGCGTGCACGTCTTCGTCGGCGGCGTTCTTCTGCGGCAGGAAGTAGTCGCGGTGGCGCACCGTCTGCACGAACACGAACACGCCCCACAGCGCCAGCGACGAGGCCGCCACGAAGATCAGCTGCGACAGCGTGTAGGTGCCCTCGGCCGAGCTGGTGGTGAAGCTCGGCATCACCAGCGACAACCCGGCCAGCGCCACCAGCGCCGACAGCGCGGAGTTGGCGCCCTCCAGCTTGAAGGTCTGCTCGTGGTGGCTCAGGCCGCCGGTCAGCAGGCACAGCCCGACGACGCCGGTGCAGATGATCATCACCGCCGCATAGATGGTGTCGCGCGGCAGCGTGGCCTTGTCGGCGCCGCCGGCGAGCATCATCGAGACGATCAGTGCCACCTCGATGACCGTGATGGCCACCGCCAGCACCAGCGTGCCGAAGGGTTCGCCCACGCGGTGCGCCACGACCTCGGCGTGGTGCACCGCGGTGATCACCGCCGCCACCAGCGCCAGCGCGCTGAGCACGGCCAGCGCCGCGCCCATCGTGGACAGGATCGAGCCCGCGAGCACGGCCACGGCCGCGGCGGGCAGGAGGTAGGCCCATGGGGGCATGCGAGGCTCCTGACGTGAAGGGTTGGCTGCCCACCGGCGCGGCATGCGCAGGCAAGCAGGTGCTCATTGTCAGGGCCTGCGGCCGCCGGGCCGCCCGGGCTCAGTCGAAGATGTTGCTCAGCCAGTTCTTCTTGCGCGCGCCGCCCGGGCCGCGGCCGTGGTCATGGCCGTGGTCGGAGTCGGCAAAGTCGGGCCGCGAGCGCGGTTGGCCGGGCGTGGCCGCCTGCTGCGACACGGCGGGCTGACCCGAGCGTTCGATGAGCTTGTCGAGCTCGCCACGGTCCAGCCAGACGCCGCGGCAGGCGGGGCAGTAGTCGATCTCGACACCTTGGCGGTCGCTCATCACGAGCGTGGCGTCGGCGCAGGCGGGGCATTTCATGGCAGTTTCCTCAGAGGTTGCGGGCTGCCGGCGCTGCAGTCACCGAAGCGCAGGGGCTTCGCAGCAGCCGCCGTGGCAGGCACCGCGGAACCGTAAGCGCAGCCGGGCCGGGGTGCCAGCAGGCTGCAGCGAGCACCGGGTTCCGGAAAACCTGCGCCTTCAGCGCGCCAGGTTCGGCCCAGGTTGTGCTGCAGCGGCGGCATCAGCGCGGGGATCGAGCGACGGATGCTTCTGCTTTTCCGATGCAGACGTTCCGTTCGTTCTGCTTTCACGGCATCCCGCGCACGGCGACATTCAGCGCCCCGGGGTCGCCGACCCCATGGCCCTGAAAGGGACCGCCCCATGCGCAGCTACCCCCGCAACAGCCCCGAAGCCGCCGCCCGCATCGTGGCGCTGGTGCTCATCTCCGACGGCCATGTGTGCAGCTCCGAGTTCGAGGTGCTCCGGCAGCTCGACGCCGCCCGCCAGCTGGGCCTGGCGCCGGAGGCCTTGCCCGGCCTCGTGCACACGCTGTGCGAAGACCTGCTGGCCGGCGCCGGCGCAGACGCCCTGATGAACGGCGTCGATCCCGACACCCTGGCCGCGCTGATGCGCGAGATCGACGACCCGCAGCTGCAGCAGCAGGTGTTGCACCTGGCGCTGGCCGCGGCCCGCGCCGACAGCCACCTGGCCGACGCCGAGGCGCTGGTGCTGGGTGCCGCAGCCCACCACTGGAAAGTGGTCGGCGACGCCGCGGCAGCCTGAGGCCGCAGGGCCATGCGGCGGCGCGCCCGCGCCGCCCAGCGCCGTCAGCCGCCGTGCGCCAGCCGCCTGAACTGCGCCAGCACCGCCGCGTCGCCGGCGTGGAAGGTGGTGAGCCCGAAGCCGGTGCGCACCACCAGCCGGGGCACGATCAGCCAGCCCAGGCCCGGGATGCTGATCAGCTTCACCTGCGAGATGTCGGCCAGGTTCACCTTCTTCGGCCACAGCCAGCTCTGCTGGATGGTGACGCCGTCGAACTGCGTGCGGCTGGTGACGATGCCCCAGTAGCCCGAGCCGATCACGGCCACGACGGCCAGCAGGAAGGCCCAGTCCTTGAAGGCCAGCGCAGGACCGGCGGGTCCGTCGGTGACGGCAGCCACCCCTGCAACCGCCAGCGCGACCATGATGGCCGTGGCCAGCAGCTTCACGGTGACCGGGAACGCAGGCCCGCTGACCCGTTCGAGGGGTGCTTCTGCCGGCGGGCGGCGACCGGGCTCCAGCAGCTTGAGGGCCAGCGGCTTCACTGCGGTGCGCTCGCCGGCTTCTCGCGGAACATCTCCTGGATGTCCGCCTCGGTGTCCGACTTGTCCTCGCTCTGCTCCATGGCCGGCATCTCGACGTTGTCGATGTCGATGGCGACCTTCTTGTCGAGCAGCGCCGTCACCGTCTGCGGGAAGGCGATCACCACCGCCACCAGCACCAGCTGCAGCACGATGAACGGGATCGAGCCCATGTAGATGTCCTTCGACTCCACCTTGGCCGGCAAGGCTCCGTTCTTGAACAGCGAGTCGGAGATGCCGCGCAGGTAGAACAGCGCAAAGCCGAAGGGCGGGTGCATGAAGCTCGTCTGCATGTTCACGCAGATCATCACGCCGAACCAGATGAGGTCGATGCCCATCTTGTCGGCCACGGGCCCGAGCATCGGCAGGATGATGAAGGCGATCTCGAAGAAGTCGAGGAAGAACGCCAGGAAGAAGATGAAGACGTTGACGACGATGAGGAAGCCGGTCTGCCCGCCGGGCAGGCCGGTCAGCAGGTGTTCCACCCACTTGGCACCGTCCACGCCCTGGAACACGAGCGAGAAGACGCGCGAGCCGATCAGGATGAAGACGACCATCGCCGTGATGCGCATCGTGCCCGCCATCGCGCCGCGCACCAGCGCCCATTGCAGCCGGCCGCGCATCGCCGCCAGCACCATGGCCCCCACGGCACCCATGGCGCCGGCCTCGGTGGGCGTGCAGATGGCGGTGCTGATGCCGGGCAGGCCGCCCATGCTGCCCAGCACCGCGAAGATCAGCACGGCCGACGGGATGATGCCGCGCAGGCACTTGCTCCACAGCGCCCAGCCGTGCAGCGTGCGGGCCTCGGGCGGCAGCCCCGGCACATGCCCCGGGCGCATGCGCGACAGGAAGAAGGTGTAGGCCGCAAACAGCAGCACCTGCAGCACCGAGGGGCCCCAGGCGCCCTTGTACATGTCGCCGACCGAGCGGCCCAGCTGATCGGCCATCACCACCAGCACCAGCGACGGCGGCACCAGCTGCGTGATGGTGCCCGACGCGGCCAGCACCCCGGTGGCGTAGCGCATGTTGTAGCCGTAGCGCATCATCACCGGCAGCGAGATCATCGCCATCGCGATCACCTGGCCGGCCACCGTGCCGGTGATGGCACCCAGGATGAAGCCGACGATGATGACCGAGTAGCCCAGGCCGCCGCGCAGCGGCCCGAAGAGCTGGCCCATCGAGTCGAGCAGGTCCTCGGCCAGCCCGCACTTCTCCAGGATCGCGCCCATCAGCGTGAAGAACGGGATCGCCAGCAGCAGCTCGTTGGAGAGGATGCTCATCAGGTTGAGCGGCAGGTTGCCCAGAAAGGCCGCCGGGAACCAGCCCATCTCGACCGCGATGAAGCCGCACAGCAGGCCCAGGGCCGACAGCGAGAAGGCGACCGGGAACCCGATCAGCAGGATGATGATCAGGCCGCCGAACATCAGCGGCGCAAATGACTCCGCGCTCATTGCAGCGGCCTTTCGTAGTGGGTGTCCATCTCGTGCACGCGCATCAGCCAGCCCAGCCGCTTGATGATCTCGGACACGCCCTGCAGCGACAGCAGCGCCATGCCCAGCGGCAGCGTCAGCGTCACCGGCCAGCGGATCAGGCCGCCGGCATTGCTGGAGCTTTCGCCGGTGAGGAACTGGCCCACCAGCAGCGGCCACGACATCACCAGCACCAGCACCGTGACGGGCAGCAGGAACAGGCACAGGCCGAAGAGATCGACCAGCACCTTCCAGCGCGACGTGTACAGGCCGTACACCACGTCCACCCGCACGTGCTCGTTCAGCCGCAGCACCTGCGCGGTGCCGAACATCACGCACACCGCGAAGAGGTACCACTGGATCTCGAGGTACGCGTTCGAGCTGTAGTCGAAGCCGTAGCGCACCACGGCGTTGCCGGCGCTGATCAGGCACGCCGCCAGCACCGCCCAGGTGGCCAGCATGGCAAAACGATCGTTGAGCGCATCGATCCAGCGCGATAGGGTCAGCAGGTGTCTCACCACGGGTCTCCGTCGTGCGCTGGGCGCGGCCTGCAGGGGCTGGCTCCGGCACGCCGAGAGGCTAGTCGCGGGCCCGTAAACGCTGCGTATAAAGCCGCGATCAGCGGCGGCGAACTGGCGTGCGGCCGGATGGCCGAGCGGCCCTTCGTCAGCCCGCGGTGTCCCCGTCGACGCTGAGCCGGTAGCCGATGCCAGTCTCCGTGACCAGGTAGGCCGGATGCGCGGGATCGGCCTCCAGCCGCTGCCGCAGCTGCCGCACGTAGATGCGCAGGTAGTGGGCCTGGTCGCCATGCCCCGGGCCCCACACTTCCTTCAGCAGCTGCTGCGAGGTCACGACGCGGCCCGCGTGGCGGCACAGCACCTCCAGCAGCCGCCACTGCGTGGCCGTCAGGCGGACCGGCGCGCCGTCCTTCAGCACCGTCTTGGCCGTCAGGTCGATCGCACACGCGCCCATGCGCAGGGCCGAGGCGCCGCCCTGGCCCGTCTGCCGGGCGTGGCGCAGGGCCACGCGCAGGCGTGCATGCAGTTCGGCCACACCGAAGGGCTTGGTCAGGAAGTCGTCGGCCCCGGCGTCCAGCGCCTCCACCTTCTGCTGCTCCTGCGAGCGCGCCGACAGCACGATGATGGGCCGCTGGGTCCACGACCGCAGCTGGCGGATCAGGGCCAGGCCGTCGCCATCGGGCAGCCCCAGGTCGACCAGGAACAGGTCGATGCGGCGATTGCCCGCCAGCGTGCGGCCCGCCCGCGCGTTCTCGGCCTCGTGCACGACGTGGCCTTCGGCCTCGAGCGTCGTGCGCAGCAGCTGGCGGATCGGCGCCTCGTCTTCGACGATCAGGATCTGCACGCCGCGGGGCCCGGCGGCCGTCATTCGAACTCGCCCTCGGCCAGCATCGGCAGCGCCGGCTGGGGCATCGTCATGACGAACCGCGCACCGCCGTCGTTGAGCACGTGGATGTCGCCGCCGTGCAGCCGGGCCACGGCAGCGCAGATCGCCAGGCCCAGCCCCTTGCCGGAGGAATCACCGTCGTCGGCGGCGCGGTAGAACTTGCGGAAGATGGCGCGCTCGTGCCCGGGCGCCACGCCCGGGCCTTCGTCCTGCACCGTCAGCGACCAGGCCTGCGCCTGCACGTCCAGACCCACCCGGATGCGGCCCGCCGGCGGGCTATGCCGGATGGCGTTGTCGACCAGGTTCACCACGACCTGCGTCACCAGGCCCGGGTCGCACCAGACCAGCGCCTCGGGCGCCACGGTCAGCGCCAGCCGGACCGCCTTCAGCCGCGGGCCGAGCTGGGCCAGCGCCTCTTCCAGCAGCTCGTCGGCCGGGCACCACTCGGGCCGCAGCTGCACCGCGCCTTCGTCCAGCCGCGTGAGGTCGAGCAGGTTGCTGGTCAGCAGGTGCAGGCGCTGCGCCTCGCCCAGCAGGCCCTGCAGCAGCGCCAGGCGGTGCGCCTCGTCCAGGGCCTGCGCCTGCTCGATCAGCATGGTGGCGCTGCCGACGATGGTGGTCAGCGGCGTCCTGAAATCGTGCGAGATGCCGGCAAGCAGCGTGTTGCGGGTGCGCTCGCCTTCGGTCTCGATCGCGGCGGCGATGCTCTTGCGCTCGAAGGCGGCGCGCTCCATGGCCACGGCCGCCTGGTTGGCCAGGGCCCGCACCAGGTGCTGGTCTTCCAGCGTGTCCCGGGCGGGCCCGGGCGCCTGCAGCACCAGCACGCCGAAGGCGTCCCTGCCCACGACCATCGGCACGTACCTCAGGGGCTGCTCGGTGCCCGCCATGGTGCCGGCGCCGGTCTCGACGCCGTGGGCCAGCGCCTGCTGTGCCCAGGCGAGGTCCAGTCCGGGCGGCAGGGCCAGCCCGGCAGGCAGCTCGAGCTGGCCGGGATGCGTCTCACGGGGCTGGCAGGCCAGCACCACGGCCTCGGCGCCGGTCGCGGCGCGCACCGCGTTGCACAGGGCCTGCGACACGGCGGCCGCATCGCGGGCCTTGCCCAGCGCCACCGAGAGCTGGTTGAGCGCCTGGGTGCGCTGCGCGCGCGCTTCGGCCACCAGCGCCTGCTCGCGCGAGCGCGCCGCGAACTGGCTGATGATCAAGCCGACGATCATCATCACCAGGAACGCCAGCCAGTACTGCGGCTCGGTGGGCTTGAGCGACCAGCGGGGCGGCACGAAGATCAGGTCGTACAGGAAGATGCTGCCCAGCACCGTGACCACCGCCGGCGCGCGTCCGAGCCTGGAGGCCACCGACACCACGCCGGCCAGGTAGACCATCACCAGGTTGGCCGGGTGCAGGACCTGCTCGAGCACCGCACAGGCTGCGGTGCAGACGCCCAGGGTGGCCAGCACCTCGAGCCAGGCCCGCAGGCCGCCGCCCCGCGCCAGGCCGCCGGACCGCCAGGGCCGCCGCGGCAGGGCGCTGCCGGGCGGCGAGACCAGATGCACCGTCACCGCCGGCAGCAACTGGGACAGCACCTCGGCAAACTCGCTCAGCCCGCGGCCGTGCTGCAGCCAGGCGCTGCCGGGCCCGCGGCGGCCGCCGATCATCACCGCGGTCGCCCGCTCGCTGATGGCGCGGTGCACGAGCGAGGACACCAGGCCGGTGGGCGCATGTGTGCCGGTGCTGATGCGGCTGATCGTGGCGCCGAGCTGTTCGGCCCGGTCCAGCGCCTCCAGCAACGACGCGCGCAGCGGCAGGCCCAGGTTCTCGGTCGCAGGCGTGTCGATGCCCACGACCGACCAGGTGCCGCCGGTGCCGGCGCTGACGCCGTGCGCGTGCTCCACCAGTGCCAGCGCGTCGCCGTCGGCTGTGACGGCCAGCAGCAGGTGCGCGGGCCGGCTCAAGGCGCGGCGGTCCGCAGCGTGACCGGGAGCTTCATCGGCAAATGGTAGTCGGCCGCCGGCGGGCGCGTCAGGCCGCGGGCAGCTCGTCGGGCAGCAGCCGGTAGCCGATGCCCGGCTCGTTGACGATGTAGCAGGGGCGTGCGGGCGTGGGCTCGATCAGCTGCCGCAGGCGGTGGATGTAGATGCGCAGGTAATGGCCGCGCTCGCCGTGGTCGGGGCCCCACACCTCCTGCAGCAGCTGGCGCGCCGAGACCACGCGGCCGGCCTCGCGGCACAGCACCTCCAGCAGCCGCCACTGCGTGGCCGTCAGCGACACCGGCTCGTCGTTCGACCGCACGAGGCGGGCATCGAGGTCGATGCGCACGCGGCCCAGGTTGACCACGGTGCGCCCGTCCTGCACGCCGGCGGCGGAGCGGCGCATCACCGCACGCAGCCGCGCGTGCAGCTCGGCCAGGCCCAGGGGCTTGATCAGGTAGTCGTCCGCGCCCGCATCCAGCGCCCGCACCATCTGGGCCTGCGACGAACCGGCAGACACCACCACGATGGGCCGGCGCGTCCAGCCGCGCAGGCTGCGGATCAGCGCCACGCCGTCCTCGTCGGGCAGGCCCAGGTCGACCAGGATCAGGCCGACGCGCGGGTCCTCGGCCAGGCGGGCGCCGTCGTGCGCGGTGCCGGCCTCGAACACCACATGGCCTTCGGCCTCGAGCGTGGCGCGCAGCATCAGGCGGATGGACGCTTCGTCCTCGATCACGAGGACACCCGTCGGGGCAGGGTGTGGCAGCGCGGTGGGCATGCGCGACCCTACACCCGCCCGGTGAGCAGCTGGCGGATCGCCGCGGCGTCTGTGCACGCACGCAGCGCGGCATCCGTGCCGGGCGCACGCAGAAAGGCCATCACGCGCATCAGCAGCTCGTGGTCGGCCAGGAAGCCCGGGGTCGGCGCCAGCAGGGCCAGGCAGTCGGTGACCGGGTGTTCGTCGGTCTTCACCAGGCGCACCGGCGTGCGCAGGCGCAGGTAGACCGCCAGCGGACTGCGGATCACCGGCACGGCGGCGTGCGGCAGCGCCAGCCCTTGGCCCAGCGCCGGGCTGCTGCGCCCGTGCCGGCTGGTCAGCCGCTGCACGACCTGCCGGGCGGTCGGCCGCTGCGGCCCGGCAACCACCCGGGCCACGGCCTCGAACACCGCGTCCATCGACGTGGCCACCACGTCGAGCTGCACGTGCGCCAGCGGCAGCACGCGCGCCGGCAGGGCGCACGGCTCGTCACCGGGGCCAACGGGCACGGGCCCCGGGGTCGTGGCACCGTTGCACGGAAGAAGCGGATCGTGCTGCATCCGCCTCATTGCACCGCCGACGGCGTAAATGCGGTGTATGAAATCACTCGCGACAGGCCTGCGGCCATCCGCTCGCCAAAGCAGAAGCCCTGCCGACGCGGCCACCGGGGCGCCGCGCGGCAGGGCTTCAGCGAACTCAGGCGTGTGCCTTGTCGTCGGCGAAGATGTCCTTGTCCTTGTTCTCGGGCACGAACAGCATGCCGATCACCACCGTCGCCGTGGCGATGACGATGGGGTACCAGAGCCCGAAGTACGGGTCGCCGGTCTGCGCGATCATCGCGAAGGCCGTCGCCGGCATCAGGCCGCCGAACCAGCCGTTGCCGATGTGGTACGGCAAGGACATGCCGGTGTAGCGGATGCGGGTCGGGAACAGCTCCACCAGCGCGGCGGCGATCGGCCCGTAGACCATGGTCACCAGCACCACCAGGTAGGTCAGGATCAGCACCAGCGGGAACACCTGCGCATTGAAGACGTCGAAGAAGCCGTTCAGCTTCACGATGCCCGGTGCGGCCTTGCCCGGCGCCGGGTAGCCGGCGGCAGCCAGCGCCTCGTTGACCTGCTTCGTGAAGGCCGCGGGCGTGGCCTTGACCGCGTCACCCGTGAGCTTGGACTGCTCGTAGGCCACGATCTCGGTGGCGCCCACCATCACCTTGGCCGGCACGACACCCGCCTGGTACTGCACCGAGTAGTTCACCGAGCTGCGCGCCAGCAGCGCCTTGACGACGTCGCAGGAGTTCGTGAACTTGGAGATGCCGGTCGGGTTGAACTGGAACGAGCAGTCGGCCTTGTCGGCCACGATCGTGACCTTGGTGTTCTGCTGCGCGGCGTTCAGCGCCGGGTTGGCGATGGCCGTGATGGCCTTGAAGACCGGGAAGTAGGTCACCGCGGCCAGCAGGCAGCCGGCCAGGATGATCTTCTTGCGGCCGATGCGGTCGGACAGCGAACCGAAGAACACGAAGCCCGCGGTGCCCAGGATCAGCGACCACGCGATCAGCACGTTGGCGGAGAACATGTCGACGCGCAGGATGGTCTGCAGGAAGAACAGCGCGTAGAACTGGCCCGTGTACCAGACCACGGCCTGGCCGGCCACCAGGCCCAGCAGTGCGATCAGCGCGAACTTGCCGTTCTTCCAGTTGCCGAAGGCCTCGGAGATCGGTGCCTTGGACTGGCGGCCCTCTTCCTTCATCTTCACGAAGGCCGGCGACTCCTCCATCTGCAGCCGGATCCAGATCGAGATGCCGAGCAGGAAGATCGACAGCAGGAACGGCACGCGCCAGCCCCAGTCCCTGAAGGCTTCTTCGCCCACCGCGGTGCGCACGCCCAGGATGACCATCAGCGACAGCAGCAGGCCCAGCGTCGCGGTGGTCTGGATCCAGCTCGTGAAGTAGCCACGGCGCCCGCGCGGCGCATGTTCGGCCACGTAGACCACCGCACCGCCGTACTCGCCGCCCAGGGCCAGGCCCTGCAGCATGCGCAGCACGATCAGGATCACCGGCGCCGCCCAGCCGATGGTTTCATAGCCGGGCAGCAGGCCGACGATGAAGGTCGACGCGCCCATGATGAGGATGGTCATCAGGAACGTGTACTTGCGGCCGATCATGTCGCCCAGGCGCCCGAAGAACAGCGCACCGAAGGGACGCACCAGGAAGCCCGCCGCAAAGGCCAGCAGCGCGAACACGTTGCGCGTGGCCTCGGGGAACGACGAGAAGAACTGCGCGCCGATGATGGCGGCCAGCGAGCCGTACAGATAGAAGTCGTACCACTCGAAGATGGTGCCGGCCGAGGACGCGAGGATCACCTTGCGCTCTTCGCGCGTCATCGGTTTCTTGCGGTCCACTGGCGCGTCGGCGCCCGTGCTGATGCTGCTCATCGATCTTGCCTTCCTTTGCGAAACAGGGCCGTGACACCGGGTCACGGGACTGCCAGGAGGCTACGGTCGACCGCGTTAACAGCGCGTAAACGCGGCGCTCGGTGTTTGCGCTAGCCGCGTCAGCAGGACGTCAGTTCGGCGGCCAGGGCGGCCGGGGCCGGCACGCTCCTCTGCTTCATCGATCCTGCGCAGCGGCCATCATCTGCAGCACCAGCGGGTGGTTCTGCCCGCGGCGGGAGCGGATGGCGTGGATCTCTTCCTTCACGTCCTCGCAGCGGCCCAGCAGGCGCAGGCCCCGCATCAGGCCCACGTCGTCGGCGCCGGGGCGGCTGACGGGAAAGACGCCCAGCCCGCGCGCGGCAAACACCGCCATCAGCGCGCTGTCCTCGAACTCGCCCACGATGCGCGGGCGCAGGCCCTGCGCATCGAACCAGTGATCGAGCGTCGAACGCAGCGCCGAGTGCCCCGTGGGCAGCAGCACCGGCAGGTCGGCCAGCGACTGCGGAAAGCGGTCGCGCTGGTCCTTGCGCACCAGCGCCGCGGGGCCGTACCAGTCCACCGGCGCATCGAGCAGCCGCTCGCTGGTCAGCCGCAGGTTGGGGTTGCGGGGCGCGGGCTGCCCGGCCAGCACCACGTCGAGGTGGTGCAGCGCCAGCTCGGCCAGCAGCTGCTCGAAGTCGCCCTCGTGGAACACCAGGCGCAGGTGCGGGGTGGCCAGCACCGGCGCCAGCAGCGCGTGCGCTGCCAGCTTGGAAATGCCGTCGGACAGGCCCACCGCCAGCCGCGCGACCTTGCCGCTGGCGGCCTCGCGCACCTCGTCGGCGATGCCCTGGCCCAGCTGGAAGATCTCCTCGGCGCGCGCAAACGCGGCCTGACCGGCCTCGGTGAGCGCCACGCCCCGGCCCGCGGGCTTCAGCAGCTGGTGCCCCAGGGACTTCTCCAGCTCGCGCACCTGGGCGCTGATGGTCTGCACCGCCATGTCCAGCCTTTCGGCGGCCCTGGCGAAGCCGCCTTCCTTGGTGACGACCCAGAAGTAATGCAGGTGGCGGTAGTTCAGCATGGTCTGCCAGCTTCGGAAAAACCGAATCTTAGGTGCGTTCCGGGTTGGTGGGAGCGAAGTCGATGCCTGTCCAGAATCCATCGCCTTCACGCATCGGAAGACTTCTCTTCATGGACAACAGCACATTCCTCCTGGGCCTCCTGACGGCGACGCTGATCGGCGTCACCTTTCACGCCTGGCGCCTGGGCAATGAAAAGCGCGATGTCGCGCTGCTCGGTGTCGTCGGCGCACTCTGCGGCCTGGGCACGGCCGCCACCATCGTTCTCTGACCCCCACCATGGACTTCCTTCTTCCCCTTCTTCCCCTTCTTTCCGTCGACTTCCTGGGCAAGCCGGCCTGGATCTGGCTGGTCTTCATCGGCATCGTCGTGGCCCTGCTGGCCTTCGACCTGGGCGTGCTGCACAAGGACGACCACGAGATCGGCGTGCGCGAGAGCCTGCTGCTGTCGGCCGGCTACATCAGCGTCGCGCTGATCTTCGGCGCCTGGGTCTGGTGGTACCTGGGTGCACAGAGCGGCATGCAGTACTACACCGGCTTCCTGATCGAGAAGTCGCTGTCGATGGACAACGTGTTCGTGATCGCGCTGATCTTCACGTACTTCGCGATCCCGCGCATGTACCAGCACCGGGTGCTGTTCTGGGGCATCCTGGGCGTGATCGTGCTGCGCGCCATCATGATCGGCCTGGGCGCCACGCTGGTGAGCCAGTTCAGCTGGGTGCTGTACATCTTCGGCGCGTTCCTGATCTTTACCGGCATCAAGATGTGGATCATTGCCGACCACATGCCCGACATCGCCAACAACCCGCTGCTGAAGCTGCTGAAGAAGCACATGCGCGTGACCGACGGCATCCGCGGCAACGCCTTCTGGGTGAACGAGCCCGACCCGGCCACCGGCAAGATGGTGCGTTACGCGACGCCGCTGTTCCTGGCCCTGATCCTGGTGGAGTTCGTGGATCTGGTCTTTGCGGTCGACTCGGTGCCGGCGATCTTTGCCATCACGACCGACCCGTTCATCGTCTACACCAGCAACATCTTCGCCATCCTCGGCCTGCGCGCGCTGTACTTCGCGCTGGCCGCGATGATCCACCGCTTCAAGTACCTGAAGTACGCGCTGGCCCTGGTGCTGGTGTTCATCGGCAGCAAGATCTTCCTGGTGGGCATCATCGGCAAGATGCCGCCGGTGATCTCGCTGAGCGTGACCTTCGGGCTCATCACCGGTGGCGTGCTGGTCTCGATGTGGAAGACGCGCGAAGGCGCGCCGACGGCCGGCGCGGCCTGACCCGGGGGTGTGTCCATGGCACGTGCAGGCCACGCCTGCCGTGCCATGATGACGCCATGCTTCAGACGCTCAAGGACCTGTTCAACAGCCTGCTGCCGCCTTCAGCCGCCGCGCCGCCCACGGCGCAGGAGCACGTGCTGCAGCTGGCCACCGCGGTGATGCTGGTGGAGGTGATGCGCGCCGACACCACCTTCCACGCCGGCGAACGCGAGGCCGTGCTCGCGGCGCTGCGCGACAAGTTCGCGCTGACCGAAGACGAGGCGCAGCGCCTGACCGAGCTGGCCACCGACGCGGCACGCAACGCCACCGATCTCTTCGGGTTCACGCAGCACATCGACACCCATTTCGACATGCCGCAGAAGCTGCGCATGATCGAGCACATGTGGCTCGTGGCCTACGCCGACGGCACGCTCAGCGCGCACGAGCGCCACGTGCTGTGGCGCGTGGCCGACCTGCTGCACGTGCCGCAGGGGGCGTACGTGCATGCGCGGCTGCGTGCGCAGCAGGCGCTGGGGATGGCGGGCGACGCGCCGGCCTGAGCCTTCCAGGGGCGGCTGGCGCGCCCCGGGGGCGGTGACCAGGCGCAGCGCGCCGCAGCGCTACACCCCGCCCGGAATGTGCATCCGCGTCTGCGACGTCACCCGGCACAGCTCGGCCAGCGGCACCTTGGGCCGGCGGTCGGCGGTGAGCAGGCCGTTGGCCTCCTGAAAGGTGTCGGCGAACTGCGTGTAGCAGAAGCCGCTGAGCAGCGGCGTGCTGATCACGGCATGGATCAGCGCGCGGTAGCGCGAGGCCAGGCCCTCTTCGTCCGGCACCACGGTGTAGCCCCACACGCCCTGCGGCGGCGCGCGGTCCATCGCGAACGTGATGCCGCCGAACTCGGTCAGCATGATCGGCTGGCCGCGGTGCGGGTAGCCGTCGAGCGTGAGCACGCGGCCGCCGGGACGCCGGCGGTCGAACAGCTGCTGCGGCGCGTTTTCGTTGCCGTAGCGCTGGTGCAGCTGGTCGGCGTCGGCCTCGTAGTCGTGGATGCCGATGATGTCGGTGGCGCTGGACTCCCAGCCGTCGTTGCCGATCACCGGGCGCGTGGGGTCCAGCGTGCGCGTCTGGTGGTACAGCGCCTCCACCGCGTCGCGCTGGGCGCGGCGCGAGCTGAGCTCGGGCACGCCCCAGCTCTCGTTCAGCGGCACCCACACGATCACGCAGGGGTGGCTGTAGTCGCGCTTGATGGCGTCGCTCCACTCGCGCGCCAGCCGCGTGGTGGCGGTGCGCGTGAAGCGGTAGGCGCTGGGCATCTCGCCCCACACCATCAGGCCCAGGCGGTCGGCCCAGTACAGGTAGCGCGGGTCCTCCAGCTTCTGGTGCTTGCGCACGCCGTTGAAGCCCATGGCCTTGGCCAGCTCCACGTCGCGCTTGAGCGCGTCGTCGTCGGGCGCGGCCAGCAGCGTGTGCGGCCAGTAGCCCTGGTCGAGCACCAGGCGCAGCATGTAGGGGCGGCCGTTGAGCATGAAGCGGTCGCGCTGGATGTCCACCGTGCGCAGGCCGGTGTAGCTGGCGATGTCGTCGATGACCACGCCGTCGCGCAGCAGCTGCACGCGGGCATCCAGCAGCGTGGGGCGCTCCGGGCTCCACAGCAGCTCGTTGCGGTAGTCGTCGACGCCCGGATCGCTGAGCGCGAGGCGGCGGCTGAGGTCGGGTTCGACCATGCGGTAGCGGTCGTGCGCGAGAACCCGCTCGCCGTGGCGCAGCTCCACGTCGAGCTCCAGCCCCTGCACGAGGCGGCCGCCCAGGTGCACCTCCAGGTCGAACGCGAAGCCGTCGACATAGGGTGTCCAGCGCAGCTGGTCCACGTAGGTGTCGGCCACGCACTCCAGCCACACCGTCTGCCAGATGCCGGTGGTGCGCGGGTACCAGATGGAATGGGGTTCGAGCTTCCAGTCCTGCTTGCCGCGCGGCTGGTTCAGGTCGTGCGGGTCGTCGAAGGCCCGCACGGTGAGGGTGTGCACGGGCTTGTCGGTCAGCAGCGCGGTGATGTCGGCGCTGAAGGGCGTGTGGCCGCCCTCGTGCTCCACGGCCAGCTGGCCGTCCACCCACACCCGCGCCGCATAGTCCACCGCGCCGAAGTGCAGGATCACGCGGCAGGGGCCCCGCAGCAGCTCGGCGTGGTCGAACTCGCGCTGGTACCAGCACACGGTGTGGAAGCCGGTGTCGCCGATGCCGCTGGCTTCGGATTCCGGCGGGTAGGGCACCTCGATGGTGTGCGTCCACGCCGACACTTCGTCCGGGCGCCGCCAGACCTGTGCGTCGTCGTAGGCAAAACGCCAGGGTCCGTTGAGACAACGCCAGTGCTCGCGCTGCAGCTGCGGGCGCGGGTAGCCGTGTTTGCTCGCCTGCGCGCGGGTCATGACCTGCGGGTCGATCGATTCATTCATGTCGTGATTCCATGGCGCTGTATGGGGCCGGTGAGACAAGCGCCGCGAGCGCTCCGGGGGTGGGCCATCAAGTCCAGCCCCCATCGACGATGAAGTCCTGCGCGGTGATCATGCGGCTGTCGTCGGCCGCCAGAAACAGGCACATCGCGGCCACGTCGGCCGGCATCAGCTTGTCGGGCAGGCACTGGTTGTCGGCGATGGCCTTTTCGCCGGCTTCGTCCAGCCACAGCTCGCGCTGCTTCTTCGTCATCACCCAGCCGGGTGCGAGGTGGTTGATGCGGATGCGGTGCGCGCCGAGCTCGCGCGCCAGGCTGCGCGTGAGACCGCCCGAGGCCGCCTTGAGCGTGGCGTAGGCGGCGTAGCCGCTGCCCTTGATCATCCAGGAGATCGAGCCGATGTTGACGATGCTGCCGCGGCCGCGCGCCTTCATGCCGGGCAGCACGGCCTGCGTGGCGAAGAAATGCGAGCGCAGGTTGACCCCCACCATCCAGTCGAAGAACTCGCGGTCCACGGTCTGGAAGTCGTGGCGCTGGTCGTTGCCGACGTTGTTGACGAGCACGTCGATGCCGTCCAGCTCGCCCGCCGACTGCCCGATGTGCGCGCACAGCGCGTCCACGTCCACCACGTCCACCACACCGAAGCGCGGCCGCGGCTGGCCGAGTGCCGCGACCTCGTCGCACAGCGCGTGCCCCGCCTCTTCGTCGCGGCCGTTGAAGGCCACCTGCGCGTGCTGCGCAGCAAAGGCCCGCACCAGGTCGGCGCCGATGCCGCTGGAGCCGCCGGTGATGTAGACGCCGCGGCTGCGCAAACTCGGGTACTGGGCGGTGTAGGCCGACGTGTCGGCTGCCGTGTCGCCGTCGCCGGGGCTCATGAGGCCGCCCCCGGGGCGGCCTGGGCAGACCGCGCGCTGCGCCAGGCATCGACGAAGCGCCGCGCCTGGCGCGCCACGGTGGCCGGGTCGTCGCCGGGCTTGTACAGCGCCGAGCCGAGCCCGAAACCGGCGGCGCCCGCGGCCAGCCAGGGCTGCAGGTTGTCGGTCTGGATGCCGCCCACCGGGAACACGCGTGTGCCCAGGGGCAGCACCGCGCGCATCGCCTTCAGGGCCTGCGGCGACGAAGCCTCCGCCGGGAACAGCTTCAACCCGTCGGCCCCCGCGGCCAGCGCGGCAAAGGCCTCGGTGGGCGTGGCCACGCCCGGCAGGCACACCATGCCGGCGGCCTTGGCCGCGCGCACGATGGCGGTGTCGCCGTGCGGCATGACGATCAGCCCGCCGCCGGCCTGCTGCACCTGCGTCACCTGCGCCACGTGCAGCACGGTGCCGGCGCCCACCAGCGCGCGGCCGGCGGCATGGCGCGCCAGCAGCGAGATGCTGCGCAGCGGGTCGGGCGAATTGAGCGGCACCTCGATGAGGCTGAAGCCGGCTTCCAGCAGGCCGTCGGCGATGCCGGTCACGGCCGCGGGTTCCACGCCGCGCAGGATCGCCACCAGCGGCAGGCGGGCAAAGGCTTCGTCGAAGGTGGGTGGGGTGAATTCCAAGTCGAGGCTCATGCAGTGGGGTTGGGCAGGACCGAGGTCGTTGATGGGAAAGGCCGGCGGCCGGGCCAGGCGCCGAAGGCACCCGTCGCCGCGGCCTCGTCAGGCCCGGGGCAGGGCCGCCGTTGGCACGCCGGGGGATGCGGGCAAGGCGCCTGCCTGCCGGGCGATGCGCCACAGGCCGCGCGCGGTGGCGCTCTCGTCCACCGGCAGCACCGCCAGCCCCAGCGACTGCAGCGCGCGCTGGTACAGGCCGGCCAGCGCGGGGCTGGCCACCAGCCGCGCGGGGGCTGCATCCGGCGACGCCACGGCACCCGGCAGCGCACCCGGCAGGGCGGCCGGGCCGGCCTCGCGCGCCACGGCGGCCAGGCCGTCGATGCATTCGGTGCCGATCAGCAGGCCCGACAGGTAACCGCGCTGCGCCTCGGCCGCCAGCTCACCGAAGAGCCAGCGCGAACGCACCGCAAACAGCTTCTCCAGCAGCCCGCCACCCAGGTGCGCGGCGGCCAGGCCGCGCTCGAAGGCGGCCTCGTCGAGGTGGTCGCCCTGCATCGAGCGGCCCAGGATCGAGTGGTGGCCGAGCAGGTCGAAGAGCTCGCCGGTCATGAAGGTGCGAAACCAGACGATGCGGCCGTGCTCGCGCCACACCCACTTGCTGTGCGTGCCGGGCAGGATGGCCAGGCCGGTGGGCTCGGCGCCGTCGGGCAGGCCGGCGAGCTGGGTCTCTTCGCCGCGCATCACGTCGGGCGCGCCGGTGCCGTGCATGGCCACGCCCGGCACCAGCCAGCAGGGCACGTCGAAGGGCACCGGCACCAGCGCCGCGGCCAGCTCGGCGCTGCCGGCCGGGGTGGCGGCATAGGGCGCCTCGACCCAGCCCTGGCGGCTGCCCACCATGCCGGCCATCAGCACCTGGCTGTGCGGCCCGAGCCAGGGGCCCACGACGGCGCGCAGCACCTGCGCAAAGGCCTTGGGCCCGCCGGCGGCGGACACGTGCAGCAGGCCCTGGTCGCTGCGGCGCTGGTCGACGATGGCGCCCTGCGCGTCCAGGCGCCAGGCGCGCAGGTTGCTCGAACCCCAGTCGACGGCGATCAGCTCGCGCAGCGGTTCACCCGCAGCGGCCATGGACCGGGATACCGCGGCGCTTGAAGGATCGAGGACAGACATGCGCAGTGACACCTGCTTGCCGTGGGGCCGGCGGGCCGCAGACTATGCGCCCAGCCGGGGGCCTGAGACAAGATGGGCGTTCATGCGCTTGCGGCCTCGCTTGAGCGGCCTCACCGTTTCATGCCGTGGCGCCCCTGCGGCAGCACGGCTTCACGACAGGACCCCCCCGATGACACTCCCAGATCCCGGCACCGCACTGCCGCCGCCGCCGTCACCGCAGCCGCCCGCCGACACGCTGGAACGCGCCCGCGCGCAGTGGCACTGGCGCGGCCAGGCGCGCCCCGCGTTTGCCGCCGCCCCGGCCGCGGGCCAGGAGTCGGTGTGGGACTACCCCCGTCCGCCGCGCCTGCTGCCCGACACACGCGAGGTCGTCGTGCGCTGGCGCGGCCAGGTGGTGGCACGCACCACGCGCGCGCTGCGCCTGCTGGAAACCGCGCACCCGCCCACCTTCTACCTGCCGCCCGGCGACGTGGACACGGCGCTGCTGCAGCCCGCACCGGGCGGCTCGTTCTGCGAATGGAAGGGCCCGGCCCGCTACTGGCACCTGGTGCACGGTGCCCACACGCTGCGCGCCGTGGCCTGGAGCTACCCGCAACCGCTGGCCGGCGCCGAGGCCGTCGCCGGCCACCTGGCCTTCTACGCCCACGATCTGGACTGCACCGTGGGCGGCGCGGCCGTGCGGCCGCAACCCGGCGGCTTCTACGGCGGCTGGATCACGCCCGAACTCGTGGGCCCGTTCAAGGGCGAGCCGGGCAGCGAAGGCTGGTGAGCCGGCGCGCGCGCCGGGGCCGCCAGGACCGAAGGGCTGCAACAAGCCGCCCGGCTCAGCGCCGCGCCGCCATCGCACCCGCCACCTCGCGCGTGCCCTGCTCGCTGCCGCTCATCGGCACGGTCTCGCCGGTGCGCTCGGCGATGGCGGCAAAGTGCTCGGCCACGCGCTCGGCCGTGTGCTCGCCCGTGCCCAGGTGCAGGCCCTGCGTCAGCGTGACGTGCGCGCACTCGAAGCTGCCCGCGCCGGCGCACAGCACGGTGCGCGTGGGCGCGGCCTCGCTCACCAGGTAGACGAGCCCGGGCGTCACCGACTCGGGCGTCAGCACGGCCAGCACCTCGGGCGGCATCAGGCCTTCGGTCATGCGCGTGGCCGCGGTGGGTGCCAGGCAGTTGACGCGAATGCCGTCGCGCGCGCCCTCGATGGCCAGCGTCTGCATCAGCCCCACCAGCGCCATCTTGGCCGCGCCGTAGTTGGCCTGGCCGAAGTTGCCGTACAGGCCGCTGGACGAGGTGGTCATGACGACCCGGCCGTACTTCTGCGCCCGCATCGCGGGCCACACGGCCTGGGTGCAGATGACCGAGCCCATCAGGTGCACGTCGAGCACGAGGCGGAAGTCCGCCAGGTCCATCTTGGCAAAGCTCTTGTCGCGCAGGATGCCGGCGTTGTTGACGAGGATGTCGATGCGGCCCCACTGCGCCAGCACCTGCTGCACCATGGCCTGCACCGCGGCCTCGTCGGTGACGGAGGCGTGCTGCGCGATGGCGGTGCCGCCGGCAGCCACGATCTCGGCCACCACGGCCTCGGCGGCGGTGGGCGCGGCACCGGGCGCCGGCGTGCCCACGTCCATCACCACCACGCGCGCGCCGCGGCGGGCCAGTGCCAGCGCATGCTGGCGGCCCAGGCCGCCGCCGGCACCGGTGACGATGGCGACACGGTTGTTGAAATCCAGATTCAAGGCAACGCTCCTCGGCGGTGACACCCGGCGGGGATTCGCCGTGGGGCCGAAGCATACGGCGCGACCACGGCGCGGGCCGGGTCAACGGCGCCGGGGAACAGCGCCGGAGCAGGGCGCTGCGGCTCGGCGCCGCACGCCGCGACGGTGCCGCTACTCGGGTGTCGACGGGTCGCCGTCGGCGCCGCCGTCGGCCAGCGCCTGGCGCGCCAGCTCCTCGTCGCTGAGCGCCGGCGCGGCCTGCAGCGCGGCCAGTTCCTCCAGCATCTCGGGCGAGGTCTCGGCGCGGCCCAGCAGCACGTCTTCCATGCTCGCGTGGGCCGACGTGCGCTCCTCGTGGTCCACCGGCGACGGGTGCACACCATCGGTGGACAGCACCGGCAGGCGGGCCGCGGCCAGCTCCAGCTGCTCGTCGAGCATCTTGTTGAATTCGCCGTCGTCCGGCGGAGATGCGGGCTGTGCCTCGGGCTTCATGGATCCTTCTCCTGGTGAACTGCAGCCAGCCCATGTTCCGCCTTTCGGGCCCGCCTGGCCAGCGGCCGCCAGCCGGCAAGGCCTTTGTGTGCGATCACCCGGGCCGCAGCGGGGCTGCAGCGGACGTGGGGGGCCGGTCGCGGGACTGCGCCGAGAGCTGACCCGAGGAGGAATCAGGGATCAGCTCGCGGGTCAGGAACAGCGCCGGCTCCTGCACCGCCTGCGGCGTGCCGTCGGGCGTGTGCATCACGTAGCCGTCGCTGAAGGGCGTGGCCTCCGGCCCGTAGCCCAGGCGCCGGTACAAGGCCAGCGCGCGGGTGTTGCTGCAATGAACGCCCAGGCCGATCCTGGACTTTCCGGTCTGGCGGGCCCACTGCTCGATGAAGCCGATCAGTCGGGCACCCACGCGCAGGCTGCGGTAGGCCGGCTGCACCTGCAGCCGGAAGATCTCGGGCACGCCCGGCCAGCGGTCGTGCAGCTCGGCCGCGCGCGGGCCGCGCCACTCGATGAAGCCCACGCCCACGGCCTTGCGGCCGACCCAGGCCACGGCAATGCCCAGCTCCTGCCGGCGCTGCCGCTCCAGGTCTTCGGGCCCCGGTCCAGGCCCGGAGGCGGGCAGGCGCGCCTGCACGCGCGGCAGGTCGTCGGGCACGAGCTCGCGGACCTGCAGGCCGTGCGCGGCCACGTCGCGCTGCGCGAGCCACTGTCGCGCAGCGCGGGCCGGGCCGTCGATCCATGTCCTGGGCTTGATCATCGATCGATGCTGGGCAAGCGGCTTGCCCTGCCGTGCTGGAGCATGGCCACCTTGCAAATCGAATCCGAGATCCCGCAACTCTCCGCCGCAGAAAGCCTGGGCGGCTGGCGCCGCGAGTTCTGCGTCGAACTGCTCGGCGAAGGGCAGGCCCGCATCTTCGTGCGCTCGGTGGAGAAGAGTTCGTACCGCGCGCCGGAGATGCAGCGCGGCATCCTCTTCCAATGGATCGACCCGCGTTTTACCGACCTGACCGGCTGCGCGAACGCGCTGCGGCACGATCTGGAGCGCCTGGCCGACTCGGCCAAGCGGCTGCGCCCCTCGCGCGAGAACCTGTTCCGCACGCTGGAATACGACCACGCAGCCTGGGAGCAGGTGCAGCGCGGCGTGGATCTCTGGGCGCGACGCTGAGCGCCGGCCCGGCGTGCGGGCCCGCGAGCGCGCGGCCAGCAAACGGCGGGCCCGCACCGGGCCGCGGCACCGTCCGCACGGCGATTGCCAAACCAGGGCTGGCTTGGATGCACTGCCCCGATCGCCCGTGATGCTCCCGACGTCCCAGCGCCACCAGGCGCGCAGCCGGTTTGATTTCGACGCCACCATCCTGTGCCGAGGCGACGACGCCTCGTTGTACTGCGTGGTGCGCCGCCAGCAGATGGTGCTGGCCCGCGGCCGCGACGGCCGGGCCACCTGGCGGCGCACACATTTCTGCAACTACGCGCTGCAAAGCGGCCAACCGGTGGCCCTGCTGGCCGACGGCCGCCTGATGCTGCCGCGCCAGGGCGTGTTGCTGGCGCCGCTCTGAGTCCTGAGTTCCCGTCTCCCACATGCCCCCCCTGCGCGCCCCCATCAGCCCTTCCCTAAACCGCCCGGAACTCTGGGTCGGCCCCGAGGCCAGCGTCGTGCGCACGCACGACCGGCGCACCGACCAGCTCGTCTCCACCGGCTTCACGCAGCGCCTGGACGACCTGGACCGCCTGGCCGCTTTGGGCGCCACCCGCATCCGCATGCCGGTGCTGTGGGAGCGCACCGAGGCCGCGCCCGGTGTGCTGGACTTCCGCTGGGCCGATTCGCGCCTGCAGCAGCTGCAGGCCGGACCCATGCGCCCGGTGGTCGGCCTGCTGCACCACGGCAGCGGCCCGCTGCACACGGACCTGCTGGACCCCGCCTTCCCGGCCAAGCTGGCCGACTACGCCGCTGCGGTGGCCGCGCGCTACCCGTGGGTCGACGCCTGGACGCCGGTCAACGAGCCGCTCACCACCGCGCGCTTCAGCGGCCTCTACGGCCTGTGGTTCCCGCACCGGCGCGACGACGCCGCCTTCGTGCGCGCGCTACTGCACCAGGTGCAGGGCACGCGGCTGGCGATGCAGCGCATCCGCGCCGTCAACCCGCAGGCGATGCTGGTGCAGACCGAGGATCTGGGCCGCACGCACGGCACGCAGCCGCTGGCGGCGCAGGTGCGCTTCGACAACCACCGCCGCTGGCTCAGCCTGGACCTGCTGCACGGCCACGTCGGCCCGGTGCACCCGCTGTGGGGCTACCTGCTGAAGGCCGGCGCGACCGAGGCCGAACTGCAGCAGCTGCGCGACGACCCCACGCCGCCGGGCATCGTCGGCATCAACCACTACATCACCAGCGACCGCTTCCTCGACCACCGCCTGCCGCACTACCCGCGCCACACGCACGGCCACAACAAGCGCCAGGCCTACGCCGACGTGGAGGCGGTGCGTGTGCGCGGCGCCGCGCCGGGCGGCTTCATGGCGCGGCTGCGCGAGGCCGCTGCGCGCTACGGCGGCCCGCGGGCCGCCTGCCCACTGGCCATCACCGAGGTGCAGCTCGGCTGCACGCGCGAGGAACAGCTGCGCTGGTTCCACGAGGCCTGGCAGGCCGCCACGGCGCTGCGGGCCGACGGCATCGACCTGCGCGCCGTCACCGCCTGGGCCACCTTCGGCGCGCACGACTGGGACAGCCTGCTCACGCAGCAGCGCGGCCACTACGAGCCCGGCCTCTTCGACGTGCGCGGTCCGCAGCCGCGGCCCACCGCGCTGGCCACGCTGGTGCAGGAGCTGGCGCAGGGCCGCGCGCCGTCGCACCCGGTGCTGCACGCGCCCGGCTGGTGGCACCGCGAAGAGCGCCACGCCTACCCGCCGCATGGCGCGGTGCAGAGCCGCGCGCCGCGCGGTGCGCCGGTGCTCATCACCGGCGCGCGCGGCACGCTGGGCCAGGCCTTCGCGCGGCTGTGCAGGCTGCGCGGGCTGCCCTATCACCTGATGGGCCGCGAGCAGATGGACATTGCCGACGCGGCCTCGGTCGACGCCGCGCTGCAGCGGCTGGCGCCCTGGGCCGTGGTCAACGCCGCCGGCTTCGTGCGCGTGGACGACGCGGAGCACGACCCGCAGCACTGGCGCGACAACGCGCTCGGCCCCATCGTGCTGGCGCAGACCTGCGCACGCCACGGCATCCCGGTGCTGACCTTCTCGTCCGACCTGGTGTTCGACGGCGGCCAGCGCCACCCGTACGGCGAAGGCGACTGCGCCCGCCCGCTCAACGCCTACGGCCGCGCCAAGCAGCACGTGGAAGAGGCGCTGCAGCAGCAGCCGCGGGCGCTGGTGGTGCGCACCGCGGCCTTCTTCGGCCCCTGGGACGAACACAACTTCATCACGCAGGGCCTGCAGGCGCTGCGCCGCGGCGAGCCCTGGCGCGCGGTGGACGACCAGACCGTGTCGCCCACGTACGTGCCCGACCTCGTGCACGCCTCGCTGGACCTGCTGATCGACGGCGAGCAGGGCCTGTGGCACCTGGCCAACCAGGGCGCGCTGACCTGGCACGCGCTGGCCTGCCGCGCCGCCGAGGCCGCCGGCCTGCCGCGCCACCTGGTGCAGCGCATCGACAGCACCGAAGCGCAGCAGCGCGCACCGCGGCCGGTGTACAGCGCGCTGACCAGCGAACGCGGCGCCGTGATGCCCGCGCTCGACCTGGCGCTGCAACGCTTCCTGCACGACACCGCGGCCGGCACCCTGCACGAGCCGCCCAGCGCCAGCTTCGGTGCCTGCACGCTGCGCGCCGCGGCCTGAACCCGAAGCCCCGGCTTGCAGCCACGGGAACGTGGATTGCACGCCGGGCCCTCCCGCCCCAGGAGCCCGTGATGCGACCGTCGAAACCCACACCGCCGACACCCCCCGTGGCCGACGCCACGGCGGCCACCGCACCGCGCAAGAAGCCCGCGCGTGCCGCGCCGCTGCAGGCCGACCGCCCCTGGCACAGCGACCAGACCGACCCGCCGGACAACCGCGGCAGCAGTGCCAGCCCGGCGCAGGCCGAGCAGACGGGCCGGCGGAGCGCCCAGCGCCAGAAGGAGCAGAGTCAGGCGGCGCTGGACAACGTGAGCAAGGGTTACGACTGACGCCGCCCAGCGCGCCGCCGGCGCTGCCGATGGGTCTTGAAACACGCTGAAGCACTCTTCGAATTCGGGCGCCGCAGGCACGCCGATTGCCCCGTTTCGGGGTCGACCCCAAGCATTGGTCGGGCATTGCCATGGGCGCAAGATCGCGCCTCTTTCGTGCCGTGGCGCATGCATCCCATGCGCCGATCTTTCGTGCCTGACCGGGATCGAGAACCGAGTTTTGAGTTGTCTAGTCAGGCTGCCCTGCGGGGCTGAACATCGACCGGTCGGCCTTCGCGCTTCCTCGCCGCAGCAGGGAGCCTGGCCATGAGCCCGCCGGCGCGCCTGACGGGCGCAAAGGCGTCCGAGGCGAACGACAGCAGCTTCGTCCACGCGCCTGCCGGTGCCCGGCATCCGGGTGTGCGCACGCTGCTGCTCAAGCTCGTGGTGGCCTGCCTGCTGCCAGGCGTGCTGGGCGCCGCGCTGCTGTTCTCCCATGAGTATCAGAAGAGCCGCGCCCAGTTCGAACAGGACACGCTGCACACCGCGCGTGCGCTGACGCACGCGGTCGACAACCACCTGCTGCGCGCCGTGGCCGTGGCGCGCACGCTGTCCACGTCGTACCTGCTGGAGCAGGGCGACCTCGAGCGCTTTCACGAGCGGGCCCGCATGGCGGTGAGGCTGTCGGGCCTGGGCACCAACGTCGTGCTCAGTGACGAGAACGGGCGCCAGCTGCTCAACACGATGATCGATTTCGGGCAGCCCGTGGATCCCCATCCCGACCCCGAGCGCGTGCGCCGCGTCTTCGCCACTGGCGAGATGGCGATCTCCAACGTCTTCTTCGGCCCGCACATGAAGCGGTACGTGGCCGCCGTCGACGTGCCGGTGTACCGCGACGGCCGCATCGTCTATGCCCTGGGCGTGGGCATCCTGCCGACGCAGTTCACGGCCCTGCTGAAGTCGCAGGGCCTGCCCGCCGACTGGGTGGCCGGGGTCATCGACGGTCAGGGCACGATGATCGGCCGCACCCATGCGGCCGAGCAGCTGGTGGGCTCGCCGGTGTCCACCATGCTGCGGCGGGCCATGGCCCACCAGGCCGAGGGCCAGCTCGAGGCGACCTCCACCGACGGCATCGACCTGCTCACCTTCTACAGCCGCGCGCCCGTCAGCGGCTGGCACGTGGCCATCGGCATCCCGCGCGCCGCCGTCACCAGCGAGTTGTGGCGGTCGATGGCCGCGCTGGCGGCCGGCGTGGTGGCGCTGTTCGCCATCGGCCTGCTGATGGCGCGCGCGGTGGGCGGGCGCATCGCCCGCTCGGTCGAGGCGCTCACCGAGCCCGCCGTCGCACTGGGCCGCGGCCAGAAGGTGGCGGTGCCGGAGCTCGACATCTGCGAGGCCGTCGACGTGGCCCACGCCATCGGCCGCGCGGCCGACCTGATTCAGCAGCACGAAGCCGACCTGCTGGCCGGCCAGCAGCAGATCACCGAAGCCAAGGGCCGCCTCGACGCCGCGCTGGCCAGCATGAGCGACGCGGTGTTCGTGTGCGACAGCGAAGGCCACGTCATCGAGTTCAACGAGGCCTTTGCGCTCTATCACCGCTTCCCGAGCAAAGCCGCCTGTGCGCCCGTCTTTGCCTACTACAACGAGGTGCTGGAGATCTTTCTGCCCGACGGCCAGCCCGCGCCTCGCGAGCAGTGGGCCGTGCCGCGCGCCTTGCGCGGCGAGACCGCCAACAACGAGGAATACACGCTGCGCCGCAAGGACACCGGCCAGAGATGGATCGGCAGCTACGGCTTCGCACCGATCCGCGATGCCCATGGCCGCATCGACGGCGCCGTGGTGGTGGCGCGCGACATCACCGAGAAGAAGCGACGCGAGCTCGCCCTCGTGCGCGCGCACGAACGGCTGTCGCTGGCCCAGCGTGCGGCCAGCGCCGGGCTCTGGGACTGGGACCTGACGACCGAGGAGATCACCTGGTCGGAGGAGATGTACCGCATCTTCGGCCTCGACCCGCAGACCGAGGTGCCCGGCTTCGCGGCCTGGGACTCCATCCTGCACCCGCACGACCGCGAGCGAGCGCATGCCGCGCTGGCTGCAGCGGCACGCAACCACAGCTCGCTGCACGTGTCCTACCGCGTCGTGCGCCCCACCGGCGAGGTGCGCTGGGTCGACACCGTCGGCGACAGCCAGTGCAACGGCCAGGGCACGGGCTGGCGCCTGAGCGGCATCTCCATCGACACCACCGCACGCCACCGCGCCGAAGCGCAGCTGGCCGAGTACCGCGGCAACCTGGAGCTGCTGGTCGACCGCCGCACCGCCGAGCTGGCGCGCGCCAAGGACGCGGCCGAGACCGCCAGCCGCTCCAAGAGCGTTTTCCTGGCCAACATGAGCCACGAAATCCGCACGCCGATGAACGCCATCCTCGGCCTCACGCACCTGATGCTGCAGGCCAAGCCCGACCCCTGGCAGCACGAGCGGCTGGGCATGGTGGAGTCGGCGGGCAAGCACCTGCTGCAGGTCATCAACGACATCCTCGACCTGTCCAAGGTGGAAGCCGGCAAGCTGGAGCTGGAGGTGGTGGACTTTTCGCGCGACGCGCTGCTTTCCGGCGTGTTCGAGATGGTGCGCCCCGCGGCCGTGGCCAAGGGGCTGGAGCTGGTGCTGGACGTGCAGCAGCTGCCGGCCCGCATGAGCGGCGACGCGCAGTACCTGGCGCAGGCGCTGATCAACCTGCTGGCCAACGCGGTGAAGTTCACCGACACCGGCTGGGTGCGTCTGGGCGCGGAACGTGTGCAGCAGGATGGCGAGCGGCTGCTGCTGCGCTTCGAAGTCAGCGACACCGGCGTCGGCATCCCGCCCGACCGCCACGCGCGGCTGTTCAACCCCTTCGAGCAGGCCGACGCCTCCACCACGCGCCAGCACGGCGGCACCGGCCTCGGCCTGGCGCTGACGCGGCACCTGGCGCTGCTGATGGGCGGCGAGGTCGGCCTGCAGAGCACGCCCGGCCAGGGCAGCACCTTCTGGTTCACGGCCTGGGTCCACCAGGCGCGCGCCCCGCTGGCCGACCTGCCGTCGCCCCAGCCCGAACTGCCGCGCGGCCTGCGCGCGCTGGTGGTGGACGACCTGGCGCCGGCCCTGGACGCGCTGTGCCGGCAGCTCGACACCCTGGGCTTCGAGGTGCGCCGCGCCGACAGCAGCGCGCAGGCGCTGCGCCTGGTGGATTCGGTGATGGCGGTGGGCCAGCCCTTCGACCTCATCGTCGTCGACCAGGGCATGAGGCCGAGCGACGGCATCGACACGCTGCAGGCCATGCACGCCGCGCTCGAGGGCCGCGACACCGCCGCGCTGCTGCTGACGGTGCAGGACGACGCGGCGCTGCGCCAGCGCGCCACCGCGGCGGGCTTCGGTGCGGTGCTGGTCAAGCCCGTGACCGCCTCGGAGCTGGACGACGCCTTGCTGCGCCTGCTGGTGCACCAGCAGCGCGTGCCGCCGCCGCCCGATGCACCGCCGCGCCGCGTGGTCGACGCGCAGGTGCTGGCGCAGCTGGTGGGCCGGCACGTGTTGCTGGCCGAGGACAACGCGGTCAACCAGATCGTGGCCACCGAAATCCTGCGCGCCGCCGGCCTGCGGGTGGAAACCGTGGCCGACGGCGCCGCGGCGCTCGAATACGCGGTGCGCGACGGCCCGGAGCTGATCCTGATGGACGTGCACATGCCGGTGATGGACGGCCTGGCCGCCACGCAGGCCATCCGCGCCACCGGCCTGCACATGCCCATCATCGCGATGACGGCCAACGCCTTCAGCGAAGACCGCGCGGCCTGCCTGGCTGCCGGCATGGACGACCACGTGTCCAAACCCGTGGACCCCCAGGCGCTGCTGGAGGTGCTGGCGCGCTGGCTGTCGCCGCCGCTGCCGCCACTGCCGCCGCCACCGATCGACTGAGCGGCGGCCCGCCGATCAGCCGGTGCCGAACCGATGCTCGGTGCTGCTGGTGAACACCTCGCCAGGCCGCAGCACCGTGCTCGGCCACTCGGGGTGGTGCGGCGAATCGGGTGCGTGCTGGGTTTCCAGGCACACGCCGTCGCCCTGGCGCATGAAGCGGCCGTCTGCGCCCTGCAGGCTGCCGTCGAGGAAGTTGCCGCTGTAGAACTGCACGCCGGGCTCGGTGCTCAGCAGCTCCATCAGGCGACCGCTGCCGGGGTCTTCCAGGCGCGCCGCGAGGTGCAGCACGCCGGCCTCCGAATCGGGTGCCAGCGCGGGCGCGTCCAGCACCCAGTGGTGGTCGTAGCCGCGCGCCGGCAGCAGCTGCGGGTGGGCGTCGCGCAGGTGGGTGTCGATGAGCCTGGGCTGCCTGAAGTCGAACGGCGTGCCGGCCACCGCGGCCAGCCCGGTCGGGATCAGGTGCGCGTCGACGGCCAGGAAGTGGCTGGCCGGGATCGTGAGCCGGTGGCCCATGGCCGTACCGCCGCCGGCGAGGTTGAAGTAGCCGTGGTGGGTGAGGTTGACCACCGTGGCGCGGTCGGTGCGGGCCTCGTGGTCGATGCGCCAGCAGGGCCCGGGGCCGAGCGTGTAGCGCACGGTCACTTCCAGCGCGCCGGGGAAGCCCTGGTCGCCGTCCTCGCTGCGCAGCTGCAGCTGCAGCGCCACGCGGTCGGCGCCGGCGTCGGCCACCGGCGCCGCGCGCCACAGCCGCGTGCCGAAGCCGGCCGCGCCGCCGTGCAGGCAGTTGGGGCCGTCGTTGCGCGACAGCGTGTGCAACACGCCGTCCAGCATGAAGCGCGCGCCGGCAATGCGGTTGGCGTGGCGGCCGACGAGGGTGCCGATGTGCGGGTGTGGCGCGGCGTAGTCGGCCAGCGTCGGCAGGCCCAGCACCACGTTGGCGGGGTGGCCCTGGCGGTCGGGCACCAGCAGCCGCGTGACGATGCCGCCGAGCGTGAGGGCGCGCAGTTCCAGGCCGCCGGCCTGCAGCGTGTACTCGTGCACCGGCTGGCCATCCGGCAGCGTGCCGACGTCGCGGCGCCGGATCGCAGGGGGCAGGGCGGCAGGGGTCAGGGCGGGTGTCATGGCAGCCGTGCCGGCAGGCAGCGGGCCTGCGTCGACACCCCCGCCGCAGCGGCGAGTTCCCGCCGCCGGCTACTTCTCGACGAAGGCGCGTTCGATCACGTAGTCGCCCAGCTCGCCCTGGCGCGGGCTGATCTGGAAGCCGCGCGCGTCCAGCAGCGTGCAGCAGTCCTTCAGCATCGCGGCGCTGCCGCAGATCATCGCGCGGTCCAGCGCGGGGTCCAGCGGCGGCAGGCCCAGGTCGGCGCAGATCGCGCCGCTGTCCAGCAGCTCGGTCAGGCGGCCCTGGTGGCGGAAGGGCTCGCGCGTGACGGTGGGGTAGTAGAGCAGCTTGCCCTGCACGATCTCGCCCAGCAGTTCGTCCTGCGGCAGCTCGCGCTCGATGAAGTCGGCGTAGGCCAGCTCGCTGACCTGGCGCACGCCGTGCACCACCACCACCTTCTCGAAGCGTTCGTAGGTCTCGGGGTCCTGGATGATGCTCATGAAGGGCGCCAGGCCGGTGCCGGTGGACAGCAGGTACAGGTGGCGCCCGGGGCGCAGGTCGTCGATCAGCAGGCTGCCCGAAGGTTTGCGGCCGACGATGACCTCGTCACCCGGCTTCAGGTGCTGCAGCCGCGACGTGAGCGGCCCGTTGGGCACCTTGATGCTGAAGAACTCCAGGTGCTCGGCGTGGTTGGCGCTGGCCACGCTGTAGGCGCGCATCAGCGGCCGGCCTTCGGCGGTGGGCAGGCCGATCATCACGAAGTGGCCGTTGCGGAAGCGCAGCGCCGGGTCGCGCGTGGTGCGAAAGGAAAACAGCGTGTCGTTCCAGTGGTGGACCTGGAGGACGCGTTCGGTGCCGGTGTTCGACATGGTGCTCAGAAGATGGGGGTTCGGGGGTGCGCGCGGGCGCGGATTGTCGCCCACCTGCCGCCATCGGGCAGGGCGGCGCGCCGGGCAGGGCCCGGCGCGCCCGGCGCCGGCTCAGACGGCCGCTGCCCTGACGGCGCGGTTGCGGCCTTCCTGCTTGGCGCGGTAGAGCGCGGTGTCGGCCGCGGCCACCAGCGCCGACGAGTCCACGTCGGCCGGTACGCCGCCGACGTGGGCGATGCCGATGCTCAGCGTCAGCTGGGCCGCCACGGGCGAGTCGCCGTGCGCCAGCGCCGCCTGCGTCAGCGCCTGCATGCAGCGGCGGGCCACCACCTCGGCCTCCGCGCCGTCCTGGTGCGGCAGCAGCACTGCAAATTCTTCGCCGCCGATGCGCGCCACCAGGTCGGTGGGCCGCAGCGCTGCGCCCTGCAGCAACTCGGCCACGCGGCGCAGGCAGGCGTCGCCGGCGGGGTGGCCGTGGCGGTCGTTGTAGCGCTTGAAGTGGTCCAGATCCAGCAGCAGCAGTGCCAGCGGCATGGCGTGGCGGTGCGCACGTTTCCACTCGGTGGCCAGCTGGCGGTCGAAGCGGCGGCGGTTGGCCAGGCCGGTGAGCGCATCGGTGTCGGACAGCACCGAGAGCTCGGCGTTCATCGCGTCGAGCCGGGCGTTCAGGCGCTGCAGCTCCTGCTCGCGTCGCACCAGCGTGGTCACGTCGGTGCGCACGCCGGCCAGGCCGCCGTCGCGCGTGCGGCGCTCGTCGATGCGCATCCAGCGGTTGTCGGGCAGTTCCTGCAGGATGGGGCCGCTGGGGTGATGGTGCGCCTGCAGGCGTTCGGCCAGCCAGGCCTGCTCGCGGCCCGCGGCCTGCGGGTACTGGCCGGCGGCCAGGCCGTAGCGCAGCAGCGTCTCGAACGTGGTGCCCGGCACCATGGCGCGTGCGGTCAGGTGGTAGGTCTGGGCGTAGACCCGGTTGAAGAGCACCAGGCGGTCGTCGGCGTCGTACAGCACGAAGGCGTCGGGCAGTGCCTCGATCGCGTCCACCAGCCGCTGCCGGGCGTGCTCGGCCTCGGCACGGGCCGCGTGCAGCGCCTGCTCCTTGCGCACGAGCTCGGTCACGTCCACGCTGTGGGCGAGCAGGCTGCCGTCGTCCAGGCGCTGCTCGACGATGCGGCGCCAGTGGCCGGGGCGGGTCTCGTGCACCAGGGGCCGGCCCGGCTGGCGGTGGCGCTGCAGGCGCTGCGCCACCCAGGCTTCGCGGTCGAGGGCATCGGGGCCGGCGGCCGGCACCAGCCCGCGCGCGACGGCGCTGCGCAGCACGGTCTCGAAATTCGAGCCGGGCACGAGCTCGGCCTCCAGCTCCGGGTACACCTTGCGGAAATCGCGGTTGCCCAGCACCAGCCGGTCGTCGCGGTCGTAGAGCACCAGGCCGACTTCCAGCGCGTCCAGGATCTCGTGGTGCCGCGCGCTCTCGGCGGCGCGTTCGGCCAGCACGGTGTCCAGGCGCAGGCTCAGCCGCCACACCCAGACCGCCAGGCCGGCAGCGGCCAGCAGGGTCAGGCCGGTGATCGGTGCCAGCGAGCCGGTCGGGGCCCAGGACAGCCCGTCACCGGCAGCCCACAGCCCAGCCAGCAACGCTGCCAGCAAGCCCGCGGCCATCGCCAGCCAGCCTTGGCGCCAGGTTTTCAGAGATCCACGCAGAACAGGTTCCTTGGTACGGCGCACCGTGCGGAAGCCCGTCGCCGGCAAATTTTACCGCCGCCAACCCAGACTTTCCGCTTGTTTTTTTGCTGAAAGCCGCTGCGCTGAGGTGCCAATCGGCCGGTGCACGGCCGCGGAAGGGGTGCTCAGCGCGGCGGCTGCACGTCGAAGGCGGGGTGGTAGCGCACCAGACCCCGGGGCACGGCGCCGTCGAAGGCCTGCGCCATGAACAGCGGTGCCGGCACGCCGGCCGGCAGCAGCCCGGGGCAGGGCCCGAAGCCGAGCGGCGCGTAGTAGGCCGGGTTGCCCAGCACCACGCAGCCCGCCGCGCCCTGCGCCGCCAGGCGCCGCAAGCCGCTGCGCACCAGCGCGCGGCCGACACCCTGGCGTTGGTGTGCCGGCGCCACCGCCAGCGGCCCCAGCGCACACCAGCCGCTGGTGGCGCCGTCGATGTCCACCGGGGAAAACGCCGCGTGGCCGATCACGGTGCCGTCCTGCACCGCCACCAGCGACAGGCGCAGGGCACCGGCCGCGCGCAGGCCCTGCACGATGAGGTGCTCGGTCTGCTGGCTGAAGGCGTGGCCGAGGAACGCGGCACGGGTCAGCGCGTCGATGGCGTCCGCGTCGTCGGCGTCGGCCTCGCGCAGCGTGAAGACCCGGTCGGGCGGGTTCTGCGGCGGGGATGGATCGGAGCACATGGCGCCAGGCAAGGTGGAAGGCACCCGGTTCTACCGGCACCCGCCTGGCACCGCGGTGAGGCCGCGCAAGGCCCTCAGGCCATCAGGCCCCAGACGCCGAAGTAACCGCCCAGCAGCACCGCGCTCACCGCCACGTTGGCGATCACGTGGCGCGTGCCGCGGTCGGGGCGGATGCCCAGCCGCGCGGCCACGCAGGCCCATTCGATGACCAGCAGCAGCGCGCCGGCGTCGGCGGCTTCGGGCGGGCTGCCGAAGCGGAACATCAGCGCGATCGCGGCCAGCCACAGGCCGAGCGCCATCACGCTGGCGGCGGTGATCTCGCCGAAGGAGGGAAGGCGGGTGGTGATGCCGAAAAAATTCATGATCAGGAGCGAACCGGAAACAGGTTGAAAGAGAGAAGCCGTGACGAGGCGACGTTGATCATGGGGTTCGCTTCCGGCCCCGGTCTCCGGGAACAGGGTGGTGAAAGCCGGCCAGTTCTTCGTGCTGCCCGGCTCCGTCGCTCAGTCGGCCTTGATGTTGGCGCGCTGGATCACGACCTTCCAGTTCTCGCTCTCGTCGCGGTAGGTCTTGGCAAACTGCTCGGGCGTGCCACCGGCGGGTTCGGCGCCGGCTTTTTCGAGCCGGTCGACGACATCGGGCGCGCGGATCACCGCGTTGAGCTCGCGGTTCAGGCGCTGCACGATCTCGGGCGGCGTGCCGGCCGGCGCAAAGACGCCGAACCAGTTGCCGAACTCCATGCCCGGCACGCCCACTTCGGTGAGCGTGGGCACGCCCGGCAGCGCGCTGGAGCGCCTGGCGCCGCTGACCGCCAGCGCGCGCACGCGGCCGGCCTGCAGGTGCGGCTGCGCCGACACCACGCTGTCCATCAGGAAGGCGATCTGGCCGCCGATCAGGTCGGTGATCACGAGCCCGGTGCCGCGGTACGGGATGTGCACGACGAACAGCCCGCCCGCGCGCCACTTGAACATCTCGGCCGACAGGTGCGGATAGGTGCCGATGCCGCTGGAGCCGAAGTTGTACTTGCCCGGGCTCTTCTTGATCATCGCGATCAGCTCCTGCGCCGTGGCGGCGGGGAAGCTGCTGCCCACCACCAGCACGCTGGGCGCGTTGGCGATGTGGCCCACCGGCGCGAAGTCCTTGAACGCGTCGTACGGCATCTTCGGGTTGAGCGCCGGCCCGATGGAGTGCGTGGAGCTGGTGGCCATCAGGATCGTGTAGCCGTCGGCCGGCGCCTTGGCCACCAGGTCGGCGCCGATCGTGCCGCCGGCCCCGGGCTTGTTGTCCACCACCACCTGCTGGCCGAGTGCGGCCGACAGCTTCTGCGCCACGGTGCGGCCGATGATGTCGGTGGCGCCGCCGGCCGGGAACGGGATCACCAGGCGCAGCGGCTTGGCGGGCCAGGCCTGCGCCAGCGCGGCCGAGGGCAGGGCCAGCGCGGCCGTGAAAGCGGCGGCCAGCGCGCAGGCGAACAGGTTCTTCATCAGGGGTCCCGGGTGGCTGTGCCGCGGCGCGGCGATGGAGCCACCGAGGATAGCAACCGCACGGCGCGGCGCGGCGCGGAGGCCCGGGGGTTCAGATCAGGGCATGACCACCGCGAAGCGCGTCGACCACACCGCGCTGCTGTCGAGCGTGCGCACCTTCAGCGCGGTGGGCACCACCATCGCCGAGTAGCCGCCGCTGTCTTCATGGAAGACCGTGAGCGTGACGTCGCCGGTGAAGGACTCCTGGCGCGACAGCGGCTGGCAGCCCACCATCTTCCAGCGCATCGTGAACGAGCGCGCGGGCACCCGCGCACCGGGCTTCAGCGGCTGACCGTCGATCCATACCTTGCTGCCGGCGCCGCAGCGCATGGCGCCCAGCGTGCGCGTCCAGCGCGGCGGCTCGGCGTCGTCGAGCAGCGGCACCAGCATCGCGTTGAGCGCCAGGCCCTGCAGACGCAGCGCCTGCAGGTCGTCTTCCATCAAGGGGTTGGCGGCCGTGGCCGGCGACGGCAGCGTGGCGGCGGCCACCGCCAGCAGCGCGGCCATCAGAAGGGCGCCGGTCGACTGGCGGGTGGGTTGTTGCTGCATGGTGGGCTCCTGTCGGGGTGTGGCTTCGGTGTGAGCCCACTGTAGGAGGCAGCCCGCCCGCCGTCCGTGCGCTTGTCCACCGCGGCGCCGTGACCCATTCACGGCCGCGAACACGCCCCGGCTCAGGCCCACGGGCTGGGACGCGGCGCCCCGTCGTCGGGGTCCTCGCGCTGGTCAGCCGCCAGGGCCGGCGCTACGGTGCAACACCCACCACAACCGCCTTTGAAGGGGACAGCCCATGACATTCATGCACCGGTGCATCGCACTCATCGCCACCGCGCTGGTCAGCGGCAGCGTGGCCGCGCAGGCCTGGCCGAACAAGCCCATCCGCATCATCGTGCCCTACCCGGCGGGCGGCACCTCCGACATCCTGGCGCGCGCCATCGGCCCGCGCATCACCGAGGCCCTGGGCCAGCAGGTGCTGGTGGACAACAAGCCCGGCGCCACCGGCAACCTGGGCGCCGACATGGTGGCCAAGGCGCCGGCCGACGGCTACACGCTGCTGCTGGCCGACATCGGCTCGCTGGCCATCGCGCCCAGCGTGTTCCCGCAGCTGCCCTTCGACCCGGTGAAGGACTTTGCGCCGGTGCTGATGGTGGCCTACTCGCCGCACATCCTGGCGGTGCACCCCTCGGTGCCGGCCAGCAACGCCAAGGAGCTCATCGCGCTGGCCAAGGCCAAGCCCGACAGCCTGAACTTCGCGATCTCGGGCCTGGGCGGCGCCAACCACCTGGCCGGCATCGACTTCGCGATGCGCAGCGGCATCCAGTGGACCTACATCCCCTACAAGGGCGGCGCGCAGGCCATTGCCGACGTGATGGGCGGGCAGGCGCAGGTCATCTTCAACGGCATGCTGGCCACCTATCCGGCGGTGAAGGACGGGCGCCTGAAGGGCGTGGCCATTTCCAGCGCCAAGCGGTTTGCGGCAGCGCCCAACCTGCCCACGGTGGCTGAATCGGCGGGCCTGCCGGGCTTCGAGACCGGCTCGTTCCAGGGCATCGTGGCGCCGGCCGGCACGCCGCCCGAGGTGGTGGCGCGGCTGCACGCCACCATCACCCGGATCCTGGCTACGCCCGAGATGCAGGAGCGGCTGGAGAAGGCCGGCGCCGAGACGCGCCCGGGCACGCCGGCCGAGTTCGGCACCTTCATCCGCGACGAGAAGGCCCGCTGGGCCAAGGTCGTCAAGGACTCGGGCGCGAAGTTCGAGTAGCGCGCCGGGTGCGCGCCTTCGGCGCAGCAGCGGCCTCCACGGCAGCTGCCGCCTGAAGGCGCGGCTTGGGCACGGCCTTGCGCGTGGGTTTGCGCGGCGCCTTCGCCTTCGGCATTGGCAAGATCTCGACCAGCGGCTCGGCCTTGGCCTCGGCAATGACCTCGGCCTGGGCCTCGGACTTGGCCCGGGCCTTGCGCGGCGGTCTGGCCACCGCCTTCGGCGCCGGCCGGTCCACCAGCGCCGCCTCCAGCTCCGCCAGCGATTCCGCCGCATACACCGCCAGCTTCTGCATGCTGGGCAACGACGCGTGGCAGCCGGTGAAGCCGAAGTTCATCATGCCGGCGTAGCTCTGGCACGTGATGTTCAGCGCCTGGCCGTGCGTGACGATCGACGCCGGGTAGGTGGCCAGCAGCTCCGCGCCGCGAAAGAACAGCGGCTTGTCGGGCCCGGGCACGTTGCTGATGGTGATGTTGAACATCGGCCGCGTGCGCCCGCCGATGCCGGTGAGCAGCGTCACGATGGTCGGCGCCATCAGCAGCATCGTGTACTGCAGCATGGCCTGCCGCGGCAGCGCCTGCACGTGCGCCTTGGCGTGCTGCACGCTGGCGCGGATGGCCTGCAGCCGCTCGGCCGCGTCCTCGATGTCGGTGCCCAGCGTGGATACGATGAAGCTGATCGCGTTGCCCGCGCCCTCGTCGTCGTGCGGCCGCACCGACACCGGGATGCCCGCCGTCAGCGGCTTGGCCGGCAGGTTGTCGCGCTCCAGCAGGAAGCGGCGCAGCGCGCCGCCGCACAGCGCCAGCACCACGTCGTTCAGCGTGCAGCCGCCGGCCGCGGCCACCGCGCGCAGCCGCTCCATCGGGAACTGCTGCGTCGCGAAGCGCCGCTTCTCGCGCACACGGCCGTTCAGCACCGAGCGCGGTGCGTCGAAGGGCACCGCCATGCCGTCGGCCGGGTCGCCCACGCGCTTCAGGATCTTGCCGAAGGCCGCCAGCAGCAGCGGCACCGATTTCGCCTGCCCGCGCAGCGCCTCCAGCGCAAATGCTGTCGCGCCGGCCACCGTGGGCAGCGGCGACGCGCTGTCCTTCTGCACCTGCCGCGCCGTGGGCGCCGGGATGCCGGTGGCCCAGAACGGCGGCAGCGCCAGGCTCTTGTCGCGGTCGGTGCCCATCGCGCGCTGCAGCAGCTTGACGCCGCTGACACCGTCGATCAGCGAGTGGTGCATCTTGATGAAGAGCGCAAAGCGGTCGCCCTCCAGGCCCTCGATCAGCGTGCATTCCCAGGGCGGGCGGCTCAGGTCCAGCGGCGTGCTCTGCAGCCGGCCCACCAGCTCGCCCAGCTCGCGCTCGCCGCCGGGCCAGGGCAGGGCGGCGTGGCGCACGTGGTATTCGAGGTCGATGTCCTCGTCTTCCACCCACGACGGCACCGGGTTCTTGTTGAAGGCCAGCTTCAGCCGCCGGTTCCACGGCGTCGCAAAGGTGCGGTGGCTGCGGAAGTCGGCCATCAGCTCGCGCATGAAGTCCTGCGGCGCATCGGGCGGCAGGCGGAACTGCAGCAAACCGCCCACGTGGTTGGGCGTGGCACGGCTTTCGGTGAACAGCCAGGCGGCGTCCAGCGGGTTCAGGCGGGTGGTGGTCATGGCGGGCGCGGCCGGCCAAACGGGGCACGGTCTGCAACGGCTGATTACACCAGCGCCACCACCTCCGGCAGGGCAGGGGAAGCCCAGCCCGCCGCCCGCCGGTGGCGGGCCGTCAGGAAGCGCCTCAGGATGAAGGTCGCCCGTGCCCGGGCTCGCGTGCCTGCTCCGCCTCCACCGAGGCCAGGTAGCCCTGCACCTTGTCCACGTCGGTGCCCACCATGCGGACCGCGTCGGCCAGGGCCTCGGGCGGCACGGCCAGCTGGGCGGCCCAGCGCGCCAGTTCGCCCGGCTGGTGGATGTCGATGCGCTGCATGTCCATGGCGGGCCTCCTCGGGGGCGGGGTCGCGGCAAGCCGCGCGCCCGCATCCGCCGCGTGGCACCGGCGCCGCCGAAGCCGCGGAAATGCACGCCGGCGACCCCGCTGATCCGGGCCTCGGCCCGCCGGCGTCGAGGCACCCTCGGGGACACCCGCCGCGGGACGGCCCCGGCAACACCGTCCCACCCCTCAACCACCGCCCGATGCCCGTGATTGCCGAGGAAGCCGAAACCCACCGGCTCCAGACCCTGGCCGAACTGGACGTGCTCGACACCCCCGCCGAGCCGGAGTTCGACGCGCTGGTGCAGGCCGCAGCGCTGGCCTGCGGCGTGCCGATCTCGCTGGTGAGCCTGGTGGACGTCGATCGCCAGTGGTTCAAGGCCAACGCCGGCCTGCCCGGCGTCACGGAAACGCCGCGCGAGCTGGCCTTTTGCGCCCATGCCATCCAGCGCGACGGTCTCTTCGAGGTGCCCGACGCCGCCGCCGACCCGCGCTTTGCCGTCAACCCGCTGGTCACCGAGCAGCCCCACATCCGCTTTTACGCCGGCGCGCCGCTGACGCTGAGCAGCGGCGAGCGCGTGGGCACGCTGTGCGTGATCGATCGCCAGCCGCGCCAGCTCAGCGCGCACCAGCGCCAGCTGCTGCAGCACCTGGCCGCCGCCGCGGTGGTGGCGCTGGAATCGCGCCGCCAGCTGCGGCGCTCGGCCCTCAACGAAAGGCGCTACCGCGCGCTCAGCGAAGCCGCGCCGATGGGGGTCTACGCCACCAACGCCCAGGGCGAGTGCACCTACACCAACGAGCGCTGGCGGGCCTTCTTCGGCCTCACCGAGGCCCAGAGCCTGGGCACCGGCTGGAACCGCACCGTGCACCCCGAAGACCGCGACCGCGTGTTCGCCGAATGGCAGTTGGCCATCGCGCACCGGCACGACGTCGACCTGGAATTCCGCGTGCGCCACGGCGACGGCAGCGTGCTGCACCTGCGCTCGGTGTCGCGCCCGGTGGTCACCGACGACGACCGGCTCACCGGCTACGTCGGCTCGGTGCTCGACGTCACCGCCACGGTGCTGCAGCGGCAGGCGCTGGAGGCCGCGCACGAGCGCATGACGCTGGCCACCGACAGCGGCGGCATCGGCATCTGGGACTACGACGTGGTGCTGGACGTGCTGCGCTGGGACCCCTGGATGCTGCGCCTCTTCGGCCAGCCCGACGGCCCGGCACTGGGCGGCCGCGAGCGCTGGGTGAGCCACCTGCACCCCGACGACCGCGAAGACACCGCCAGGCGCATCCGCGAAACCCTGGCCGGCGCCGGCAGCTCCTACGCGGCCGAGTTCCGCATCGTCTGGGCCGACGGCAGCGTGCACCACCTGCGGTCGGCGGCGCGCATCACGCGCGACGGGCAGGGCCGGGCGCTGCGCATGGTGGGCGTGAACTGGGACGTCAGCGCGCTGCGCCACCTGAGCGACGAGCTGGCCGAGCAGCACGAGCTGCTGCGCGTCACGCTGCAGTCGATCGGCGACGCCGTGATCACCACCGACGCGCAGGGCCGCGTGCGCTGGCTCAACCCGGTGGCCGAGCGCCTGACCGGCTGGGCCCTGGACGCCGCCGCGGGCGAGCCGCTGGAGAAGGTCTACCGCGTGCTGGACGAAGAGGCCCGTGCGCCGGCCGAGAACCCGGTGGCGCTGTGCCTGGCCCAGGGCCGGGTGGCCGGCCCGTCGGCCCACACCACGCTGGTGTCACGCGAGGGCCCGGAGTTCGGCATCGAGAGCACCGCGGCCCCCATCCGCAGCACCAGCGGCCCGGTGCTGGGGGCCGTGCTGGTGTTCCGCGACGAGACCGAGAAGCGCCGCCTGAGCGGCGAGATGCGCCACCGCGCCACGCACGACGCGCTGACCGGCCTGGTCAACCGCAGCGAGTTCGAATCGCGGCTGCGCGCCGTGCTCGCGCTGGCCCAGGACAACGGCACCGAGCACGCGCTGATGTACATCGACCTGGACCAGTTCAAGCTGGTCAACGACGCCTGCGGCCATGCCGTGGGCGACCAGCTGCTGCAGCAGGTGGCGCAGCGGCTGCAGGACACCGTGCGCGCCGGCGACACGCTGGCGCGGCTGGGCGGCGACGAGTTTGCGGTGATCCTGCAAAACTGCACGCCCGAGCAGGGCCGCCGCGTGGCGCAGCTGATCTGCGACCGCATGGACGATTTCCGCTTCCAGCACGAGGGCCGGCGCTACCGCATCGGCGCCAGCATCGGCCTGGTGCCGGTGGACGCGCGCTGGGCCAGCACCGCCGCCGTGCTGCAGGCCGCCGACAGCTCCTGCTACGCGGCCAAGGACAGCGGGCGCAACCGCGTGCACCTCTGGTACGACAGCGACGCCGACATGCGCGTGCGCCACGGCCAGATGCAATGGGCGTCGCGCCTGGAAGACGCGCTCGACCGCGGCCGCTTCGTGCTGCATGCGCAGCGCATCGTGGCCGTGCAGACCGAAGGCGGCCCGCTGCACGCCGAGGCGCTGCTGCGGCTGGTGGACGACGACGGCAGCCTGATCCCGCCCGGCGCCTTCCTGCCGGCGGCGGAGCGCTTCCACCTGTCCAACCGCATCGACCGCTGGGTGCTGAACCGCGCCATCGAATGCCTGAACGCCCGGCGCGAGCCGGCCGCGCCGTGCACGCTGTGCGTCAACCTCTCGGGCCAGTCCATCGGCGACCGCGCCTTCCACGCCCACGCCATGGCGCTGCTGCAGGCCGCCGGACCCGCGGTGTGCCGCAGCCTGTGCCTGGAGATCACCGAGACCGCAGCCGTCAACCACATGGCCGACGCCGCCAGCTTCATCCACAGCGTGCGCGCCTTGGGCGTGCGCATCGCGCTCGACGACTTCGGCGCCGGCGCCTCGTCGTTCGGCTACCTGAAGACGCTGGCGGTGGACGTGCTGAAGATCGACGGCCAGTTCATCAAGGACCTGCTCGACGACCCGCTGGACGACGCCGCCGTGCGCTGCTTCGTGGACGTGGCGCGTGTGGTGGGCGTGAAGACGGTGGCCGAGTTCGTGGACCGCGCCGAGGTGCTGCAGCGCGTGCGCGAGCTGGGCGTGGACCACGCGCAGGGCTACCTGCTGCACCGGCCGGAGCCGATCGAGAACGTGCTGTGAGCGGGGGAGCGGCCGTTGGAGATGGCGGCTTGCGGCTTGCGGCTTGCGGGCTGCAGAGGGAAATCATCCGCCGGCAGTTCGCTGAAGCCTGCTGGCGGGGGTTTCGGCCCCGCCAGCAGGCTTGAGCGAACTCGAGGCAGTTGATTTCCCTCTGCAGCCCGCAAGCAGCCAGCCAGGCCCCCGCACAATGCCGGCCTCGCAACCACACCCCGGGGCAGGCCCACATGGCATTCGATTTCACTGGCAAGCGCGTCGTCGTGGCCGGCGGCAGCCGCGGTATCGGCCGCGCCATCGCGCTGGGCTTTGCGGCCGCGGGCGCGCACGTGTCGATCTGCGCCCGCGGCGCCGAGGCGCTGGCCACCACGCGCGACGAACTCGCCCGGCACGGCCACCCCACCCACGCCGCGCCCTGCGACCTGGCCGACGCGGCCAGCGTGGCGCGCTACGTGGCCCAGGCGCAGGCTGCGCTGGGCGGCGTCGACGTGCTGGTCAACAACGCCTCGGGCTTCGGCATGGGCGACGACGAGGCCAGCTGGGCCGCCAGCCTGCAGGTGGACGTGATGGCGATGGTGCGGGCCTCGCAGGCGGCGCTGCCGGCGCTGCTGGCGGGCGCGGCCCCGGGCGCCCCTTCTGGCACCACCGGCAGCTGCATCGTGCACATCGCGTCCATCTCCGGCTACCGGCCGTCCACACGGGCCGCCGCCTACGCCGCGGCCAAGGCCGCGATGATCAGCTACACCGGCAGCCAGGCCGCGATGCTGGCGCGCCAGGGCGTGCGCGTGAACGCCATCGCCCCAGGCAGCATCGACTTCCCCGGCGGCGTGTGGGACCAGCGCCGCCGGGCCGCCGACCCGCTGTACGAGCGCACCTTGCGGAGCATTCCCTTCGGCCGCATGGGCACGCCGGAGGAGATTGCCGAGGTGGCGCTGTTCCTGGCCTCGCCCCACGCGCGGTGGATCACCGGGCAGACGATCACGGTCGACGGCGGGCAGCTGCTGGGGGCTTGAGGGCCGGCGGCCGCGCCCGGCGCCGGCCGTGGTGACGGCTCCGTACGATGCGCTGCTTCTTCAGTCACCGGCGGCGCACCCCGCAGATCCATGCTCGATTTCCTTCGCATCACGGGGTTGTTCTTCATCACGGCCGTGGCCGAGATCGTCGGCTGCTACCTGCCGTGGCTGGTGATGACGCAAGGGCGGACCCGGTGGTTGCTGCTGCCCGCCGCCTTGTCGCTGGCCGCCTTTGCCTGGCTGCTGACCCTGCACCCCAGCGCCGCCGGCCGGACCTACGCGGCCTACGGCGGCGTCTATGTCGTGGTGGCACTGCTGTGGCTCTGGCGCGTGGAGGGCGTTCCGCTCACGCGCTGGGACCTGGTCGGCGGCCTCGTCTGCCTGGTCGGCATGGCGATCATTGCCCTTCAGCCACGCGCCGTCACGGCGTGATTGGGCGGCCGGACGGGGTGGCGGGCCGGCGGTGCGCGCGCCGGCAGCCCGCCACGCAGCAAGGCCGCACTGCGCAAGGCGTATAAGGGTCCGAGGTGCGCTCAGCACCGTCGGGCGCGCGACACGCGACATGCAAGTCCAGTGCAAGGTCCACGATGCCCGCCCAGATCCCCGTGACTGCCGTCCCGGCGCCCGACGTCGACTTCATCGACGAGGTCCGTCGTCAGGAGGCGTTGTTGCACACGGGCGCCCTGCAGAGCGCCATCTTCAACAGCGCCTACTTTTCCAGCATCGCCACCGACGCCCGGGGCGTCATCCAGATCTTCAACGTCGGTGCGGCACGCATGCTGGGTTATGCCGCGGCCGACGTGCTGAACAAGATCACGCCGGCGGACCTGTCCGATCCGCAGGAATTGATCGAACGCGCTCGCGCGCTCAGCACCGAACTGCACATCCCCATCGCCCCGGGATTCGAGGCGCTGGTGTTCAAGGCTTCACGCGGCATCGAGGACATCTACGAGCTGACCTACATCCGCAGGGACGGCAGCCGGTTCCCGGCCGTGGTGTCGGTGACGGCGCTGCGTGACGTGCAGGACAGCATCATCGGCTACCTGCTGATCGGCACCGACAACACCGCCCGCAAGCAACTGGCCGATGAGCTGCAGCAGCACCGGCACCACCTGGAAGACCTGGTGTTCTCGCGCACCGCCGAACTGGCGGAATCCCGGGATGCGGCCGAGGCGGCGAGCCGGGCCAAGAGCATGTTCCTGGCCAACATGAGCCACGAGCTGCGCACGCCGATGAACGGCATCATGGGCACCATCGACCTGGCCTTGCGCCTGGCCGTCGATCCCAAGCAGATCGACTGGCTCACCAAGGGGGCCCAGGCGTCGCGACACCTGCTGACGATCATCAACGACATCCTGGACATCTCGCGCATCGAAGCGGACCAGATGACGCTCGAGGAGAAGCCGTTTTCGCTGGCTCGCACCATCGACGACGGCGTGCGCATCCTCGAACCGCAGGCGCTGGCCAAGGGCTTGCAGGTGTCGCGTCTGATCACGGCGTCGACGCCCGACCTGATGTGCGGCGATGCCTTGCGGCTGAAGCAGATCCTGGTGAACTTCGTGGGCAACGCGATCAAGTTCTCTGAACAGGGTCGGATCGTCGTCAGCGCCGAGGCCAGCCAGGACGACGGCCACAGCCTGCTGCTGCGGCTGGAGGTGGCCGATGAGGGCATCGGCATGAGCGCCGAGCAGCAGACGCGGCTGTTCCAGGTCTTTTCGCAGGTCGACGATTCGTCCACCCGCCGCTATGGCGGCAGCGGGCTGGGCCTGGTCATCTGCAAGCGGCTGGCCCGGCTGATGGGTGGCGACGTGGGGGTGAGCAGCCAACCCGGCGCCGGCAGCCGGTTCTGGATGACGGCACGTCTGAAACACGCCCTGGCCCAGACGGCTCAACCCGGCCTGGACGCCGGGCCGCTGCGCGCAACGCTGGCCCTTCGTTGTGCCGGTCTTCGCATCCTGGTGGCCGACGACGACGCCACCAGCCGGGCCGTGACGAGCGGCTTGCTCGAGGACGCCGGACTCGTCGTCGACACCGCGGGCCATGGCCTCGAAGCGGTGGAGAAAGCGCGTGCAACGGGCTATGCGCTGATCCTGATGGACATGAAGATGCCGGTGATGGACGGCCTTCAGGCCACCCCCCTGATCCGCAGCCTCCCGGGGCAGGCCACGGTGCCGATCCTGGCCATGACCGCCAACGCCTTTGCCGACGACCGCGACCGCTGCCTGGCGGCCGGCATGAACGGGCACATCGGCAAGCCCGTGGAGCCGGGCGTGCTGTATGCCACCCTGTTGCAATGGCTGCTCAAGACCGGCCATCCTGCCCGTCTCTGACACCCGGCGCAGGTGCCCAGAGCCCAGAGGAGCCGCGGCCCGTGCCAGCCCCCCGCCCCGACCCACCGTCACCCTACCCGGACGCGCCCCGCCCCGAAATGCTGGCCTTCATCCCGCCGCAGGCGGCCCGCGTGCTCGACGTCGGCTGCCACACCGGCGCCTTCGGCGCCCGCCTGAAGCAGCGCGGCTGCGAGGTCTGGGGCGTGGAGATGAACCCGGCCACGGCCGCCATCGCCCGGCAACGCCTGGACCGGGTGCACGGCGGCGCCTTCGACGCCGACGCCGACATTCCGGCGCATCACTTCGACGTGGTCGTCTTCAACGACGTGCTGGAGCACTTCGCCGACCCCTGGCAGGCGCTGGCGCTGGCGCGCTGCAAGCTGCGGCCGCAGGGTGTGATCGTGGCCTCGGTGCCCAACTTCAGGCACCTGGACAACCTGGTGCACGTGCTCTGGGACCGCGATTTCCGCTACGAGCCCACCGGCATCCGCGACCGCACGCACCTGCGCTTCTTCACCCGCAAGAGCGCGGTGCGGCTGTTCCAGGACAGCGGCTTGCAGGTCCTGCGCGCCGAAGGCATCAACCGCGACTGGTGGCAGCCGGGCCGCTTGCGCCGGCTGGCATGCAGGCTGGTGGTCGGCGTGGCCGACGACACGCGCTACCTGCAATTTGCCATCGTGGCGCGGCCGAATCAGACCCCTGTGGCCTGACAGACCCCTGCCGGATCGCCGACTTCCCTGCGTGAACGCTCCACCCCGGGTGGGCCGGGCCCGCTCCGGCGTGTGTTCGCCCAGCTCCCAGCCGCACCGGCCCTGCAGCCCGCTGCAGACAGCCAGCGAAAGCGCCTGCTCAATCTGCGCATTCCCCTGCCGATAACCAGCACATCCCCGGCCCACCGAGAGCACCCTGGCCATGAGCACCACCCAGACCGTTTCCTTTTCCGACCCCGCGCTGCAGGCCGAACTCGACCGCTGTTCCAACGACGAACTCGACGCGCTGGACTTCGGCGTCATCGGCATCGACGCCCAGGGCGTCGTGCACCGCTACAACAGCTTCGAGAGCAAGGCCGCCGGCCTGTCGAACCAGCGGGTGCTGGGGCAGCCGCTGTTCACCGTGGTGGCGCCGTGCATGAACAACTTCATGGTCGCCCAGCGCTTCGAGGATGCGCTGGCCAGCGGCAGCACGCTGGACGCCACGGTCGACTACGTGCTGACGCTGCGCATGCGCCCGGTCAAGGTCAGGCTGCGGCTGCTGGCCGCGCCCGGCGGCGCCAGCCGCTACGTGCTGGTTCAGCGGACGGCCTGAAGCGCCCGACGCCATGGACACCATGGACGACCCCCAGCTCGAGGGTGAATACGAAGCACTGATCCAGTTTCTCTACATGGCGCCCATCGGCCTGCTGCAGGCGCGCATGGACGGCGAGATCCTGATGGTCAACCCGCTGTGTGCGCAGCTGCTGATGCCGCTGTCGCGCGACGGCGACCTGAGCAACCTGTACACCGCGCTGGAAGGCGTGGCCCCCGACCTGCGCACCCGCGTGCAGGCCTTCGCGGCCCCGCACGGCATGGTCTGCGAGAGCTGGCAGCTGCGCGTGCTGGACCCGCTGCACCAGAGCGGGCGCCGCGTGCTCGCGCTGACGCTGCTGAAGCTGGACGAGCAGCGCCTGATGGCGGTGCTGGCCGACGTGACGCAGAGCGTGCAGCGCGAGCGCGAGCTGCGCCAGAGCCAGGCCTGGATCAACACCATCGTCACCGGCCTGACGGACTACGCGCTGCTGACGCTGGACCACCAGGGCCGCGTGCGCGACTGGAACGCCAGCGTCGAGCGCCTGTGCGGCCGCGACAGCGCCGCCAGCCTGGGCCAGCCGTATTCGATCTTCTACCCGGCCGACGCGCTGGGCGCGGCCAGTGCCGTCGACCGCCTGCACGAGGCCGACCGCAGCGGCTGGAGCCTGGACGAAGGCTGGCGGCAGCGCGCCGACGGCAGCCGCTTCTGGGGCAGCTGCCTGATCGCGCCGCTGCACGCGGCCGACGAGGGCAACCCCGAGGACCGCGCCTACAGCCTGGTCATCCGCGACGTGTCCGACCGCCGCGAGGCCACCGAGGCGCTGCGCCGCGCGGTGGCCTGCGACCACCTGACCGGCCTGGCCAACCGCCGCACGCTGTTCGAGGCCTGCGAGCTGGAGCTGCAGCGCTGGCGCCGCGCACCGCGGCCGCTGTCGCTGGTGCTGATCGACGCCGACCACTTCAAGCGCATCAACGACGACTTCGGCCACGCCGCCGGCGACGCCGTGCTGCGCCACCTGGCCGCGGGCATGTCGGCCACCTTCCGCGGCATGGACATGGTGGCGCGCCTGGGCGGCGAAGAGTTCGTGGTGCTGCTGCCGGGCTGCGACGAGCAGGCCGCGCTGACGGTGGCGCAGCGCCTGTGCGACAGCATCGCCGAGCAGGCGGTGGCGGTGGACGGCGCCAGCGTGCGCTACACCGTGAGCGCCGGGGTGGCGACGATGGATGCCGGCGTGGAGGGCGTCGACGCGTTCATCGAGCGCGCCGACCAGGCCATGTACGCCGCCAAGGCCGCGGGCCGCAACCGCGTCCTGCCCTGGCAGCCCGGCCTGCGGCCCGCCGCCGTGCTGGGCAAGGCGGCTTGAATCGCGGCCGCGCCGCCGCCTGCACCGACCATGGGTGAATCGGGTTCGGACGCCCACGAGGCGCTGATGCAGTTCCTCTACCAGGCCCCCATCGGCCTGGTGCAGGCCACGCTGGACGGCGAGATCACGATGATCAACCCGATGTCGGCGCAGCTGCTGATGCCGCTGGCACCGGGCGGCGACCTGGGCAACCTGTTCCACGTGCTGCAGGCGGCGGCGCCCCGGCTGCGCGAGCAGGCCGCCGCGGCGCCGTACCCGGGCGGCGAGGTCTGCAACGACCTGCGCGTGGCGCTGGGTGCTGCGGCACCGGGCGAGACGGTGCCGCCCACGCTGTCGCTGCGCGTGCTGCGCCTGGATGCGCTGACGCTGATGTGCAGCGTCACCGACGTCACCGCCGCGCTGCGCCTGGAGCGCCAGCACGTGGCCGACGAGGTGCGCGACGCCAGCCGCATCGACGGCCTGACCGCGCTGCCCAACCGCGCCGTGGTGCTGGAGCGCGTGGAGCGTGCGTTGCACCGCGCGCGCAGCGACCCCGACTACCGCTTCGTGGTGCTCTTCGTCAACGGCGACCGCTTCAACCGCGTCAACGTGACGCTGGGCCAGGCCGCCGGCGACGACCTGCTGCGCCTGATGGCCGCGCGCATCAGCGGCAGCCTGCGTCAGCGCGACGGCCTGGGCCAGCCGCTCGACACCAGCCAGACGACGGCCCGGCTCGGCGTGGACGAGTTCGTGGTCCTGCTCGAAGCCGTGCATGGCGCCGATGCGGCCGCCGCGGCCGAGGCGGTGGCCATGCGCCTGGTGGACGCGCTGGGCAAGCCCTACACGATCGGCTCGGTGCCGGTGCACAGCACGGCCAGCATCGGCGTCGTGCTGGGCGACGGCAGCGCCAGCAACGCCGAGGCCGTGCTGCAGGACGCCAGCCTGGCGATGCGCGAGGCCAAGCGCAGCGGCGGCGCGCGCCACTGCGTGTTCGAGCCGCTGATGACGCAGCGCGCGCGGGACCGCGCACGCCTGGAAAGCGAGCTGCGCGTGGCCATCCACGAGGGCCAGCTGTACGTCGTCTACCAGCCCATCACGCACCTCGCCGACGCCGGTGTGGCCGGCGTCGAGGCGCTGGTGCGCTGGCAGCATCCGCTGCGCGGCGTGGTCTCGCCGCTGGAGTTCATCGGCATGGCCGAGGAGACCGGTCTCATCGCGCCGCTCGGGGCCTACGTGCTCAACGCCGCCTGCCGGCAGCTGGCCGCCTGGCAGCGCCAGCTGGGCGAGCGCGCACCGCGCATCCTGTCGGTCAACCTGTCGCGCGCGCAGCTGCTGGAGCCGAGCATCGTCGACGAGGTGCGCCACGCGCTGCGCACCAGCGGCGTGGCGCCCGAGCGGCTGCAGCTCGAGATCACCGAGAGCCTGGCCGCCGAGAACCCGCTGATCCAGGCCCGGCTGCACGAGCTGAAGGCGCTGGGCGTGATGCTGGCGCTGGACGACTTCGGCACCGGCTACTCGTCGCTGGCCAGCCTGCACCTGTGGCCGGTGGACGTGATCAAGATCGACCGCTCCTTCGTCATCCAGGTCACCTCCAGCGCCCACCACCGCGTGCTGGTGGAGGCCACCGTGCGCGTGGCGCGCAGCCTGGGCATGGGCACCGTGGCCGAGGGCGTGGAGACGGCGGCGCAGGCCGAGGTGCTGCGCACGCTGCAGTGCGACAAGGGCCAGGGCTACCACTACGCGCGGCCGCTGGACGTGGACGCCGCCACGCGCTGGCTGGGCGAGCAGTCGCCGGTGGGCGGCACGTCGGGCGCGCCGGCCACGCTGCCGCATGCCGCTGTCAGCGCCACCGACGACCAGGCTTTCTGCGCCGGGCGCCTGCTGCAGCAGCTGGAGGGCTCGCACACGGCGGTGGCGCTGTTCGACCCCCAGGAGCGCATGGTGTACGCCAACCGGAGCTTCCGCGACGTGCACTGGCGCGGCCTGGGCGGCACGCCGACCTGGGAAGACATCATGCGCACGGCGCACCGGCGGGGCGAGGGGGTGCGCATCGACAACGACGACATCGACGCCTGGCTCGGCAGCGTGCGCCGGCGCTACCGCCAGCGGCCGCTGCGCATCTTCGAGTCCGACCTCGCCGACGGCCGCTGGATGCGCGTGAGCGAAGAAACCGCGCCCGACGGCTGGCAGCTCTGCGTGTCCAGCGACGTGACCTCGCTGAAGGTCAGCGAGGCCGAGTTGCGGCGCGCCCACGACACCGCGCTGGTGGCCTCGATCACCGACCCGCTGACCGGTCTGCCCAACCGCCGCCACGTGTTCGCGCGGCTGCAGGCGCTGCTGGCGGAGGCGCTCGCCAGGCAGCTGCCGCTGACGGTGGCGGTGATCGACCTCGACATGTTCAAGCAGATCAACGACGTGCATGGCCACGGCGTCGGCGACGCCGTGCTGTCGGGCTTTGCGCAGCGCCTGGCGGCCACGCTGCGCCAGGGCGACGTGCTGGGCCGCATCGGCGGCGAGGAGTTCCTGCTGCTGCTGATGGACACCGGCCGCGCCGGCGCCGAGCGGCTGCTCGACGAGGCCCGGGCCGCGCTGCAGGCGGCCACGCTGGTGCAGCAGCTGCCGGCGCTGAAGGTCAGCTTCTCGGCTGGCGTGACGCAGGCCCGGCCGGGTGACAGCAGCGACGGGCTGTGGCAGCGGGCCGACCGCGGCCTCTATGCAGCCAAGGCCGCCGGGCGCGCCCGCAACGTCTTCGTGGACCCGCCGGAGGCCGCGCAGCCCTGGCCGCCGCTGCCTGCCGCGGCTCGGGGTTGACCCCAGCCCGGCCCACGCCCGCGGCCGGTGGGATAACCTCGCAGCTTGCGGGCCCGGGCCACAGGCCGTTCGCCCCGCCGCAGCCGCATCACGTCGATGAGGCTGAACCCCAGCACAAGACACTTCCCATGCCAGAGACCCCGATCCAGAAAACGAAGACCCGGCTCGCCAAGATCTACGGTGCCGGTGCGCTGGTCTTCGCAGCCGTGCTGGGGTCCATCACCGTCGTGGCCCTGTTCCTGAACCACCTGCAGTGGTCCTGAGACCGGGCTGCAAGGCCGCCCGCGCCGACGCCCGCAGCCACGGCGGGTAGACCCCGGCCTACGCGTTCACCACAAGGCGGCGGCCGATCCTGGCGGCTTAGCATCCGGCCCCGGGTCACGGGGCCGGCTCGGGGGCTGGCCGGCCCTTGAAAAGGTCAGGTGCATGCAACAGGCCGGTGTGAACAAGCCTGCCGCCCACGGCGGCCGTGCCCGCCTGCTCGCGCAGGACCTGCTGGCTGGCTCGGTGGCCGCGGTGGTGCTGATCGCCAACATCGTGTCGTTCGCGGCGCTGATGTTCCCGGGCCCGCTGGCCCAGGGCACGCCGATCGTGATCTGGGCCATGCTGATCGGCGCCGGCGTGGGCGGGCTGTGGGTGGCCTGGCGCACCTCGCTGCCGCCGCTGGCCAGCGGCATGGATTCACCCACCGGCGCCGTGCTGGTGCTGATGGCCGCCTCCACCGGGCCGGCGGTGCTGGCCGCCGGCGGCAATGCGCAGGCCGCGGTGCTGGCCACGATGCTGATGTTCAGCGCCGCCACGCTGCTGTCGGGGGTGCTGCTGCTGGGCCTGGGCCTGGCGCGCTGGGGCGCCTACCTGCGCTTCGTGCCGAACTTCGTGGTGGCCGGGTTTCTGGGCGCCACGGGCTGGTTGCTGATCGTCGGCGGCATCCGCATGGTCACCGGCCGCAGCGCCAGCGAGCTGCAGGCGGTGTGGGGCACGCCCGGGGCCGCCAAGCTCGCCGCGGCGCTGGCCGTGCTGGCCCTGCTGCTGGCGCTACGCCGCTGGGTGAAGTCGCCGCTGGCCATGCCGGCGGCGCTGGTCGGCATGACGCTGGCTGCCGGCACGGTGCTGTCGTGGTGGGGGTTGGCAGACGGGCAGGGCTGGTACCTGCCGTCGCTGGGCACGCTGGTGCCGTGGTCGCCGCTCGCCGCGCTGCAGCAAGCCACCGTCGACGCCACCACGGTGAAGGCGGCGCTGCTGCGCCTGCCCGAGCTCTTTGCGGCCACGGTGGTGGCGCTGATCTCGCTGGTCAGCAAGACCTCGAGCCTGGAGCTGGCGCGCAAGTCCTACGGCGACCTGGACCAGGAGCTGCGCGTGCACGGCGCGGCCGCGCTGGCGGTGGCGCCGCTGGGCGGACTGGCCGGCATGATGCAGCTGGGCTCCAGCCGGCTGCTCGACCAGGCCGGCGGCCGCACGCGGCTGAGCGGCGTGGCCGCCGCCGGCGTGATGATCGTCGTGGCGCTGACCAACCTCGACCTGCCAGCGCTGATTCCGCTGCCGGTGGCGGCGGGGCTGGTGATGGTGCTGGGCTGGGGCTTCCTGGTCGAGGCACTGGCCAGGCCGCTGGCGCAGCGCGCCTGGCTCGAGCTGCTGCTGGCGCTGGCCATCATGGTGGTGTGCGTGCGCCACGGCTACCTGGTCGGCGTGATCGGCGGCGTCATCGGCGCCTGCCTGCTGTTTGCGGCCAGCTACGCGCGCATCGGCGTGGTGCGGCAGCACCTGTCGCGCGCGCAGTTCGCCGGCACCGTCAGCCGCTCGGCCGCGGCCTCGCAGCACCTGGGCGACGCCGCGGCGGCGGGCGAGTCGATCCAGATCTACTGGTTGTCGGGCTACATCTTCTTCGGCTCGTCCGAAGGTGTCTTCGAACGCGTGCGGCGCGACCTGCTGGCGCTGCCGCCGCGGCGCGTGAGCCACGTGGTGCTGGATTTCCGCGGCGTCACCGGTGCCGACGCGTCAGCCACCGTGAGCCTGGCCAAGCTGCACCACTTCTGCCAGCAGCAGGGCGCGGCGCTGGTGGTCTCGGCCCTGAGCCCGGCCACGCAGCGTGTGCTGGCGCGCGACGGCCTGCTGGCCCACCGCGACCAGCCGGCACCGTTTGCCGAGGTCGACGACGCGCTGGCCTGGTGCGAGGACCGCGTGCTGGCCGCCGCCGGGCTGGACGCGGGCATGCCCGAGGCCGCCATCGCCATCGGCGACGCCCGCCACGCCGCGGCCTTCGAGGTCTGGCTGCAGCAGCAGCTGGGCCCCGGCGTCAACAGCGCCGAGTTCATGCACTACCTGGTGCGCCACGCCATCCCCGGCGCGCAGCCGCTGTACCGCGAGGGCGAGCCGGCCGACGAGATCGACCTCGTGGCCGCCGGCCGCCTGGTGGTGACGCTGGGTGAAGGCACGCCGCAGGTGCGGCGTGTGCGCAGCCTGTCCACACACACGGTGGTGGGCGAGATGGGCTTCTTCCGCCGCGCCGCGCGCTCGGCCACGGTGTCGTCGGAAGGGCCGGCGCTGCTGTTCACGCTGACACGCGCGAACTTCGAGCGCATGCGCGCCGAGCGGCCCGACCTGGCCAACGCGTTCTATGAATGCCTGTTGCGCATGCTGGCCGACCGCATCGGGCTGTCGGAGCGCATGGTGATGAGCCTGGGGCGCTGACACCCACACCACCGCAAGAGCGCAGCGCCCGCGCACATCACGCCAGGCCGGGCGGCGTCCGGGCCATGACCGCGGCCAGCGCGTCCAGGTCGACCGGCTTCACGAGGTGGCTGTCGAACCCGGCATCCCTGGCCTTCCTGATGTCTTCGGGCTGGCCGTAGCCGGTCACCGCGATGAGCAGCGTGTTCGCCGTGTCGGGGCGGCCGCGCAGCGCGCGGGCGACGCTGTAGCCGTCCATGCCCGGCAGGCCGATGTCGAGGATGACCACGTCGGGTGCCGTCGATGCCGCCAACTCCAGCGCTGCCGGTCCGCTGTGGGCCACGGTCACGTGGTGACCTTGCATTTCCAGGATGCTGGCCAGCGTCACGGCCCCGTCGACGTTGTCGTCCACCACCAGGATCCGCCGCCCTGGCCCCGGGGGCGGCGCGGCGGCGACGGCGTCGCGTGCCGACCTGACGGCCGCTGCGCGCGCCAGCAGCGGCAGCCGCACCGTGAACGTGCTGCCCCGGCCCAGCCCGTCACTGGCCGCCTTGACGCTGCCGCGGTGCAGTTCGGTCAGCTGCCGCACCAGCGTCAGGCCCAGGCCGAGCCCGCCCTTGGCGCGGTCGAGCGTGCGGTCGGCCTGCGTGAACATCTCGAAGATGCGCGGGATCATCTCTGCATCCAGACCGGCCCCGTTGTCGCGCACGCGAATCACGGCCTCGTCGTCGTGGCGCGCCACATCCACCCGGATCTCGCCGCCCACCGGGGTGTACTTGGCGGCGTTGTGCAGCAGGTTGGCCAGCACCTGCGTCAGCCGCATCAGGTCACCCTCGACGATGAGCTCGTCGGGCCGGGGGGCGTTGATCTCCAGCCGCTGACGGCGCTCCTCGATCAGTGGCGCGCTCAGCTCCTGGGCGCGCGCCAGCACCACGCCCAGGTCCACCGGCGCCGTGTCCAGCACCGTCTTGCCGCTGCCGATACGCGCCACGTCCAGCAGGCTGTCCAGCAGCTTGGCCAGCATCGCGGTCTGGCGGCCGATGATGCCGGCGGCCCACAGCACCCGGTCGTTGCCCGAGCCGCTGCCGGCGATGACGCGGGCCGCGTTGCCGATCGGCGCCAGCGGGTTGCGCAGCTCGTGCGCCAGCATGGCCAGGAACTCGTCCTTGCGGCGGTCGGCCGTCAGCAGCGCCGCTTCGGTGCGCTTGCGGTCTTCCACATCGAGCATCAGCGACACGAAGCCTGCAAATCGCCCGTTGGTCTCGGTGTGCGGGGCGCTGATCGAGCGCATCCAGCGGTAGCTGCCGTCGGCGCGCCGCAGGCGGAAATCGGCCTCCAGCGGCGTGCAGCTGGCGTAGGCGGCGGTGTGATCGGCCACATAGCCGTCCCGGTCGTCCGGGTGCACGAACTGCAGCCAGCCGCGGCCCAGCAGGGCCTCCGGGGGCCGACCGGTGAACTCCGCGCAGGCCCGGTTGACGAACTCCGCCATGCCGTGCGGGTCTTCGACGCGCAGCAGCGACGGGATGTCGTCGGCCAGGCGGCGGAACCGGATCTCGCTTTCGGTGCGCAGCCGCTCGGTGATGTCGCGTTCGGTGGCCAGCAGCGCGTAGATCTGCCCGTGGTCGTCGCGCAGCGCCGACACGGTCGTCGAAACACGGACGGTCTTGCCCCCTCGGGTCTGGCGGTCGGCGTCGCCGGGTCCGAAGCTGCCCCGCGCGCAGGCGCTGTCGATCAGCTCCCGTGCAGCAGCGTGCGCCGCCTCGGGCACCAGCGCAAAGAGGCCCATGCGCATGGCTTCGGCGCGGCTGTAGCCGTAGAGGCGCTGGGCGCCGTCGTTCCACGACAGGATGCGGCCCTGCGCGTCGTGGCTGAAGACCGCGTCGTTGGAGTCCTCCAGCGTCGCCAGCAGCTGGCGCGCCTGGCGGGCCGCGTTGCGCAGCGGGGTGATGTCGATGAAGGTCACGACCGTGCCCTCGACCTCGCCCTTGCCGGTCTTGTAGGGCAGGATGCGCCGCAGGTAGGCGAGCCCGTCCATGCTCTGCACCTCGACCTCGACCGGCTGCTCCGACGCCAGCACGCCTTGCGCGTCCTTGGCAAACGCCGCATCGTGCAGCGTGCTGGCCAGGTCGCTCAGGCGGCGCCCTTCGTCACCCGCACGCAGGTGAAACAAGGACGCCGCGGCGGGCGTGAAGCGCCGGATGCGCAACTCGCCGTCCAGCAGCAGCGTCGCGATGTGGGTGCTGTGCAGCAGGTTGGCCACGTCGTCGGCGTGGCGCGTGACCTCGACGATCTTGTCCTCGAGCTGGGCGTTGACGGTGGCCAGCTCCTCATTGAGCGACTGCAGCTCTTCCTTGGAGCTTTCGAGCTCCTCGTTGGAGGACTGCAGTTCCTCGTTGAGCGCCGAGGACTCTTCGCTCGCCAGCCGCAGTTCCTCGTTGTTGCGCTCGGCGTCCTCGAGCGCCAGCGCCAGCTCGTGCTGGCTGTCGTCCAGAGCGCTCGGGGGCGCGCTGCTCGCGCCGGCCTGGGCGGGGTGGAGCGGCGGCCCGATGGCTTCGTCGTGCGCGGCGATGAACACCACCAGGCTCAGCCCGCGGGTGTCGATCGGGGCCACGGATGCGACCTCCAGCGTGACCCTCGTGTCGACCAGGGCCGCCCGCCGTTGCACGGCCTGGCCCTCGGCCAGCGACTGCCGCAGCGCGCTGCGCAAGCCGCTGCGCAGCTCGGGCCGCACCAGCCGCAGCAGGTCGAGCGACGCGTCGCCCTGCGGCGCGAGGAAGCGCGCGGTGTCGCCGCGGAAGTGCAGCGCCCTCCCGTCGCGGTCGATCAGCACCGCGGCGTCGACCTGTCGCTCGCCCAGGTGCTGGCGCACGATGTCGGCTGCCGATGGCGGCCGCTCCGGGGCGCGGGGCTGCCAACCCGGCGGCCCGCGACCCTTCTCGGCGAGGTCACGCGGCAGGGTCGATCGCTCCCCCACGCGGCGAAACAGGTGGATGTCGCGCGACACCGGCTCGAACAGGTCGCTGTGCAGCGCGGGCGATTCCGCCTTGCCCAGCCACAGCAGGCCGCCGGGCTGCAGCGCAAAGTGGAACAGCTGCAGCACGCGCTGCTGGAGCGTCGGCTCGAAGTACATCAGCAGGTTGCGGCACACCACCAGGTCCAGGCGCGAGAACGGCGTGTCGCGCGTCAGGTTGTGGGGCGCGAACATGACCGCGTCGCGCAAGGATTTGCGCACGCTGAAGCGGCCGTCCCGCCGGTCGAAGAAGCGCGCCAGGCGCTGCGCCGACACCGTGGCGGTGATGGCCTCCGGGTAGACACCCTTGCGGGCGACGGCCAGCGCCTCCGCGTCGATGTCGGTGCCGAAGACCTGGATCGATCCGGGCGCGGTGTGCCCGAGCAGCTCCTGCAGCAGCATCGCGACCGAGTAGCTTTCTTCGCCCGTCGAGCACCCGGGGGTCCAGACGCGGAACGGCTGCTCGTCCACCTTGCGCTGGGCCAGCAGGGGCGGGAGCACCGAATGTTCCAGCACCTGCCACGACGCCGGGTCACGAAAGAAGTCGGTCACGCCGATCAGGAATTCGCTGCTCAGGGCCAAGGCCTCGTCCGGCGAGCGATCGAGCAGCGCCAGGTAGTCGGCCAGGTGATCACAGGACATCAGCACCATGCGCCGCCGCAGCCGACGCCGCAGCATGGCCGGGCGGTAGAGGCGGAAGTCGTTGCCGGTCTTCGCGAGCACGAGGCTCAGGATGGCGTGCAGGCGCCCGCGGGTCTCGGCGTCGTCGGCCGCGTCGTCGTCGTCGTCGGCCTCGAGCGCCTCGCCGGTGGCCAGGTGCCCGAGGTAGTCCGCCAAGGCGGCGGGCATCTCGTGCGGGGCCAGGGTGCGATCCGCCACGCCCGCGGTGATGGCGCTTTGCGGCATGCTCGGAAACTCCGCCGTGTCCGGCGTCTGCACCATCGTCAGCCCGCCCGCGGCCTTGATGGCCTTGAGGCCGAGCGTGCCGTCGTGATCGGTGCCGCTGAGCACGATGCCGACGCAGCAGTCAGGCAACTGCTCTGCCAGCGACGTCATGAAGAAGTCGATCGGCTTGGGCGTGGGTGACAGGGGCGGCGCCTGCAGCTCGAAGCGCACGACCCCGTTGCGCAGGCTCATCCACTGGGCCGGTGGCATCACATGCACCTGCCCGCCCTTCAGCGTGTCGCCCTCGGCCAGCTCCTTCGTCGGCAACACGCTGGTGCGGCCCAGCAGCTCGGCCAGATGGCTGACATGGTTGGCTGGCAGGTGCGTCACCACCACATAGGCGATCCGCGCGTCGCCCGAGGCGGCGCCGAAGAATTCCCGCAGCGCAGTCAGGCCACCGGCGGAGGCACCGACGGCCACCACGGTGATCGAGGTGCACGGCGGATCCGAACCAGCCGGGGTGTTGGCTGTGGAGTTCATCGAACCCTCCTTAAGGGTACTGCTGGGGTCGGAGGGGCGCCGGAGCGCAGCGCTGAGTATGGCCCTGCCGACGCCCGTTGCGCCGGCCTTCCGCGGGGCAACATTCGCCAGTCAGACAGCGCCAAAGAACACGTGGCCGCTGCCTTGCCGCTTGGCCTGGTACAGCGCCGCGTCGGCGTGGCGCACCAGCTGCTCCACGGTCTGGCCGTCGTCCGGGTAGACCGCGATGCCGATGCTCGAACCCACGACTATCGGCAGCCCCTCGATGTCGATCGGCCGGGCGATGTCGAGCCGCATCGCGCGCGCGATGCGCTCGAGGTTCTCCCGGCCCTGGGGGTCGACCAGCAGGACCAGGAACTCGTCGCCGCCATTGCGGCAGACCGTGTCCTCGTCCCGGGCGGCCTGCGACAGGCGTGTGGCCACCACCTTGAGCACCGCGTCGCCGGCGGCATGCCCGTGGGTGTCGTTGACCTGCTTGAAGCCGTCGAGGTCGAAGAACATCACGGCGAGTGTCCAGCCATGGCGCTCGGCCATCGAGATGCCATGCGCGACGCGGTCGTCGAAGAGGCTGCGGTTCGGCAGCCCGGTGGCCGCGTCGTGGAAGGCCCGGTGGGTGGCGGCGCGTTCCTCGGCGCGTGCAGCGGCCAATGCGGCCTCGGTGGATGCCAGATCCTGGCGCGCCCGGGCCAGCGAGGCCTCGACCTGGCGCAGGTCATCGACGCCCTGGGCCAGCGCGTCCGTCACGCCCTCCAGGTCGTCGGCCGCGTCGTGCGCCTTGGCCTCGACATCGAGCCCCTTTTGCAGCGCCAGGCCGGCCGGCACCATGGTGGCCCCGGTGGCGATGCGCCGCCGCACGGTGCGGTTGGCCGAGGCCAGCTCCTCGGCCACGTCCTCGACCTTGACCTTCGCCTCGCGGCTCTGCTCGAGCGCCTGCTCCAGGGAGGTGGACTCGTCAGCGGCAGCGGCAGCGGGCAACAGGTTCGGCAGGGTCATGGCAGGGCAGCTGGCGGGCGCCAGGCGAGACCGGTGGCGGCAGGCTGGCACCGGTCCGGCGCACGCCGGTCTTGGCGCTTCAGGATAAGGCGCCGGCCCGGCACGGTCGGTGTGCTGCCGTACGGTGGAGGTGGGATCGCCGGGAAGCGGCCTGTGAGCACCGACGGGTGGTGGCCGACACCCGGTACCGCCAGGGGTGAGCGAACTGGCGACTCACACCACTAACCGCCCGGCACCCGGCCCAGCGCCGCATCGCAGTCGCGCAGCATCTCGGCCAGCTGCGCCGGGTCGATCGGCTTGACCAGGTGCGCGTCGAAACCGGCCTGGCGGGTGCGCAGCTTGTCGTGGTCCTGGCCCCAGCCGGTCAGCGCCACCAGGCGCATGGCCGGGCCGCCGGGCAGCGCGCGGATGCGGCGCGCGGCCTCCAGGCCGTCGACGTGCGGCATGCCCAGGTCCAGGATCGCCAGGTGGGGGTCGAAGGTCTGCGCCAGCGCCACGGCCTCCACGCCGTCGCGCGCGATGACCGTGGTGTGGCCTTCCAGGCCCAGCAGCAGCGCCAGCGTGTCGGCGGCGTCGGCGTTGTCGTCGGCGATCAGCACGCGGTGGCGGCGGTCGGCGCGCGGCGGCTGCGCCCGGCCCGTGGGCTGCAGGCTCGGCGGCTGCGGGCTCCGGGCGAGCGGCAGGCGCACGGTGAAGGTGCTGCCCTGGCCGGTGCCGGCGCTGGCCGCCGCCACCGAGCCCTGGTGCATCTCCACCAGCCGGCGCACCAGCGCCAGCCCGATGCCCAGGCCGCCCTCGGCGTGGCCCTGGTGCAGGCGCACCTGCGAGAACAGGTCGAAGACATGCTGCAGGTCCTCGGGCGGGATGCCGATGCCGCTGTCGGCCACCTGCACCACGGCCTCGGCGTCGTCGCTGGCCACCCGCAGCAGGATGCGGCCCGCGCTGGGCGTGTACTTGGCGGCATTGGACAGCAGGTTGGCAAAGACCTGCGCCAGGCGGTCGAAGTCGCCGTCGACCACCAGGTCCTCGGGCGGCGTCTCGATGACCAGGTGGTGGCCGTGGCGGTTGATTGCCGGGCCCGCGATCTCGGCGCTGCTGGCCAGCACGTCGGCCAGCTTGACGTGGCTGCGGCGCAGCTCGAGCTTGCCGGCGCCGATGCGGCCCACGTCCAGCAGGTCGTCCACCAGGCGCACCAGGTGCACCAGCTGGCGCTCCATGAGCTCGATCACGCGCTGCAGCGCCACATCGCCGCGGGCGCTGAGGCGCGCGATCTGCAGGCCGTTGCTCAGCGGCGCCAGCGGGTTGCGCAGCTCGTGGCCCAGCGTGGCCAGGAACTCGTCCTTGTGGCGGCCGGCGTCCTTCAGCGCCTCTTCGGCGTGGCGGCGCTCCGACAGGTCGCGCGTGATCTTGGTGAACCCCAGCAACTCGCCGCCCGGGCCGCGCACCGCGGTGATGATCTCGTTGGCCCACAGGGGCTGGCCGCCCTTGCGCAGGCGCCAGCCTTCGCGCTCGGCGCGGCCGGTGGCCGCGGCCTCGGCCAGATCGTGTTGCGGCGCCCCGGCGTCCACCGCCTCCGGCGGGTAGCACAGGGCCGCATGCCGACCCAGCACCTCGTGCGCCGCGAAGCCCTGGACGCGTTGCGCGCCCTGGGGCCATTCGGTGATGAAGCCGCCGGCGTCGAGCATGTAGATGGCGTAGTCGCGCACGTTGTCGACCAGCGTGCGGTAGCGGTTCTCGCTGGCCTGCAGCGCGGCCTCGGCGCGTGCGCGCTGCAGGCGCGGGTACAGGCGGTGCAGCAGGTCCTCGATGAGGCGGATCTCGTCGTCGCGCCAGTCACGCGGGGCGGCGTCGGTCACCGACAGCAGGAAGCGCCAGCGCCCGTCCTGGTGGAACGGCACGCCGACGAAGGCGCCGATCTGCAGGCGCCGGTGCGGCTCGGCCAGCGTGCGCGGGTCGGTCTGCGTGTTGCGCACGACGAGGGTTTTGCCGGCATGGCCGGCGCACACGAAGGCCGGACTCAGGTAGTCCCGGATGCGCCAGTGGCCGAGCAGGCTGGCGCGGTGCGGCTGCTGCCAGCAGTGGCTGATGACCAGCTGCTCCGGGGTCTCGCCGTCCACGTCGGCAAAGAGGCAGTCGGCCAGCTGCAGGTACGGGCCCATGCGCTCGCCCACGGCCTGCAGGATGTCGTCGGGCAGGGTCAGCCGCTCGATGACGGCGGACAGCTCGGCCAGCAGCGCGGCGTGCGCATCGTGCCGTTTGCGCCGGGTGATGTCCTGGAACAGCACCGCCACGCGGCAGGGGTCGGGCACACCGGCGGGCAGCACGTTGAATTCGAACCAGGCGTCCAGCGGCGCCACCTGGTGCTGCAGCCGCTCGCCCACGCCGCGCTGCGCCACGCGGGCGCAGGTCTGCAGCCACGCGGCATCGACGCCGGGGTCGAGCTCGCGCAGGCGGCGCCCGGTGAGGTCGACGTGCACCATGCGCTGCGCCGCCGCGTTGGCCTGCAGGCAGAGCAGGTCCTGCGGCCGGCCCTGCTCGTCGGTCAGCACCTCGGCCAGCAGGAAGCCCTCGTCCATCGACTCGAAGATCCGGCCGCAGGTGGCCGCGGTGAGGATCTGGGTGACGTTGGCGGTGACGTTGGCGGTGGCGGCCCCGATCGCAGCCGCCTCGCCTTCAGCGGAAGCAGCGGGTTCAGCGGCCGCGCCGCGGCGGTGGAGGTCTGGCATGCCGGGCTTCATGGGCAGGTGGCAGGCCCGCTGCGATCAAGGGGCGGCAGCGGCAGCAGGCCCTGCTTCTCGTCGTAGCGGATGGTCTCGACCGGGGTGGCCGCGGCCTGCGCGAGTTCGCCGATCTTCATGGAGCGCCTCCGGTCTGCGCACGCCGGGGCGCAGGCAGACGATGTCGTGCGGCCCATCTTAGGCGCGCTGGCCTGCAGCCCGGCTTACAGCGGGTTGCAGCCCTGATTCGGCGTGGAGCTGGTGGCGTCGTGGCAGGCGCGGGGCGAGCTCGACGGCAGCACCGCCGCTGCGCTGCGTGAAAGGCGTGCCGCGCACCGGCATCCGGCCACCTGAGGTCCCGCATCCCCTGCGGCAGCTCGACGCGGCTGCACGCGCAGGCCACTCTGCGGGCCCCGGCGGCGAAGGGCCGGTGATGGAGCGCGCACGCCAGCGGCGCTTCACCACCCACGAGGTCGACGCGCTGGTGCGCGCCGACGGACAGTTCGAGATCGCCGAAGGGCTGGGCTCGCTGGCCAGGCTCACGCCGTTCACCAACGACGCTGCAGCCTCGTTCATGGTGCCGGTGCTGCGCAAGCGCAGCACCGGGCCCGGAGCGCGGCGGCCCGTCAGTCCAGGGGCTCGGGCTCACCCGTGTCGGACACCGGCGCGGTGACGCCGCTGATGTCCACCGGCTCGGCGCCGGTTTCACCGCTGCCGACCAGCCGCCGGAGATAAGCGACGAAGCCGGCCGAGCTCTCGCTGGCCGAGGCCGGCACTTCCTCGGTGGCCGGACGCACCTTGTCATCGTCGTCACTGCCGCCGCAGCCGGCCAGCGCCACCCCCAGCGCCGCGGCGGCGGTGGCGAACTTCAGGGCCTTCAGGGTTCTGTTGCTGTGCATGTCGAACTCCTTCGGGCTCAGGGCACGGTGGTGCCGGCGGCCGCGGGCGGGTTGAGGTTGCCCGGCAGCGGCGTCGTCAGGTAGGGGAAGCCGGTGCCGTAGTTGGCGGCCGTCTTGCGCACGCCGTCGGTCAGCGCCAGCCCGCCGGCGGGTGCGTCGCTCGGCTTGCAGCCGACCTGCAGCGTGTCGCCGGTGCCGGTCAGCACGCACAGTGCACCCATCGCAACGCGCAGCGACAGGTCGACCACGTCGTCCGCCGGCCGCCGGCCGTTCGGGTAGCCGGCGTTGTCGCCGCCGGCCACGCCGAGCGGGTTCTGCGCGCCTGCAGCGGTGACCGGCGTCGTGGTGTTCAGGCGCATCATCTCGGCGGCCACCACGTTGGCCGGCCGGTTGACGCCGGCAATGCCGTTGAGGAACACCGCCAGCAGGTCGGTGCGCGGGAAGTTCGTCGGTGCCCTGGCCGCGGGGAACAGCTGCTCGACGAGCGCCGGCAACACCGGGTTGGTCACGTAGTCGGCAAACTTCGCCGGGTCGTCCTTGGGCCGCGAGGCGTTGAAGCGGTTCTTGTCGTCGGTGCCGATCACGACCTCGTTGACCAGCGGCATGCCCAGCCGCGACACCTGCGTCCAGGCACCCCCCGACTTGACCACGGTGTTCAGGCCGCTGCCCGGATTGCCGTCGATCAGCCGGCCCTGGCGCAGGCTGGCCGTGGTGTAGGCGCCGATCACCGGCTCGGTGCCGTTGGTCAGGCAGGCGATGGGCACCTCCAGCGCCAGCGTGGTGACGTTCTTGCCTTCCAGGTCGTTGTTGTTGCCGCCGACCTCGGCCCCCAGCGGGTCGAGGTTGAAGAGGTCGAAGGTCCTGCCCACGGCGATGTAGAACGGCTCCTTGCGCTGGCCGACGAACACGCGCGAGGCACCGCTGCAGCCGGGGATGGCCACGTCGTAGACGTGCTGGCCGGCATAGGCGGCGTAGCCCCCGGCGCTGCCGAAGGTCTTCTCGCCGATGTGGTCCACCGGCTTGTCGAAGTCCGCCCCGCCGCCGTTGGCGTTGGTCACGCGCTCGGCCTTGCCGCCGCGGCGCGTGCCCCGGACGACGTCGAGCGTGTAGGTCTCGCGCACCAGCAGCGACGCCGGGTTCAGGCCGCTGACCGGGCCACTGATGATCAGCGGCGGCTTGACGGACTTGCCGCCGATGTTCAGCGCCGTGCCCTTGGACGTGTTCTGGAAGCGGAACTGGAACGTCAGGTCCTCGACCGCATCGCCGTTGTTGTCGACGTGGATCTCGTACAGCGCGTTCGGGTTGAGCATGTGGAAGTTGGGGCCGCCCTGCGGGTCCTGGAACGGGATGTAGTTGGCGATCAGCGTCACCGTGCCCTCGCGGCCGGCCTCGTAGCTGCGGAACATGTAGAAGTCGGTCGCATCCACCGTCGGGTGCATCGCCAGGAACGGGGCTTCTCGGTGGCTCGAGGCCAGCGCCAGCGTGGTGGCGCCGGCAACGAGACCGATCAGGAGACAGGACCTGGCCAGGACCGTGGTGACGGGCCATGCTCGACGGGGACGTGTTTTCATGAGGGCTTCCTTGCTGCGGGTGGATGTCTGGCTCGGCCAGCGGCGGCCGTCCACATCGGCAGACCTGCACGACGGACGACGCACACCCATGGCAAGACACGCGCCTCGCACTGCCCCTGGGAATCTGCAGGTCATCGCCGGCCGCTGTTAGCGTTGCGGTGATGCACGCGCTTCAGCCGCCACCTGTCGTCGAGCCTGCGCCCGGGCCCGGCCCGCGGCTCGCGCTGCTCCGGGCTTCGGTCGCGGCTTCGCTGCTGGCCGCCGCGCTGGCGGCCCAGGCCCACGACACCTGGTTCGAGGCGCGCGGCCAGCGCGGCGCCGGCGACACGTTTCTGTCGCTCGGCACCGGCAACCAGTTTCCGCTGCACGACACCGCCGTCGACGCGCAGTACCTCGACCGCAGCGGCTGCCGCCAGCGCGGGCAGCCCGTGCCGCTGGACGCGGTGGCCAACACCGCCACCACGCTGCTGCTGCGCGCACGCGCCAGGGGCCCCGCCGCGGTGTCTTGCTGGGCGCAGCTGGTGGCCTTCGACATCGAACTGGAACCCGCGCTGATCCCGCTGTACTTCGAAGAGGCCAACGCCTCGGCCGCGGTGCGCGAGGCCTGGCGCGAGCTGCAGGCGCGCGGCGTGCGGTGGAAGGAGCGCTACACCAAACATGCCCGCATCGAGATCGACGGCGATGGGCAGCCAGGCAGCCCCGCCGACACCGGGCACGACGACATGGCGATGGATCTGCAGCTGCTGGAGCGACCACCGCGACCGCTGCAGGCCGGCGACAGCGTGTGCGCCCAGCTGCTGCGCGACGGGCAGCCCCTGGCCGGCCTGGCACTGGAGCTGCGCAGGGCCGGCGGCGGTGCAGGCGCATGGCACACCACCGATGCACGGGGCCGCGTCGCGCTGCACCTGCCGGCAGCCGACCGCTGGCTGCTGCGCGGCATTGACATCCGGCCCTCGCTCACCGAGCCCGGCGCCTGGCAGACGCGCTTCGTGACGCTGGCTTTCGGTGTGCGCGAACGAGCAGCCGCCGCAGTACCTGCTCCACCGGCGCCTTGCGGCAATTGATGCCCCTAGGCAGGGCACATGCCCGAGCGCGGTTCGGGCCCGCGACCGTCCGCGCAGGCATTGACCTTGCCAAATTCCGGCGGCCTGCCTTGCAGGCCGTGGCGCCCGTTCCGGCGCCGCCTGGATCGCTTCACCCATGGACATCGTCGTCATCAACCTGGCCAGCCAGCCCGAGCGCTGGCGCCACACGCGCGACCAGTTCCTGGCGGCCGGGCTGCCGGTGCGGCGTGTGGAGGCCATCGACGGCGCGCGGCTGACACCCGCGGCCAGCGCGCGCCTGTACGACCCGCAGCTCAACCGGCTGCAGCACCACAAGCCGCTGCGCCCCGGCGAGATCGGCTGCTACGCCAGCCACGTGGCGGTGTGGCGCCAGCTGCTCGCCTCGCACCAGCGCGCGGTGGCGGTGTTCGAGGACGACATCGATCTCGGCGTCGGCCTGCGCGACACGCTACTGGCGCTGGAGGCTGCCGCGGGCCTGCCCGCCGCGTGGGACCTGATCAAGCTCTACGGCCGCAGCCGGGAGCTGGTGGACGGGCGCTGGCCGCTCGGCGATGCCGGCACCGAGCTCGTGCGCTACCGCCGCGTGCCCAGCCACACCTGCGCCTACGTGCTGAGCCGCGCCGGCGCGCACAAGCTGCTGCAGAGCCGCCTGCCCTTCGGCCGCCCGATCGACGTGGACCTGCGCCACTGGTGGGAGAACGAGCTCACCGTCTTCGGCGTGCAGCCCTACCCGGTGGCCCGCGCCGACAGCAGCCGCACGTCGACCATCGACGACGGCCGCCGCGGCTGCGCCGGGCCCGCGATGCGCGCCCGCAAGATCGCGATGCAGCTGCGCTACGCGTTGCTCAACCGCGTGCATGCGCTGCAGCAGGGCCGTGCGGCCACGCCGCCCCGGGCCCACGCCGGCCGCCCCGGCGGGCCGGTGGCGGGCAAGCCGGCAGCGCACCGCGATGCCTTCTGAGCCGGCCAGGGCGCCGGAGACGGCCCCGGCGCTCCTGCCGGCCCGCGCACCCGCCCGCGCGCGCTGCCTCGTGGTGCTGCGCGCCGGCGACGGCTCGCTGCACCGCGAGTGGATCGCCGGGCCCGCGCGCCAGTTCGATCTGCTGATCAGCTACTACGGCCAGACGCCCGACCGCTGGCGCGAGGACGCCGACCTGTACGAGATGCGGCCCGGCCCCAAGTGGCCCGCCATCGCCGAGCTGCTGCGCACGCAGCCCGCGCTGCTGGCGCAGTACGACACCTTCTGGTTCCCCGACGACGACCTCTCGGTGCCCGGCCCGGTGATCGACCGCATGTTCGCGTTCTTCCACGCCTACCAGCTGTGCCTGGCGCAGCCCGCGCTCACGCGCGACTCCTACCGCACCTGGGACACGCTGCTGCAGCAGCCGGGCTGCCACCTGCGCTTCACCGGCTTCGTGGAGGTGATGGCGCCGATCTTCAGCCGCGAGGCGCTGCAGGCCTGTGCGCCCACCTTCGGCCAGAGCCGCAGCGGCTGGGGCCTGGACTGGGTGTGGCCCGCGCTGTGCCGCCGGGCCGGGCTGCAGCACATCGCCGTGATCGACGCGACACCGGTGCGTCACACGCGGCCGGTGGGCGGCGAGCTCTACCGCAACCACCCCGAGCTCGACCCGCGGCGCGACGCCGAAGCCGTGCTGCAGCAGTACGGCCTGCGCGAGGTGCGCGCAGTGGCCAAGTACAGCTTCGGCCGGCGTGTGCAGGACGTGCCGCTGCCGCTGCGTCAGCGGTTCGTGTTCTGGCTGAAACGACTCAATGGACGGCGCAAGCACGCTCGCCACGCCTGAAGCGCCGGCGCGGGGCGCTGCCACCGGCGTGGTGGCCGGCGGCGCCACGATGCCGCTGCGCGAGGCCGCGCGCCGGCTGGCCGGCTACGTGCGCCCGGAGCGCGGGCCGCTGCTGGCCGGCGTGCTGCTGTTCTTTGCCGGCGGCGCCATCGACCCGCTGCTGCCGGCGCTGTTCAAGCGGCTGATCGACAGCGGCTTCGGCACGCAGGGCGGCGCGGGCTTTCCGCTGTGGCTGGCGCCGGTGGCCATCATCGGCATCTTCACGCTGCGCGGCGCGGTCAACTTCTGCGCCAGCATCCTGTTTGCACGCGCCACCTCGCGCGCGGTGCTGCAGCTGCGGCGCGACCTGGCCACCGCGCTGCTGCGCGCCGACGCCGAGCTCTACACGCAGATCAGCCCCGGCGTGGCCGCACACCGCGTGCTGAACGACCCGCAGAACGCCATCGGCGCGATCGCCGGCGCCATCGTCACGCTGCTGCGCGACGGCACCACGCTGATCGCGCTGCTGGGCTACATGGTCTACCTGGACTGGCGGCTGACGCTGGTGTCGCTGGTCACGGTGCCGGTGCTGGCGCTGGTGGTGCAGCGCGTGCAGCGGCGCATCCTGGCGGTCAGCGGGCGCTCGTACGAGTCGCAGGTGCGGCTGACCGGCATCGTCGACGACATCGCGCGCGCCTGGCGCGTGGTGCGCAGCTTCGACGCCGCGGGCTTCGAGCAGCAGCGCTTCGGCGCGGAGGCCGAACGCCTGCGCCGCGTGACGCTGAAGGTGGCGGCCGCGGGTGCCGCGATGACGCCGCTGACGCAGTTCGTCACCGCCTGCGGCGTGGCGCTGATCGTCACGCTGGCGCTGGTCAACGCGGCCCAGGGCGCGGCCACCGTGGGCAGCTTCGTGGCCTTCGTCACCGCGCTGCTGATGACCATTTCGCCTTTGAAGCATCTATCGGACCTGTCGCAGCCGATCATCGGCGGGCTGGTCGTGGCGCGCGCGTGTTTTGCGCTCATCGACACCCCGCCCGAGGCCGACACCGGCACCCAGGAGCTGCCGGCCGCAGCGCCCGGCAGCGGCGGCGAGCTGCGCCTGGAGCAGGTCAGCGTGGCCTACCCCGGCAGCGAGCAGCTGGCGCTGCAGGGCGTGAGCCTGCACGTGCCGGCCGGCAGCACGCTGGCGGTGGTGGGCGCCTCGGGCGCGGGCAAGAGCACGCTGGTGAACGTGCTGCTGGGCTTCGTGGCACCGCGCAGCGGGCGCGTGCTGATCGACGGCGTGCCCATCGACACGCTGCGCAAGGGCGCGCTGCGGCGGCAGTTTGCGGTGGTGTCGCAGGACACGGTGCTGTTCGACGGCCCGATCGAGGACAACGTGATCTACGCCATGCCGCGCGACGCCGACCGCGCACGCGCCTGCCTGGAGGCCGCCGACCTGGGCGCGTTCGTGGCCGCGCTGCCCGGGGGCGCAGCCACCGGCGTGGGCATCAACGGCAGTCGGCTGTCGGGCGGGCAGCGGCAGCGGCTGGCCATCGCGCGCGCGCTCTACAAGGACGCGCGGCTGTGGATCTTCGACGAAGCCACCTCGGCGCTGGACAGCGAGTCCGAGCGCGCGGTGCACCAGGCCATCGAACGCTGGCGCGGCCAGCGCACGATGGTCCTCATCGCCCACCGCCTGAGCACCGTGCGCCATGCCGACCAGATCGTGGTGCTGGCCGGCGGGCGCGTGGTGGAGGCCGGCAACCACGACACCTTGATGGCGCGTGGCGGCCCCTACGCCGGCATGGTGCGCCTGCAGAACATGGCCTGACGGCCCCCTCCCGGAGAGATGCCGATGAACACGCTGCAAAGCCTGGTGCTGCCCAACCTGGACCTGCCCGCGCCCGACGACCTGAGCGTGCGGGCGCACGGCCAGGCCTGGACGCGCATGGATCGGCGCTGCGTGGAGTTCGGCCGCGGCGGCGAGCTGTGCGGCGACACCTTCTACAACGGCTTGTCGGTGGGCGCCTGGAAGCGCTGCTGCGACATCGGCTCGCTGGTGCTGACGCTGCAGGGCCAGGGCCGCTTCGTGCTGCGCCTGGGCCTGCACCGCACCGGGCAGGCCTCGATCTGGCTCGACGAGACCGAGCTGCAGCTGACCCCGGGGCGGCCCGTGCACTGGCCGGTGAAGGCCTGGCCCGAGCTGGACGGCGGGCTGCTGCACTGGACGCTGCGCGCACTGCGCCCGGGCCGGCTCGACGCGGCCGCCTTCCAGACACCCGACGCCCCGGCACGCACGGTGCGGCTGGGCCTCGTCATCACGCACTTCAACCGCCAGCGCCAGGTGCAGGGCGCGGTGGCGCGGCTGGAGCGTGCGCTGCAACGCCGCGACGACCTGGCCGCGCACGTCTCGCTGACGGTGGTGGACAACTCGGCCAACCTGGGCCTGGCGTCACGACCCGGCGTGCGCGTGATCGAAAGCCGCAACTTCGGCGGCACCGGCGGCTTCGTGCGCGGGCTGCTGGCGGCCATCGACGGCGGCACGCACACGCACGTGCTCTTCATGGACGACGACGCCTCGTGCGAGACCGAGTCCATCGCACGCACCTGGGCGCTGCTGCGCCACGCGCGCGACCCGCGCCAGGCCGTGTGCGGCGCGCTGCTGCGCGAGGCCGCGCCGTGGCACCTGCTGGAGAAGGGCGCGCGCTTCGACGGCGAGGTGCGGCCGCTGCACGCCGGTCTGGACATGCGCCGCGTCGACGACCTGCTGCGCGCCGAAGAGGCCGTGCAGCCGCCCGACTACGGCGCGTGGTGGTTCTTCGCCTTCCCGATCGACCAGGTCAAGGCCTTCCCGTTCCCGTTTTTCGTGCGCGGCGACGACGTGCACTTCGGCCTGCGCAACCGCTTCCAGATCACCACGCTCAACGGCGTGGCCTGCCTGGGCGAGGACTTCGGTATCAAGCACAGCCCGATGACCGCGTACCTCGACGCGCGCTACCACCTGGTGCTGGCGCTGGAGCACAGCCCGCGTCCGGCGCGGCGGCTGCGCTGGATCGCCAACAAGCTGTTCCTGAAGTCCTTGTGCAGCTACCAGTACAGCAGTGCGCGCGCGGTCACGCTGGCGCTGGAGCACACGCTGGCCGGGCCGGACTTCTACCGCGAGCACCTGGACCTGCAGGCCGTGCGGCGCGAGATCAACGCCTGGCAGCCCGACGAGAAGTTGCGCCCGGTGGACCGTGCGGCGCTCGGCCGGCTTCAGCCGCCGCGGCGGCGGCGCGAGTCGCCGCTGCGGCGGCTGGCGCGGCTCGTCACGTTGCAGGGGTTCCTGCTGCCGGGCTGGCTGCTGAAGGACCGCACCACGCTGCAGGAGAAGGACTTCCACGGCCGCGCCGCGGCGGTCTTCCGCTACCGGCGCGTGCTGTACGAGCACCGCGCCAGCGGCACCGGCTTCGTGGCCGAACACGACCGGCCGCGCTTCTTCGGCGAGCTCGGCCGCTTCGTGCGGGCTGCGGTGCAGGTGTGGCGCCGGCTGCCGGCGCTGCAGGCCGCGTACCGCGAAGGGGCCGACGAGTTCGGGCAGGCGGACTTCTGGCGTGGTGTGCATGGGTTGCCGCCTGCGGGCGTTCGAGGGAAGTCGCCTGCCTCGGGTTCGCTCACGCCTGCTGGTGGGGGTTTCGGCCACGCGGCCGACTCCCTTTCCTTGCTGGTGCAAAGAGAGGAAGCAAAGAGAGCACCTTGAAGAACATGCAGTGGCAGGCGCTGTCATCGACCGCTGCGCTCTGGCCAGTGGTGCGCGACCTCTCGCGCGTCGAGCGAGCTGCTTTCGCGGTGGATGGCGGCCGTGAATCCGGCAATCCCCGCAGCCACCGCACGGGATGGCGACGCTGGTAGCGTGTCGCCATGTCACGTCACAGCCCGCTTCTGCCGCTGAAATCGCTGCCGCAACCCGAGCGCCGCCGCTGGCTCCTGCGCACCGGCCACACCCTGCTCGCCGGCGCCGTGCCAGCACTCGCCGCCACGCCCGCGTCGGCGCAGACCCCCGCCGTGCTGACCCGCCCGATCCCGTCCAGCGGCGAGGCGCTGCCGCGTGTGGGCCTGGGCAGCTGGATCACCTTCAACGTCGGCAACGACCCGGCCGCGCGCGACGGCTGCGCGCAGGTCGTGCAGGCCTTCTTTGCGGCCGGTGGGCGGTTGATCGACAGCTCGCCGATGTACGGCTCGTCGCAGCCCACCATCGGCCATGCGCTGGCCAGGCTCCAGCATCCGAAGGCGCTGTTCTCGGCCGAGAAGGTGTGGGTGGGCGATGCGGCGCGCGGCCCGGCGCAGATGGAGGCCTCGCGCGCCTTCTGGGGCGTGCCGCGCTTCGACCTGATGCAGGTGCACAACCTGCTGGCCTGGCAGCAGCACCTGCCGCGCCTGCTGGCCATGAAGGCCGCAGGGCAGCTGCGCTACGTGGGCATCAGCACGTCCGAAGGGCGGCGCCACGCCGAGCTGGAGCAGATCATGCGCACGCAGCCGATCGACTTCGTCCAGCTCAGCTACAACCCGCTCGACCGCGAGGCCGAGCAGCGCCTGCTGCCGCTGGCGCAGGAACGCGGCATCGCGGTGCTGGTGAACCGGCCGTTCCGCGAAGGCGCGCTGCTGGCCGATCTGCAACGCCACCCGCTGCCCGGCTGGGCCGCCGAGCTGGGCTGCGACGGCTGGGCGCAGGCGGTGCTGAAGTTCATCGTCTCGCACCCGGCCGTGACCTGCGCGATACCGGCCACGCGGCAGGTGGCGCACGTGCGCCAGAACCTGGGCGCGGCCCGCGGCGCCATGCCCGACGCCGCGCTGCGCGCACGCATGGCAGCCGACGTGGCGGCGCTGTGAGTGTGACTGCCGGCCTGCGCCGGATTCAGCCGGCCGGCCGGCGCCGGGCCAGGCTGCGTGGGGCTGGCGCCGGGCCGGCCTCGCCGGCCAGCAGCGCCTCGTCCTGCTCGGCCTCGGGCCACAGCGCCGGGAAATAGAAGCGCAGCGCATGGCGCGGGATGGCAAAGCGCAGTGCGCCGTAGGGCGAGTCGGTGGCCAGAAAGCCGCGCTGCAGCAGTGCCGACACCGTGGCCGTGGCCACCCGATCGCCCAGGCCGGTCATGACCTTGAAGTCGGCCCTGCCGAGCTCGCCCTGCGTGGCAAACAGGTAGTGCAGCGGGATCAGCGCTTCTTCGCGCACGCCCGACCGGACCACCGCGGCCTCGAAGGCCAGCGCCGCGCGGATGCGGCCGTGCATGCCCCGCACGTCCAGCTGCAGCGCCATGAACTCGACCTGGTCGATGCAGACGTCCAGCGTGTAGTCGATCCATGCCACCAGGCCGGCCTGGGTGAGGTTGCCGCGGCCGTCCAGGTCGCCGCGGCGGTGTTCGTCGGCAGCCTGCAGCAGCGCCTTGTAGCGGCTTTCGGTGCGCGCAAAACCGCGCAGCGGCGACCACAGGCCCGTGCTGAGCCCGAAGCCGTGCAGCAGCAGGTGCGTGTGCAGCCGCGCGACGCGGCCGTTGCCGTCGGCAAAGGGGTGCATCCAGGCCAGGCGGTGATGGGCGGCGGCCAGCGCCACCACCGCCGCCTCGCCGCGGCGGGCGCCACCGTACACCTGCTGCCAGCGCGCCAGAAAGAGCGGCAGCGACTGCCAGGTGGGTGCTTCGTGCCGCCCCACGGCCACGCCGTGCTGGCGCAGGCCGCCCGGCACCAGCGTGCCGCCGTCGGCCAGTTGCAGGTCGCCCGCGGGCAGGTCGCGGAAGAGCTCGCGGTGCAGCCAGCTCAAGGCGTCGGCGCTGTAGAGCCAGCGCGCAGCGGGCTCGCCGTCGGCCGCGAGCCGGCGGTCCATCTCCGCCTCGCACAGCGCTTCGGTGCGGATGTGGGCCACCGCCAGCCGCTGCCTGCGTGCCAGGTCGGACTGCGCCGAATAGTCCTGCAGCAGCGCGCGCTCGATGTCGCTGGGGCGTGTGTGTTCGCCCTCGATGCGGTTGGTGTAGTACGAGTTCATGCTGCGCAGCAGCCCGCGCAGTTCACTGCGGGCCGCGTCGCCCGACAGCGTGCCGAGCGCGGTGGCCTTGCGGGTCAGGTCACCGGCCTTCTCGAGCAGGGGCGTCAGCGCGGCCGCAGCGGGCATCAGCGGTTCGAACTGCTGCGGCGCGTCGTATTGCAGGATGCTCTGCGGCTTCATCTGCGAGATTGTATGCTCGACTGCCTTCCTATGAAAAAGAGCATTGTGTTCGACTTGATCTGCGAGATCGTCGACAGCTTCTGCAGAGCCGGGCACCACGCCCCGGCGCCGCCATGAGCGAGTGGTGGAGCTACCGCCCGGCGGACTTCCTGATGTTTGCGCCGCGCACCTACTGGCGGCTCTTCGAGCTGCACAACATCGGCTGGTGGCCCGCAGCACCGCTGCTGGTGATGGTCGGCGGGCTGGGGCTGGCGGCGCTGTGGCGCCACCGGGCTGCGCCCGCGCCCTGGCTGCGTGGCTGCGCCGCGCTGCTGGCGCTGGCCTGGGCCTTCAGCGGCTGGGCCTTCGTGGCGCAGCGTTACGCAGCCATCAACTGGGCCGCCGAGTGGCTGGCACCGGCCTGTGCGCTGCCGGCCCTGGCGCTGCTGCTGTTGGCGCTGCCGCGCGCCGCGCTGCAGGCCGCCGCACCGGCGCGCTTCAGGGCCGGGCTGCTGCTGATGCTGTGGGCGCTGGTGGGCCACCCGCTGCTGGCGCCGGCTTTCGGGCGGCCGCTGCTGCAGGCCGAGGTGTGGGCGCTGGCGCCCGACCCCACGGCGCTGGCCACGCTGGGCTGGCTGATCGCCGTGCGCGCCGCCGCCAGCGGCACGCGCTGGCTGCTGGCGCTGGCCTGGGTGGCCACGTCGGCCTGGTGCGGGGTCAGCGCGGCCACGCTGTGGACGATGGGTTCGGCGCAGGGCTGGGTGATGGCGCTGCCGCTGCTGGCGGGTGCCGGCGCGGCGGTGTTCGACCGGCGGTCGCGCCTGGCCGCGGCGGCCCGTCATCCGGCCCGTTGACCGCACGGCGCTGCAGCCCCGCCCCGGCGGCCCTGCGCACGCGCCTTGCCCCGTCCGCGCCCATCAAGGAGACCGCATGAAGACCAACGGCGCGACACAGTCCGTCTGGATGAACACGGCCCCCATGCCGACCTGGGACCGCCTGCCGGGATCGCTGCACACCGAGGTGTGCGTGATCGGTGGCGGCATCGCCGGCCTGACGACGGCGTACCTGCTGTCGCGCGAGGGCCGGCGCGTGGTGCTGATCGACGCGCTGGACACGCTGGGCGGCGGCGAGACCGGCCGCACCACGGCGCACTTCATGCCGCCCGACGACCGTTACTTCGAGATCGAGAAGTCCTTCGGCGCCGACGGCGCCCGCCAGGTGGCGCAGAGCTTCCAGGCCGCGACGGACCTGGTCGAGACCATCGCCCGCACCGAGGCGCCCGACTGCCAGTTCCAGCGCCTGGACGGTTATCTGTACGCGCTGCCGGGGCAGGACCCGGGCGATCTGGCGCGTGAGTTCGACGCCGCCGGCCGCGCCGGCGTGCAGGTCGACCGGCTGCCGCGTGTGCCCGGGCTGGCTTTCGACACCGGCGCGTGCATCCGCTTTGCCCATCAGGCGCAGTTCCATCCGCTGCGCTACCTGGCGGGCCTGGCCCGCGCCTGCACGCGACAGGGCGTGCAGATCTTCGGCGGCACGCGGGCCCTGAACATCGACGGCAGCGCGCAGGCCCAGACCGTGAGCACGCCGCACGGCGAGATCAGCGCCCGGGCCGTCGTGGTGGCCACCAACACGCCCTTCAACGACCGCGTGGTGATGCACACCAAGCAGTCGGGCTACAGGACCTATGTCGTCGGCATCGAGGTGCCGCGCGATGCCATCCCGCGCCTGCTGCTGTGGGACCTGGGCGACCCCTACCACTACGTGCGGCTGGCCGCGGGCGAGGCCGCGTCGGCCACCGACACGCTGATCGTGGGCGGCGCCGACCACAAGGTCGGCCAGGAGCCGAACCCCGCGCAGCGCTGGGACGATCTGGAACGCTGGACACGCGAGCGCTTCCCGATGGCCGGCGCCACCACGCACCGCTGGTCGGGCCAGGTCATGGAGCCGGCCGACGGCCTGGCGTTCTTCGGCCGCAACCCCGGCGACGACCGCAACGTGTTCATCATCACCGGCGACTCAGGCACCGGCATGACGCATTGCACCGCCGGCGCAATGGCTGTCACCGACATGATCCAGGCACGGCCCAACGCCTGGGCCGAGCTTTACGACCCCGCCCGCAAGCCCACGCACGGGCTGGGCGAGTTCGTCAAGGAGCAGGCCAACACGCTGCTGCAGTACAAGGACCTGGTCACCGGCGGTGACGTGGCGCGCGCCGACCAGATCCGGCCCGGCGAAGGTGCCGTCATCCGCCAGGGCCTGAGCAAGATCGCGGTGTACCGCGACGAGGCCTCCAGGCTGCACGTGCGCTCGGCGCTGTGCACGCATCTCGGCTGTGTCGTGGCCTGGAACGCGGCCGAAAAGTCCTGGGACTGCCCCTGCCATGCGTCGCGCTTCAGCGTCGACGGCGAGGTGCTGCACGGCCCGGCCGGCTCACCGCTGGCCGAGGCCCGGCTGGACGAGGCCGGGCAGCCCGCCCGACCCGGTTCGCCCTGAGGGGCGTGCAGGCGGCAAGCCCGATCACACCACCACGGCGTCGCCCACCACACCGACCAGGGCCCGCAGCGGCGCCACGCCCACCGGCGGCTGCGGCACCCAGGGCACGACGAAGCTGCGCTGCGCCAGCCCGCCGGTGACGCGGGCCCATTGCGCCGCTTCGCCGGCCAGCCGCGCGGCCAGCACCGGGTCCTGCGTGCCGCTGGCCAGCAGGCTGCGGTTGACGACCCACGCAAACGGCTCGATCCGTGCGCGGCGCAGGTCGTCCTGCAGCGCCGCGGCCTCCGACACCGGCGTGGTCTCGGGCAGCGTGACGAGCACGATGCGTGTGTAGCCGGGGTCCTGCAGCCGCATCAGCGGCGTCACCATGCGTGCCGCGGCACTGGCGTCGAATTCGCGCGTCATCTGGCGGTGGTAGGCGCCGGTGGCGTCCATCAGCAGCAGCGTGTGGCCGGTGGGCGCGGTGTCCAGCACCACGAAGGCGCTGCGCGCCTGGCTCACGGTGCGCGAGAACGCGTGGAACACCGCCACCTCTTCGGTGCAGGGCGAGCGCAGGTCTTCCAGCAGCAGCGCGCGGCCCGCGTCGTCGAGCTCGCGCCCGCGCGTGGCCATGATCTTGTCGATGTAGCGCTGCGTCTCGGCGGCGGGGTCGATGCGGCTCAGGTCCAGCCCCGGCACGCCGCCGTCCAGCGTGGCCGCCAGGTGCGCGGCGGGGTCGGTGGTGGACAGGTGCACGGTCTTGCCGCGGTCGGCCAGCGCCAGCGCCAGCGCCGCGGCGATGGTGGTCTTGCCGACGCCGCCCTTGCCCATCACCATCACGAGGCCGCTGTCCTGGCGCGCCAGCTCGTCGGCCAGCGCCTGCAGTGGCTGTGCTTCGGGCGGCAGCGTGGCGCGCAGCGGGCGCGGCACCGGCGCCGCGGCGGCGGTCGTGCCCGGCGACAACAGCGCACGCAGCGCCGGCAGGCCCACCATGTCGAAGGCCTGCAGCGGCACGCGGTCCTGCGGCAGCGCACGCAGCGCCGGCGGCATCTCGGCCAGGGCCTCGTCGCCCAGCGCCTGCAGCGCCTGCGCCACCGCATCCAGCGGCACCGAGGCGCGGAACACCGCGTTCACCACCAGCCGCAGGTTGGCCAGGCCCAGCGCCAGCAGCTCGCCCTGCGTGCGCGCGGCCTCGCGCAGCGCGGCGCGGTCGGCGCGCGTCACCAGCACGATGGCCGTGCGCGCCGGGTCGGCCAGCGCCTGCAGCCCGGCACGAAAACGCTGCTCCTGCATCTTCAGCCCCGAGTGCGGGCCCAGGCACGAGGCGCCGCGGTCGTTGTCCTGCAGGAAGCCGGTCCAGGCCTTGGGCAGGCTCAGCAGGCGCAGCGTGTGGCCGGTGGGCGCGGTGTCGAAGACCACGTGTTCGTAGCCCTTGGCGTCGCCGGCCAGCAGGCCGATGAATTCATCGAAGGCCGCGATCTCGGTGGTGCAGGCGCCCGAGAGCTGCTCGCGCACGGTGTGCTGCTCCTCCGGGCTGCTGCCGGCAGGCAACTGGCCCAGCACACGCAGGCGGTAGGCCTCGGCCGCGGCTTCGGGGTCGATGTTCATGGCCCACAGGCCGGGCGCGCCGGGCACCTCGCGCGGCGTGTCGGCCAGCGGCAGGCCGAGCATCTCGTCGAGGTTGCTGGCCGGGTCGGTGCTGACCAGCAGCACGCGCCGGCCGGCGTCGGCCAGGCTCAGCGCGCAGGCACAGGCCAGCGAGGTCTTGCCGACACCGCCCTTGCCGGTGAAGAAGAGAAAGGGCGGGGGCTGCTGCAGCAGCGTGAGGCCGGGTGCGTTGGACATGGTCATGGGCTCCTCGATGCCCCCTACGTTAGGCCCCGGCGCCCAGCACCGCATTGATCCAGGGCCAATGCCGTCGAAGAACCGGGCTGCAAAGCAGGGACACTGGCGGCCCCGATCCCCCGCCCGAGACCCGCATGCAGCTCCCCAACCACCAGCTCTCGATGACCGTGCTGATGACGCCCGACACCGCCAACTTCTCCGGCAAGGTGCACGGCGGTGCGTTGCTCAGGCTGCTGGACCAGGCGGCCTACGCCTGCGCCAGCCGCTACGCCGGGCGCTACGTGGTCACGCTCAGCGTCGACCAGGTCACCTTCCGCCAGCCGGTGCACGTGGGTGAGCTGGTGACGCTGCTGGCGTCCGTCAACCACACCGGCCGCTCGTCGATGGAGATCGGCATCAAGGTCATCGCCGAGGACATCCGCACGCAGACCGTGCGCCACGTCAACAGCTGCTTCTTCACGATGGTGGCAGTGGACGACGACCTCAAGCCGGTGCCGGTGACGCCGCGCGTGCCGCACACCGCCGACGAGCACCGCCGCCACGCCGCGGCGCAGGCACGCAAGCAGATGCGCGTGGAGCTGGAGCAGCGCTTCGCGAGCCTGCGGCAGCCGCCGGCGGCCTGAACGCGGCCGCGGCGCGGGCCGCCTTCAGGTCATCGTCAACCCGCGCAGCCGCAGCGCGTTGGCGATCACGCTCACCGACGACAGCGCCATCGCCGCGGCCGCCACCGCCGGCGACAGCAACAGCCCGAACACCGGGTACAGCACGCCCGCCGCCACCGGGATGCCGGCCACGTTGTAGGCGAACGAAAGGAACAGGTTCTGCCGGATGTTGCGCAGCGTGGCGCGCGACAGCTGCCGCGCGCGCACGATGCCCATCAGGTCGCCGCGCAGCAGCGTGATGCCCGAGCTCTCCATCGCCACGTCGGTGCCGGTGCCCATCGCAATGCCCACGTCGGCCGCGGCCAGCGCGGGCGCGTCGTTGACGCCGTCGCCGGCCATCGCCACCACGCGGCCCTCGGCGCGCAGGCGCTGCACGACGGCGGCCTTGTCTTCCGGAAAGACCTCGGCGATGACTTCGTCGATGCCCAGCTCGCGCCCCACCGCGGCGGCCGTGGTGCGGCTGTCGCCGGTGAGCATGACCAGGCGCACGCCCGCGGCCCGCAGCGCCTGCAGCGCCTGCGGTGTGGTGGCCTTGATGGGGTCGGCAATGGCCACGAAGCCGGCCAGCCGGCCCGCCAGCGCCACGAAGATCACGGTCGCCGAGCGACTGCGCTGCAGCTCGGCCGCCTCGGCCAGCGGCGCCACGTCCACACCGTGTTCGGCCAGGAAGCGCGCGCTGCCGCAGACCACGGCTTCGCCGTCCACGGTGCCCAGCACGCCCTTGCCCACCGGCGAATCGAAGTCGGTCACCGGGCGCAGCGCCAGCGCGCGCGCTTGCGCGGCGGCCACGATGGCCTGGGCCAGCGGGTGTTCGCTGGCGCGTTCCACGCTGGCCAGCTTCTGCAGCACCGCGCCGGTGTCGAAGCCGGGCGCGGGCTCGATGTGCACCACGCGCGGCCGGCCCTCGGTCAGCGTGCCGGTCTTGTCGACCACCAGCGTGTCGACCTTCTCCATGCGCTCCAGCGCCTCGGCGTCGCGGATCAGCACGCCGTGCTGCGCACCGCGGCCCACGCCCACCATGATGGACATCGGCGTGGCCAGCCCCAGCGCACAGGGGCAGGCGATGATCAGCACCGCCACCGCGGCGATCAGCGCGTGGCTGAAGGCCGGCGACGGGCCCCAGAGCAGCCACGCGGCAAAGGTCAGCACGGCCACGCCCACCACCGCGGGCACGAACCAGCCCGCCACTTGGTCGGCCAGGCGCTGGATGGGCGCGCGGCTGCGCTGCGCCGCGGCCACCATGTGCACGATCTGCGCCAGCAGCGTGTCGGCGCCCACCTTCTGCGCCTGCATCACGAAGCCGCCGGTCTGGTTCAGCGTGCCGGCGGTCACCGCCGAGCCCGGTGCCTTGGCCACCGGCATCGGCTCGCCGGTGACCATCGATTCATCGACGGTGCCCTTGCCCTCGGTCAGCGTGCCGTCCACCGGCACCTTCTCGCCGGGGCGCACGCGCAGCAGCTCACCGACCTGGAGGGTGTCGATCGGCACCGTCTCGTCGCTGCCGTCGGCGCGCACGCGCACCGCCGTCTTGGGTGCCAGGTCGAGCAGGGCCTTGATGGCGCCCGAGGTCTTCTCGCGCGCGCGCAGCTCCAGCACCTGGCCCAGCAGCACCAGCACCGTGATCACGGCCGCGGCCTCGAAGTACACCGCCACGGCGCCTTCGGGCCCGCGGAAGGCCGCCGGAAACAGCCCCGGCGCCAGCGCGCCCACCACGCTGTAGACCCAGGCCACGCCGGTGCCCAGCGCGATCAGCGTGAACATGTTCAGGCTGCGCAGGCGCAGCGATGCCACGCCACGCACGAAGAAGGGCCAGCCGGCCCACAGCACCACCGGCGTGGCCAGCAGCAGCTGCACCACGTTGGAGACCTGCGGCGGGATGGCGCCGCGCAGGTCGACCAGGTGCGCGCCCATCTCCAGCGCAAACACCGGCAGCGTCAGCAGCAGCCCGATCCAGAAGCGCCGCGTCATGTCCTGCAGCTCGGCGCTGGGGCCGGTGGCTGCCGTGGCCAGCACCGGCTCCAGCGCCATGCCGCAGATCGGGCAGTTGCCGGGGCCCTTCTGGCGCACCTGCGGGTGCATCGGGCAGGTGTAGTCCGCCTCGTCGGCCGCCACACCCCGTGGCCGGGCGGTCACGGCCGCGGCGGGGTGCGCGGCGGGGCCGTGGTCGTGGCAGCCCGCGTGGGCCTCGTGGGCCTCTCGAGCCGGTGCAGCAGTGGGGTGGTGGTGCATGTCGGTGGGATGTTGAAGCCGCGGGCCGAGGCGCCTGAGGCGCCTGCGGGGCAGGGCGGAGCAAGGTGCTGGGACTAGGGTCCGGGCGAGCGCTCGACCTCGCGTTCGATGGTCTGCGGGTCCAGCGCCTCGGGGTTCTGGGACGTGGTGCCGCTGGCGCTGCCCATGCCCATCCCGGGGCCCCGTCCCCTGTGACCCATGCTGCCCATCATCCCGGGGCCCATGCGCCCCTCCATCGCCGCGCCGTCCTGCATCAGCCGGGCATGCTCGGCGCGGATCGCGTCGCGTTCCTGCTCGGTCTGCGCCGCGGCCATGCGCTGCTGCAGGGCCTGCATCTGATCGCGGTGGGCGGCCCGCATCTCGGCCGACGGGGGGCCGGCACCGCCGGCCCGGGCGGACGCCGAGTGATGGCCGCCGAAGCCCGGAAAGCCGGACGCGCAGCCGGCCAGGACGAGTGGAGCGGCCCACACTGCCAAGTTCAGTCTCATGATGTACCTCCGTGTCGTGGACAAACCTGCGGCTCTGCGCGCTGGGCGCCTGCTGCCACAGGGTTTACACGCGGCATCGCGCGTGCCCAGGCCGGCGTGGGTGCCTCACGTGCCACAGCCGCAGCACCCGCGCTGCCGGGCGCGCGGGGCCGCAGGGTCGGCCGCCTCGGGCTGCGCAGGCACCGGCGTGTAGCCGGCATCGGTGATCGCCTGGCGCAGCGCCTGCGCATCGGCCCGCGCGGGCTCGATCTGCACGCGGTGACGGGCCAGATCGAAGCTCACCCGCGCCTGCGGATCGGCGGCCTGGAGCGCGCGGGTGAGGGTGCTGACGCAATGGCCGCAGGTCATGTCGTCGACTTGGAAGGCAATCATCGGGAGCTCTCCTGGAGCAGTGGATCGATGGAGCCAGTCTCGAGCTTCCCATGATGGCAAGGTCAAGCCCGCAGCGGCCAAGCCCCTGCAGGCCACTCGGCGCCGAGGCCCCCGCTTGACCTTGCCACCGTGGCAAGGTCTACAGTGCTCCCGGGCGCCGCCGCCCGCAGCCAGGACACCCACCATGATGAACATCGGCGAAGCCGCGCAGGCCAGCGGCGTGTCGGCCAAGATGATCCGGCACTACGAAGCCCAGGCGCTGCTGCCGGCCGCCGCGCGCACCGACGCCGGCTACCGCCAGTACGGCCCCAAGGACGTGCACGCGCTGCGCTTCATCCGCCATGCCCGCGACCTGGGGTTCTCGCTGGCCGAGATCGGCGCGCTGCTGAGCCTGTGGCACGACCGCCGGCGCCCCAGCAAGCAGGTCAAGGCCCTGGCGCTGGCCCACCTGCAGGCGCTGGAGCAGAAGACCGCGGAGCTGCTGGCGATGAAGGCCGCGCTGGCGCACCTGGTGCAGGGCTGCCAGGGCAACGAGCGGCCGGAGTGCCCGATCCTGGAAGGATTGGCTGGCGCTGCCTGACGCCCCCGGGGCCAGAGAGAACCCAGCCGGCGTGCCGTGCTGCGCAGCCGGCACCCCGCTTGCCGCGCGAGGGCCTTCGAGTTCTCTCTTATTGAAAAGGTGGTTGACATGAACGAGAGCACAAGCGCGCGCACGACCGGCATCATGGTCGGCCTGGGTCTGGGGGCCCTGCTGATGTATGTCTTCGACCCCGAGCAGGGCCGCAGGCGCAGGGCGATGATGCAGTCGACGGTGCAGTCCTCGCTGGACCAGCTCGGCGAGCGCGTCAGTGATGGCCTGGGCGACACCTACGGCAGCTATGCCGACACGCTGCCGCAGCGGCGGCGCGGCGACACCATGCGCCGGCTGGCCACGCAGGCCAACGACCACCGCATGAGCACGCTCGGCATGGTGGCCGGCGCGGTGGGCCTGGTGATGGCCGTGCGCGCGATGCGCAGCAGCGGCTGGGGCGAGCGCATGGGCAGCGCGGTGCGCGGCCAGCAGATCGAGCAGCAGGAGTCGATCGAGATCGCGGCCTCGCCCGAGGAGGTCTACGACCGCTGGTGCGAGTACGAGAACTTCCCGCGCTTCATGTCCATGGTGGAAGAGGTGCGGCCGCTGGGCGGCGACCGCTCGCACTGGGTCGTCAAGGGCCCGGCCGGCACGCGCGTGGAGTGGGACTCGGTGCTCACCGAGAAGGACCGCGGCCGCGTGCTGGCCTGGCGCAGCGAACCCGGCAGCCCGGTGACGAACTCGGGGCGCGTGCGCCTGGAGCCGACGCCCCTGGGCACGCGGGCCACGGTGCAGATCAGCTACCAGCCGCCCGGCGGGCGCCTGGGCCATGCGGTGGCCACGGCCTTCGGCCGCAACCCGAAGCAGGACCTGCAGTCCGACCTGGAGCGCATGAAGTCCTTCGTGGAGCAGGGCCGCCTGGGCGAGGGCGGCCTGCGGGGCGGCATGCGGCAGGTGGAGACCGCGCCGCACTGAGGCGGCCTTGGTCGCCACGGATGCCGGCACGGATGCCGGCACAGCAGATCCTGCGGCAGAAGCTGCGGCAGGACGCCGGCGCGCGGTGGCCGGCCCGTCAGGCCGCGCCGCGGCGCCACAGGCGCCAACCGCGCTTGGCGGGCTCGGGCGCCGGCGGGTGCAGGACCCCGAGCGCGGCCAGGCGCTGCTCGACCCGGAGCAGCCCCTGCCGGCGCGCCGCCTGCACGGGCGTCAGGCCGTCGAACTCCGACAGCAGGTGCGGGTTGGCGCCGTGGTCCAGCAGGTACAGCGCCACCTCCTCCTGGCCGGCCAGGATGCTGGCCACCAGCGGCGTGGCCAGAAACTCCGGGTGCGCGTAGTTCACGTCCACGCCCATCTTCACGTGGGCCTGCAGCAGGGCCAGGTCGCCATCGCAGGCCGCGTTGAACATTTCCTTCCAGTGGCCGCCCGACATGAGGGATCTCCGAGGTTGCGGGACCGCGATGGTCCCAGAAACTGGTCTCAGAAGCCGAAAGCGCCGCAAGCCCGCGGGTGGGCCTGTGCCGCGAAGACCGCCCGTGCTCAGATCGAGCGCTGCGCCACGCGCCGGCTCATCTGCTCGGCGCTCTCGCGCCGCTCGCTGTAGCGGTCCACCAGATGCGGCGCCACGTCGCGCGTGAGCAGCGTGAACTTCACCAGCTCCTCCATCACGTCGACCACCCGCTCGTAGTAGGCCGAGGGCTTCATGCGGCCGGCCTCGTCGAACTCCATCCAGGCCTTGGCCACCGACGACTGGTTGGGGATCGTGAGCATGCGCATCCAGCGGCCGAGCACGCGCATCTGGTTGACGGCGTTGAAGGACTGCGAGCCGCCCGACACCTCCATCACCGCCAGCGTCTTGCCCTGCGTGGGCCGCACCGCGCCCAGGCTGAGCGGGATCCAGTCGATCTGCGCCTTCATGATGCCGGTCATCGCGCCGTGCCGTTCCGGCGATGTCCAGACCATGCCCTCGGCCCACGCCGCGGCGTCGCGCAGGGCCTGCACCCGCGGGTGCGATTCGGGCACGCTGTCGGGCAGCGGCAGGCCCGCGGGGTCGAACACACGCACCTCGCCGCCCATCGCGGTGAGCAGCCGCGCGGCCTCCAGCGTGAGCAGCTTGCTGTAGGAGCGCTCGCGCAGCGAGCCGTAGAGCAGCAGGAAGCGCGGCGCGTGGGTCGAGGCCACCGGCGGGCGCAGCGACGCGGCGTCGGGCCGCCGGAAGTGGGCCGCATCGAGCTGGGGCAGGTCGGTCAGGTCGGGCGGCAGGCGGGGATCGGGGGTCACGGTGGCTTTCGAAAACGTTCAGGCTGGCGGGCGCATCAAGCTGCGAACCAGTGCCGCGTGCGGTTGGCGAAGGCCACCAGCGACAGCATCACCGGCACCTCCACCAGCACGCCCACCACGGTGGCCAGCGCGGCACCCGAGTGCAGGCCGAAGAGCGAGATCGCCACCGCCACCGCCAGCTCGAAGAAGTTGGACGTGCCGATCATGCAGGCCGGCGCCGCAATGTCGTGCGGCAGCTTCAGCCGGTGCGCGGCCACGTACGACAGCGCGAAGATGCCGTAGCTCTGCAGCACCAGCGGCACCGCGATCATCACGATGATCAGCGGCTGCGCCACCAGCGTGCCGGCCTGAAAGCCGAACAGCAGCACCACGGTCGCAATCAAGCCCAGCACCGACCACGGCTTGAGCGCCGCCACACCCCGCGCCAGGCGCTGCGCACCGCCGGCGCGCAGCCACAGCAGCCGCGTGAGCACGCCCGCCAGCAACGGCAGCACCACGTAGAGCCCGGTCGACAGCGCCAGCGTCTGCCAGGGCACGGCCACGTCGGTCACGCCGAGCAGGAAGGCCGCGATGGGCGCGAATGCAAAGACCATGACCAGGTCGTTCACCGACACCTGCACCAGCGTGTAGGCGGCGTTGCCTTTGACGAGCTGGCTCCACACGAACACCATCGCGGTGCACGGCGCCACGCCGAGCAGGATCATGCCGGCGATGTACTCGCGCGCCGAGGCGGGGTCGACCCAGGGCGCAAAGACGTGTTCGAAGAACAGCACCGCGAGTGCTGCCATCGTGAACGGCTTGACGAGCCAGTTGACCACCAGCGTCAGCATCAGCCCCCGCGGCCGCTGGCCCACGTCCTTGATCGACGCGAAGTCGATCTGGATCATCATCGGATAGATCATGACCCAGATGAACACGGCCACCACCAGGTTGACCTGCGCCCACTCCAGCGCCGCCACCGCCTGGAACAGACCGGGCATCACCAGGCCCAGGCCGACACCGGCCCCTATGCCCAGGGCCACCCAGACCGAGAGGTAACGTTCGAAGAGGCCCATGGACGGCTTCAGCGCGTGCCGATGTCCCGTACCTCGCGCTGGATCGCCAGGCGGTCGAGCGACGCCAGCGGCAGCGCCAGCATCAGATCGATGCGCCGTTTCAGGACCGTCGCGGTGTCCCGGAAGGCCTGCGCCTTCTCGGTGTCGGTGCCCTGCACGGTGGACGGGTCGGCCACGCCCCAGTGCGCCGTCATCGGCTGCCCCGGCCACACGGGGCAGACCTCGCCGGCAGCGTTGTCGCAGACGGTGAACACGAAGTCCATCGCTGGCGCCCCGGCGCGCCCGAACTCCGCCCAGTCCTTGCTGCGAAAGCCCTCGGTCGGGATGCGCAGCCGCTCCAGCGTCTGCAGCGCCAGCGGGTGCACGGCGCCGGCCGGCCGGCTGCCGGCCGACCAGGCCTTGAACTGACCGCGGCCGAGGCTGTTGAGAAGCCCCTCGGCGAGGATCGAACGGGCCGAGTTGTGCGTGCAGATGAAGAGCACGTGGTAGGTCTTGTCGCTCATGTCGTCGTCCTGCGTGGATGGATAAGGGCCGCGAAGCGTCAGCACGTGCTGCACGAGGCCACGGGCACCAGCTCGCAGGCCTGGCCCTGGCAGCAGTGCGCCGTCAGATAGCCCAGCAGCTCGTTCATGCGCGCCAGCTCGGGCCGGTAGATCAGGTGGCGTCCGTCGCGCTGCTGCGACACCAGCCCGGCGTGCAGCAGCTCCTTGAGGTGGAACGACAGCGTCGACGGCGCCACGCCCAGCGTGGCGCCCAGCGCGCCGGGTGTCAGGCCCTGCGGCCCGGCGCCCACGAGCGCGCGGAACACGCGCAGGCGCATGCCCTGGGCCAATGCGGCCAGCGCGGTGACGGCGGCGGGTTCGTCCATGGTGAGTCTCCTGTGTCAGCGTGCGGAACCAGCCGCCGTGTGCGCCAGCGGGTGCTGCACCGGCAGCATCAGCGTCACCGCCCAGCAGATCGCCAGCATCAGCGCCGAACCGGCCAGCGCGCCCACGAGCCCGAAGCCCTGGTACAGCAGGCCCGACAGCAGCGTGCCGATGAAACGGCCCAGCGCGTTGGCCGCGTAGTAGAAGCCCACGTCCTCGGCCGCCTTCTCGCTGCCGGCGTAGGCCAGCACCAGGTACGAGTGCACCGACGAGTTGACCGCAAACGCAAAGCCGAACACCGCCAGGCCGGCCACCACCACCCATTCCAGCTGCGGCACCTCGACCAGCACCAGGCCGGCCAGCAGCAGCGGCACCAGCGCCAGCGCGGCCGACCAGGCGCGCGCCGCGGGCACCTCGGTGCTGAGGCCATCGCCGCTGCGGCGCACGAGCTTCGGCGCCAGCCCCTGCACCACGCCGTAGCCGATGGTCCACAGCGCCAGGAAGCTGCCGACCATCGTGAAGGTCCAGCCCGCGGCATACAGGAACACCGGCACGCCGACGACGAACCACACGTCGCGCGCGCCGAACAGCATCACGCGCGCCGCGGCCAGCGCGTTGATGCCACGGTTCTTGGCAAAGAGTTCACGCGCCGATGTCGACGCCTTGGCCCGGCCGCCGCGGCCCAGCAGCGGCGGCACGAAAGCCAGCACACCGGCCAGCACCAGCGCCAGCAGCGCCGCCATGAGCCACAGCGACGGCGCAAAGCCCAGCGTCTGCAGCAGCACGCCGCCGGCGAAGAAGCCCACGCCCTTCATCGCGTTCTTGCTGCCGGTGAAAAACGCCACCCATTTGAAGAGCTGGCCCGACGCGCTGCCCGCGGTCAGCTTGATGGCCGATTTGCTGGCGGTCTTGGTCAGGTCCTTGGCCACGCCGCACACCCCCTGCGCCAGCACCACCCAGGCGACAGACATCGCCGCCGTCCACTGCGGCGACAGCGCCGACAGCAGCAGGAAGCCCATGATCTGCGTGGCCAGCCCCACCACCAGCATGCGCTGGATGCCGTAGCGCGTGGCCAGCCAGCCGCCGATCAGGTTGGCCAGCACACCCGCGGCCTCGTACAGCAGGAACAGGAAGGCCAGCGTGAAGGGCGAGTAGCCGAGGCGGTAGAAGTGCAGCAGCACCAGCATGCGCAGCGCGCCGTCGGTGAGCGTGAAGCCCCAGTAGGCGGCGGTCACCACCGCGTAGTGGCGCGTGCCGGTGTTCATGCGCCGGTCGTCCGGTTCACAGGCCTTGCGCCTGCAGGTGGCAGGCCAGGTCGACCATGCGGCAGGCGTAGCCCATCTCGTTGTCGTACCAGGCGTAGACCTTCAGCATCGTGCCGTGCGTGACCAGCGTGGACGGCGCGTCGACGATCGCGCTGCGGGTGTCGCGTGCGTAGTCGGCGCTGACCAGCGGGCGGTGCTCGATGCCCAGGATGCCGGCCAGGTCCCCGCGAGCGGCCTGCTCGAACAGCGCGTTCACCTCGGCCGCGGTGGTCTCGCGCTGCAGCTCGAACACGCAGTCGGTGAGCGACGCGTTGAGCACCGGTGCGCGCACCGCGTGGCCGTCGAGCCGGCCCTTCAGCTCGGGGTAGATCAGCGCGATGGCGGTGGCGCTGCCGGTGGTGGTGGGCGCCAGGCTCAGCATCGCGCTGCGCGCGCGGCGCAGGTCCTTGTGCGGCGCGTCGACCACGAGGTTGGTGTTGGTCGGGTCGTGGATGGTGGTGATCTGGCCGTGGCGGATGCCGATGGCCTCGTGCACGACCTTGACCACCGGCGCCAGGCAGTTGGTGGTGCACGACGCCGCGGTGACGATGCGGTGCTGCGCCGGGTCGTACTGCGTGTGGTTGACGCCCACCACGACGTTCAGCACGCCGCCGGTCTTCACCGGTGCGGCCACGATGACGCGCTTCGCGCCGCGGTCGAGGTGGCCCTGCAGCGTGTCCGGCGTGAGATGTTTGCCGGTGCATTCCAGCACCAGGTCCACGCCCAGTTCGCCCCAGGGGATGTCGGCCGCCGCGGCGTGCGACGAAAAGCCCAGCGGGCGCCCGTCGATGTGCAGCGCGTGCTCACCGTCGGCGGCGATGTCGGTGCGCCAGCGGCCCTGCACGCTGTCGAACTGCAGCAGGTGCGCGGTGGCTGCCGAGCCGCCCTTCAGCTCGTTCAGGTGCACCACGTCCAGCCGGTTGCCGGCACGCGGGTCGTCGTGCGGCCGCTCGGCGGCGCCGAGCGCGGCGCGCAGCGCCAGGCGGCCGATGCGGCCCATGCCGTTGATGCCCACTCTCATGTCGTTCAGGTCCTGGGTTTGGTGCCGCTGCGGGCGGCCATTTGATATTTCGACGTTTATCGAAATATAGCCGACGACGGTGACGGCTTCATGACAGCGACCGCCCCGGTCCGTGCATCGGATGCGGCGCCTGGTCCGGGCGCAGCCCGCGCCGCAAAGGCTGCCAGGCAGGTCGTCCTGGGCCTGAGGGTCTGCGGGTGACTCAGCCCGCCGCCACCGTCACCGGCACGAAGAGCGACGCCTCGCCACGGCGCACCAGCAGCGCGAGCGTCGATCCGGCGGGCGCTGCGGCCACGTGTTTGTTGAATTCGGCCAGGCTGCCGAAGCGCTGGTTGCTGACCGCCACGATCACGTCGCCGGGCTGCAGCGGTGCGCCTGTGTTGGGCGGGCCCAGGTCCCGCACCACGAGCCCGTAGTCGATGCCCAGCGCGCGCCGCGCCACCGGCGGCAGCTCGCTCAGGGCCAGGCCCAGCCGGCCCGCGGGCCCGCCGGTGGGGGCCGAGGCCGGCGACTCGCGGCGCTGCGCGGCGCTTTCCATGCGGCCCACGGTCACCGTCATCACCGAGCTGCTGCCGTTGCGCCAGACCTCCACGCGCGCGGGCTGGCCCGGCGCTGCGCCGGCCACCAGCCGCGGCAGCCGGTCGGCCTGGTTGACCTCCTGGTCGTTGAAGCGCGTGATGATGTCGCCCGGCTGCAGGCCCGCCTTCTGCGCCGGGCCGCCGGGCTCGACCGCGGTCACCAGCGCACCGCGCACGGCGCCGACGAACTTGAACGACTGCGCCAGCTCCGGGCTCAGCGGCTGGATGCCGACGCCCAGCCGCCCGCGCGTGACCTGGCCGTCGCGGCGCAGCTGCGCGGCGATGTCGGTGGCCACCGTGATCGGGATCGCAAACGACACACCCATGTAGCCGCCGGTGCGGCTGTAGATCTGGGAGTTGATGCCCACCACGTGGCCGCTCACGTCGAGCAGCGGGCCGCCGGAGTTGCCCGGGTTCACGGCCACGTCGGTCTGGATGAAGGGCACGTAGTTCTCGTTGGGCAGCGCACGTTCGGTGGCGCTGACGATGCCCGCGGTGATGGTGTTGGCAAAGCCGAAGGGCGAGCGGATGGCCGCCACCCACTCGCCCGGCTTCAGCGTGCGCGCGCCGCCCAGCGGCGCCACCGGCAGGTTGCGGCCGTCGATCTTGAGCAGCGCGATGTCGGTCTGCAGGTCGGTGCCCACCACGCGGGCCTTGAACTCGGCGGGGCTGTCGGCCATGCGCACCACCACCTCGTCGGCATCGGCCACGACGTGCGCGTTGGTGAGGATGTAGCCCTCGGCGTCGATGATGAAGCCCGAGCCCACGCCGCCGCCACCGCCGCGGGGGTCCGGGCCCGGCACGCCGTTGCCGCCCGGCGGCTCCATGAAGCGGCGGAAGAACTCCAGCAGCGGGTCGCCGCCCGGCGGCGCGGCGCCGCTGGATGCCGGGGTCACCGCCGTGCGCCGCGTGGTCACGTTGACGACGGCCGGGCCGACCCTCTCCACCAGCGCGGTGAAGTCGGGCATGGCCGCGGCACGGCCCGCCACGGGCCCGGCGCCCGGCGGTGCGGGCTGCGGTGCCGTGGCAGACGGCGGGGATGCCGACGCGGCGGGCGGCGGCGCCACGGCCACGCCGGCGCTGCCGTCACCGGGGCGCGAACAGCCGGTCATCGCCGCCACCGCCAGGGCCATGGCCACCGCCAGGGCCGGCGGCACCGCGCGCTGCGGCCAGGGCCGACGACCGCCCGCTGCGGCGGGCTTGATGGGGAAAGAGGGGGCGGCTGTCATGGCGCTGCACCATCGCGGCCGGCAGCGCGCCGGCGTCGCGGGGCGCGCCCGATGGGGCACAGGGCATGCCTGCCGAGCAGCGGCCGACCGCGGGGCACGGCGTGCAGGGCGGCCCGGGCCGCCCTGCGTGGAACCGGCTTACTGCTGCTCGATCTTCGCGTCGCGGATCGCCTTCTCCCACTTCACGGTCTCGGCCGTGTTGCGGGCAGCCAGCTGCGCCGGCGTGCCGGGGTCGATGGCAAAGCCGATGGCCTGGAACTTGTCCTGCAGGTCCTTGGCGCCGGCCGCGGCGTTGATGGCCGCGTTGAGCCGGTTCACCACCTCCGGCGGCGTGCCGGCCGGTGCGAACACCGCGAAGTAGGCGATCAGCTCGTAGTCCTTCAGGCCCAGCGCCTCGTTCACGGTGGGCAGCTCAGGCACCGCGGCCGAGCGCTTCAGCGACGTGACCGCAAGGCCGCGGATCTTGCCCGCCTTGTGCTGCGGCACGGTGACGCCGAAATCGGCGGTGAACATGTTCACCTGGCCGCCGATGAGATCGGTCATGGCCGCAGGGCCGGCCTTGTAGGGGATCGGGTTCATGCGCACGCCGGCCATGCTGGCCAGCATCTCCGAGCTCACCTGCTGCGAGGTGCTGGCGTAGGCAAAACTCACCTCGCCGGGCTTGGCCTTGGCGAGGTCGACGAACTCGCGCAGCGTCTTCGCCGGCACGTCGTTGTTGACCGCCACCATCAGCGGCACCGAGCCCAGAAAGCCCACCGGCGTGAACGCGGTGTCCTGGTCGTAGGGCAGCTTCTTCATCAGGAACTTCAGCGCCGCGTTGGTGCTGTTGGTGCCGACGAGGATGGTGTAGCCGTCGTTCGGCGCCTTGGCCACGATGTCGGCGCCCAGCATGCCGTTGGCGCCGGGCCGGTTCTCGATGACGATGGGCTGGCCCAGCGTGGCCGCCATCTTCTCGGCGAAGGCGCGGCCGATCTGGTCGGTGGCGCTGCCGGCGGCAAAGGGCACCACGGCGCGGATGGGCTTGTTCGGGTAACCCTGGGCCTGCACGGCGCCGGCGCACAGCAGCGCGGCGGCCAGCAGCGTGAGGCGGCGGGTGAGGAAGTGGGTGGGGGCATGCATCGGTCGGTCTCCTGCGGGGTGAAGTGCGCACGCCGTGATGCGTGCGTGTGCCTGTGGGTGGCAGCGGCGGGATTGTCGGTCAGATGCCGGCGGCACCGGGCTCGCTGTGGATGTCGATCTCGATGTCGATCTCGATGTCCAGCAGGGCCGCGCTGAGTGTCTTGCCGTGGGCGTCCAGCGCCAGCGAGCGCGTGACGCCGCCGCCCAGCGCGTTGTCCATCACGAAGTGCACCGCGCCCAGGTGCGGCAGCCGGTGGCGCTGCACCGGACCCAACACCGTGCCGCGGTAGTGCGCCTGCACACGCTCGGCGGTCAGCACACGTTCCAGCACGGCGTAGTGCGCGATGTCGCGCGCGATCACGCTGAGCGTGGCGCGGTTGCCCTTGTCGCCCGAGCGTGCAATGGCGATCTGCTGCAGCTTCATGCCCCGATCTCCAGCACCTGCACCGCCGGGCGCACGGCCTCGCGCGGCACCAGCGCCGAGGCCACCGCGACCACCTCGCGCACCGACTGCGTCACGCCACCGCCCGCGGCCGGCCCGTTGAGGTACAGCGCCTCCACCTCCTGCCCCACGCGCTCGGCCTGCGCGCGGGTGTCGCAGCGCACGGCCAGGCGCAGGCGCACCTCGTAGGGTGTGCGGTCGCCGCCGAGCCCGGGGCCGTGCAGCGCATTCAGGCCGATCAGCTCGGCGCGCTGTTCCAGACCGGCCAGGCCCAGGCGCTGCAGCCGCTGCTGCAGCACCTGCAGTGCCAGCTGCCCGCGCGCCACCGCGCCGGGGCCGGCGTAGCCGATCTGGCCTTCGCCGATGAAGCCGTCGCGGTAGCCCAGCGTGGCTTTCAGTTGTGCCGGGCGCAGCGTGCCGCCGGCGCCGTGCACGCGCACGCGGTCGGGGCCGATCTCCTGCAGCTGCACGCGCGAAAAATCGGCCACCACGTCGGGCTGCAGATAACGCGCCGGGTCCTCGATCTCGTACAGCAGCTGCGCGGTGCAGGTCAGCCGGTCGACACGGCCGCCGGTGCCCGGCAGCTTGGTGATGACGGCGCTGCCGTCGGCCTGCACCTCGGCCAGCGGAAAGCCGACGTCGTGCAGGTCCGGCACATCGAAGTGCCCCGGGTCGGCGATGTAGCCGCCGCTGACCTGCGCAGCACACTCCAGCAGGTGGCCCACCAGCACGCCCTGGCCGAGCTGCGGCCAGTCGTCCGCGCGCCAGCCGAAGCGGTGCATCAGCGGCGCCAGAAAGAGCGCCGGGTCGGCCACGCGGCCGGTGATGATCACGTCGGCACCGGTGGCCAGCGCGGGCAGCAGCGCGTCGGCGCCGAGGTAGGCGTTGGCGGAGATCAGCCGCTCGCCCAGGTCGGACGCGCGCTGCGCGCTGTCGGGCTGGGCCTCCATCAGCGGCACGTCGTGCTCACGCACCCAGGCCAGCACGTCGTCGCCGGTGAGCACGGCCACCTTCAGGCGCGGCAGGCCGAGTTCACGCGCCACCGCCAGCACGGCCGCGCCCGCAGCCTCGGGGTGGGCCGCGCCCATGTTGCTGATGATCGTGGTGCGCTGGCGCACGCAGGCCGGCAGCACCGCACGCAGGCGCTCCTGCAGCAGCGGGTCGTAGCCGTGGCCCGGCTCGCGGCTGCGCCGCAGCTGCGCCAGCGCGATGGTGCGCTCGGCCAGGCATTCGAAGACCAGCACGTCGAGCGCGCCGCGCTCGGCCAGGGCCTGGGCGGGGTCGATGCGGTCGCCGGCGTAGCCGGCGCCGGAGCCGATGCGAAACGGTTTCATGCGCTGAAGCATGGCACCCGTTCGAGCTGGCTGCCAGCCCGATCTACCCGCGACACGGCGTGTCCCCCGGCGAGTGGACGGCACGGCGGGGGTGTCGTCATGCGGGTGGATGCTGCACGCGGCCCGCTACGAACAATCACCCTCGAGGCTCTTCTTCTGCATCAGCCCCACCGGGCCCTGACAGCCGCGAGTGGCCTCGACACCGAGTCCTTCCGACCCACCCCGTCCGGCCGCACCGCTCTGGCCCGCAGCCGGCATCCTGGAGCAACTTCCAATGACTGCAGCAACTGCCCGATTGCGCTTCTGGTGCGACATGAGCATGGAGTGCGTCCGCCGTGATCACACCCCGTCCCTCAGCACCGGCGATCAGCGCGGCCCTTTCCTCACCTCACGTGCCATGGGCATGGCACTGGCTGCGCTGAATGACGCGCACGCCATCGCCTCAGGGCGCACCACCCTGATGTCGATTCCCGCCCCGGCCGCACTCGTCGCCGTGGGCGCAGCGCAGGCCGACGTGGCCGCCGCCGCAGCCTGCGCCCAGGTGCTGCGGCTGCGCTACCCCAACCAGAGCCAGCAGTTGGCGCCAGCCTGGGTCAACTGGCTGGACTTCTTCGGCCTCGGCCCGGTGAACTCACCCGCCGAGATGGCCGGCCGCGCCTATGGCACGCTGGTGCATCAGTGGGGCCTGAACGACGCCGCCGCCGCCGCGGCCGATCGCTACTCGCCCAGCGGCGCGCCCTACACGCACACCGCGCCCCCGAGCGCCCCCATGCAGGGCTATGCCGGCGCCATCTGGGGCCTGGAGGCCACGCCGCTGCTGGCCAGCCGCGTCACCGGGTTCCCGCCGCCGCCCGGGCGCGTGGCGCCCAACCGCGTGGAGCCTACACAGCACTATCGCGACGACTTCAATCGCGTGGTGAACAAAGGCAGCATCCACCGGACGCCCGGCCACCCCGATGCGCGCACCCTGCCCGAAGAGGTGGTGGGCATCGCCTGGGGCTATGACGGCCCGCCCGAGCTGGGCACGCCACCGCGGCTGTACATGCAGGTGGTGCTGCACGTGCTGGACCAGGTCGAAGCGGCCAGCCCAGGCAGTCTGACGCCGGCCGATGAGCTGGCCATCATTGCGGGCACTGCCATCGCCATGGCCGATGCGGGCATCGACGCCTGGTTCTACAAGTACTCGCCGGCGCACATGATGTGGCGGCCGGCCGTGGGCGTGCCCAACGGCGTGACAGGCAACGGTGACGCGCATCCCGGCTGGGTGCCGCTGGGCCGGCCCGACACCAACGGCTCGGGCCAAGGACTGACGCCCGACTTCCCGGCCTACCCCTCGGGCCATGCCACCTTCGGCGCAGCGGCCTTCCAGCTGCTGCGGCTGTACCTGGTGGAAAAGGGTGTGGCCAGCTTCGCCCCGGACGGCGTGGACGACGTGCACTTCGACTTCGTCTCCGACGAGTTCAACGGCCGCAACAAGGACCCGCGCACGATGCAGCCGCGCGACTACCTCACGCTGGGCCTGGGGAGCCTGTGGCAGGCCATCGTCGACAACTCCGTCAGCCGCGTGTTCCTGGGCGTTCACTGGCAGTTCGACGGCATCACCAAGCGCAACGCCGCGGACACCGATGACGAGTTCGGCGTGCCTGCATCGCCCAGCGAACTGGGCCGCACCGGCGGCGTGTGGCTGGGGGCGAAGATCGCCAACCAGGTCGCCTTGAAGCTGGGCGTTTCGCCGACCACCATCGCGGCGTCGCGTGTGAGCTGAAGCCAGGGCACGGCGACTGCGGGGCGCGACGGCACGGCGTCCTCGCAGCCCCACGGTCACGGCGCGCGCCGGCTGACCCAGGTCAGCCGGCGCGCAGCCGCACGGCCAGCGACTGCGTCGCACGGCCGATGAAACCCGCCTCGTCGTACAGCGCCGATTCGGCCAGGCCGCAGCCGTTGCCACCGAGCGCGCTGCGCGACTCCAGGCAGATCCACGCGCCCACCGGGCGCCGCAGCAGGTTGAACGTGAGGTCGCAGTTGACGAAGGTGTAGCGCGCAAAGTCGAGCGCGGCGCTGATGCCGTTGCCCGAATCGGCCGCCACCGCCACGCGCTGGAAGGCGCTGGGCTGTTCACCGGCCACCAGCGGGTGGCGCAGACGGAACCAGGCGCTGCACGGGCCGGCGAAGAAGCGGCCTTGCGCCAGGCGGTTTTCCACCAGCGTGCCGTAGCTGACGATGCCAGGGTCCTTGAAGAATGGCATCTGCACGGGCGGGCAGTCGTCGGGCGGCCGGGGTGCGCGCGGCAGCGGGTGGCCCGGGGTGCCCCCCGGCACCGGCAGATCGTCTTCGCGCTGCATCAGCGCCGTGAAGCGGGCCACCTCCTTGCCGCCGGCCCACAGCCGGGCCGAATAGTGGGCGGCGTTGCGGCCACCGTAGTCCAGCGTCACGTCCACCGTGCACTCGGCGATGGGCACCGGGCGCAGCAGGTTGCCCGTCAGGCGCCCCAGGTGCGTGAAGCCCGCTTCGGCCGCCACGCGCTCGATGGCCCGGCACACCAGCGCCGATGGCGGGCCGGCGTGCTGGTGCTCGGGGTGCCAGGGGCCGCGGGTCAGTTCGGTGGCGGCGAAGCGCCGGTCGTCGAGGCCGATGTAGGCGCTGGTCATGGGTGTCGTCGCTCCGGAGCACGAGGGAAATCGAATCTACCGCACGGGTGCGGCGGACGCTGTGCACCGGGAGCCGGCGGCTACAGTCCCCTCATGGCATATGAACTCCACTACTGGCCCACGATCCAGGGCCGCGGCGAATTCGTGCGGCTGGCGCTCGAGGCCGCCGGCGCACCCTACGTCGACATCGCCCGCGGCGACGAAGGGCAGGGCCGCGGCCTGCCCGCGATGCTGCACGCGATGCAGGACAGGACCAACCCGCAGCCGCCCTTTGCACCGCCGTTCCTGAAGGACGGCAAGCTGTGGATCGGGCAGACCGCGGCCATCCTGCACCACCTGGCGCCGACGCTGAAGCTCGTCGGCCGCAGCGAGCGGGACCGCGCCTGGACGCAGCAGATCCAGCTCACCATCGCCGACATGGTGACCGAGGCGCACGACACGCATCACCCCGTCGACACCGGCCTGTTCTACGAAGACCAGCAGCCCGAAGCGCTGCGCCGCGCCACCGCGTTCTGCCGCGACCGCATTCCGAAGTACCTGCCCTGGTTCGAATGCATCGTGCAGCGCAACCCGGCCGGCCCGCGCCACCTGGTGGGCGGCAAGCTGAGCTACGCCGACCTGTCGCTGTTCCAGCTGGTCGAAGGGCTGCGCTACGCCTTCCCCACCGCCACCGCCAAGGCCCTGGCCGCCGCGCCCGGCGTGGTGGCGCTGCACGGCCGCGTGGCGGCGCTGCCGCGCGTGGCCGCGTACCTGGCCAGCGAGCGGCGGCTGCCGTTCAACGAGCAGGGCATCTTCAGGCGCTATCCGGAGCTGGATCTGCGTTGACACGGGGCGACGAGGGCTGCCAGGCAGGGTGACCGGCCGAGGCGAGGGCACCCGTGAAAGGGCAGGCGGGCGGCCCGTGGACTATTCGCTAATGCGATATCAGTATCATTAACGGCGAGGGTCGAGGCTGCCATGCGGGCGCCGGCCCGCCGTTTGTCCACCCCGATGCTGCCGAGATCCCGCCATGAACCCTTTCCAGCGCGCGGCACTGATGCTGTGCTCGTCGTGCCTCCTGACCGCCCCCGCTGCCGCTCAAGCAGGCCGTGAGGCCACCGCGCGCCAGGACACCATCGTCGTTACCGGCAAGCGCCAGGCCTACAAGGGTGATTTCAAGGCCCTCGAGACACCGCAGGCGGAACAGGCCATCGATGCGGAGACCCTGCGCAGCGCAGGCGCGGTCGAGCTCGATCAGGCGCTGGACCTGTCGGCATCGGTCGCGCGGCAGAACAACTTCGGCGGGCTGTGGAATTCGTTTGCCGTGCGCGGTTTCGTGGGCGACGAGAACCTGCCCAGCAACTATCTCGTCAACGGCTTCAACGCCGGCCGCGGCTTCGGCGGGCCGCGCGACCTCTCGGCCATCGAGTCGGTCGACGTGCTCAAGGGCCCGCGCGCCGCGCTGTTCGGCCGTGGCGAGCCCGGCGGCACGGTCAACCTGGTGACCAAGCGCCCCACGTTCAAGACGGCCGGCGAATTGCGCCTGTCGGTGGGCAGCTTCGAGACCTACCGCGCCGACGCCGACTGGACGGCGCCGCTGTCCGACACCCTGGCCGTGCGCCTGGTGGGCTTCTTCCAGGACGCGGGCAGCTTCCGCGACACGGTGCAGACCCGCAAGCACGGCGTCAGCCCCTCGCTGACCTGGCGCATGGGTGCGGGCAGCCAGCTCAGCTACGAGCTGGAACACAGCCACCAGGAGATCCCGTTCGACCGCGGCGTGCTGGCCCTGGGCGGCGAACTCGGCCGCATCCCGCCCAGCCGCTTCCTGGGCGAGCCGGGCGACGGGCCCATGAAGGCCGACGTGCTGGGCCACCAGTTCGAGTTCCAGCACGACTTCAACAAGGACTGGAGCGCGCTGCTGGGCCTCAACGTGCGAAAGACCTCGCTCGAGGGCTTCTCGACCATGGCGGAACTGGCCAGCAACCGCCAGCAACTGCGCGTGGACGGCCGCACGCTGACGCGCCAGCGCCGGTTCATCGACTACGACGCGAACTACCGGGTCATCCGCGGCGAAATCACCGGCCGCTTCCAGGCCGCGGGGCTGCAGCACCGCCTCATCTTGGGCGCCGATGCAGACCGCTTCACCAACGACCAGGTCTTCCTGCGCGCCCGCGCGCCCACGCTAGCCAGCAACCCGACGCCGCAACAACAGCTGGCGATCGACATCTTCAACCCGGTCTACGGGCAGTATCCGGCGCCCCCACTCGCGCCGGTGAGCAACCGCGTGGAGACGCAGAAGTCGACCGGCGTGTTCGTGCAGGACCAGATCAGCCTGGATGCGCGTTGGCAGGTGCGTGTGGGCGCGCGTGTCGACCGACACGAGCAGACGCTGGAGAACCGCGCCAACGGGCAGGTGTCCGTGCTCAAGGGCACCCGCGTCAGCCCACAGGCGGGCCTGGTGTTCCAGGCCGACGAGGCGCTGTCGCTGTATGCCACCTACGGCCAGAACTTCCGGCCGCTGTCGGGCGTGGACGCGCAGGGCAACGGCTTCGAGCCCAACGAGTCCACGGCGCTGGAGGCCGGTGCCAAGTTCGTGCTGGGCGGCGGCGCGATCGAAGGCACGGTCTCGGTCTTCCAGGTCGAGCAGGGCAACATGCTGGTGGTGGACGACCCGAGCGCCTTCACGCTGGCGGCCATCGGCAAGGCGCGCAGCCGCGGTGTGGAGATCGACCTGGTGGGCGAAGTCGCCCAGGGCCTGAGCCTCTGGGCGTCTTACGCCTACGTGGACGCCAGGACCACCAACGCCTTCAACGACGCCAACTTCGGCGCCCCGGTGCCCGCCGGCACGCGCCTGCTCAACATCCCCGAGCACAGCCTGAGCCTGCAGCTGGTGAAGGCCACGCAATGGGCCGGCCGCCCGTTGCAGTTGGGCGGTGGCCTGGTGCACGTGGGCCAGCGCCCGGGCGAGTTCATCACCGACTTCAAGCTGCCGGCCTACACGCTGGGGCGGGCCTTCGCGGCGCTGGACGTGACGAAGGCGGTCACCGTGCGCGTGGACGTGGACAACCTCTTCGACGCCACGTACTACACCAACTCCTTCTCGTCGCTGTGGGTGCAGCCGGGCCCACCGCGCAGCGTGCGCCTGTCGGCGGCGTTGCGGTTCTGAGGGGCGCTTGCATGAACAGGCTGCAGGCCGATGACCTGAGCGTGCAACGCGCCGGCAAGGTGGTGTTGTCGGGCGTGAGCTTTGCCGTGGCCAGCGGCGAGGTCTACGGGCTGCTGGGCGGCAACGGGGCGGGCAAGTCCACGACGCTGGCCACCTTCCTGGGCTTCCTGCCGCCGGCTGGCGGCCGCGTGGCGGTCAACGGCCGCGAAGTGGCGGCCGACCGGGCCGCGGCGCGCCGCGCCATCGCCTACCTGCCCGAGGCCGCGTCGCTCTACGAACACCTGGACGCGCGCGAGAACCTGCGCTACTTCCTGCAGCTGGCGGGGGTGAGCTGCAGCGCGGCCGACATCGAGGCCGCGCTCGACCGGGTGTCGCTCGGCGCCAGCGCGCGCGGCCGCCCGCTGGGCGGCTACTCCAAGGGCATGCGCCAGAAGGTGGCCATTGCGCTGGCGATGCTGCGCCAGACCGACATCCTGCTGCTGGACGAACCCACCTCCGGCCTGGACCCCACGGCCATCGACGAGTTCCACGCCCTGGTGCGCGGCCTGGCCGACACGGGCAAGGCCATCCTGATGGTGACGCACGACGTCTACGGCGCCTGCCAGGTGGCCGACCGCATCGGCCTGCTGCACGCCGGGCAGTTGGTGGGGCAGTTCGACGCACCCGCCGGCGGCCGCATCGACACTCAGACCGTGCACCATGCCTTCGCCGCGAAGGTGGCCGCATGACGCAGCTACTGCGCGTGGCCGCTGCCGAATGGCGCTATTGGCAACGCTCGCGCCTGGCACTGGGCGGCGCCGCGCTGCTGACGGTGCTGCTGCTGGCCACCAGCGCACTGACCGGCCTGCGCATGGACGCGGAGCGCGCCGAGCGCACGCAGCAGCAGGCCGACGCCGAAGCCAGCTTCCTAGCCCAGCCCAACCGGCATCCACACCGCATGGTGCACTTCGGGCACTACGTCTTCCGCACGCCCGCGCCGCTGGCTCTGTTCGACCCGGGCCTCGATCCGGTCACGGGCCAGTCGATCTTTCTGGAAGGCCACCGCCAGAACACCGCGATGTTCGCGCCGTCGGGCGCCAGCGCCGATCTCGGCGGCCTGGCCGGGCTGCACCCGGCCGGGGTCTACCAGCTCTTCGGCCCGCTGCTGCTCATCCTGCTGGCCCACGGCGCCTTTGCGCGTGAGCGGGAGGCCGGCACGCTGGCCACGCTGCTGGCCCAGGGCACGCCCGGCCGCACGCTGCTGGCCGGCAAGGCGCTGGCGCTGCTGTCGGTGGTGGCGCTGCTGCTGCTGCCGCTGGCGCTGAGCGCGGGCCTGGCGGTGCAGGGCGGCGAGAGCCCGGCCGCGGCGCTGGCGCTGCTGGGCGTGTACCTGCTGTACCTGCTGGTCTGGGCCGCGCTGGCGCTGCTGGTGTCGGCGGTGCTGGCCCGGCGGTCGGCGGTGCTGGCCACGCTGGTGGCGCTGTGGATCGGCCTGTGCCTGGTGCTGCCTTCGGTGGCCGTGAGCACGGCGTCGCAGGCGGCGCCGCTGGCCGGCAAGCTGGAGACCGACCTGGCCGTGATGGCCGACCTGCGCCGTCAAGGCGACGGCCACAACGCCAGCGATCCGGCCTTTGCGCAGCTGCGCGCCGACCTGCTGGCACGCCACGGCATGCAGCGTGTCGAAGACCTGCCCGTCAACCTGCGCGGCATCGTCGCGCACCAGGCCGAGCACCAGCTCACCCAGACCCTGAATGCCCATGCCCACAAGCAGATGGCAGGCGAAACCCGGCAGGCCCAGGCGCTGGCGTGGCACGGCTGGCTGACGCCGCTGCTGGCGGTGGCGGAGGCCTCGCGCACGGTGGCGGGCACCGACCTGGCCCACCACCACCGCTTCCTGCGCGAGGCCGAAGCGCTGCGCTTTTCGTTCGTGCAGGGCCTGAACAAGGTGCACGCCGAGCAGCTGGCTTATGCCGACGACATCCGGCGCAGCAGCGACCCCGAGGCCGAACGCCGCACGCGCGTCGATGCATCCCACTGGCGCCTGCTGGAAACGTTCCGCTTCGAGCCGGCCCGCGTGGGCGTGCGGCTGGCGTTGGCCGGGCCGTCGATCGGCATGCTCGCCGTGTGGCTGGGCGTGCTGGGTGCCGCGCTGGCCTGGGCCGGGCAGAGGTTGCAACCATGAGCCCGGCCCGCGCGGTGTGGCGCGAGGCCACCTTCATGGCCCGCGATCGGGCGGTGATGGCCTGGCTGCTGGTGGTGTTGGCCCTGTCGGCACTGGCGGTGGCGGCGGGGCTCGCGGAAGTGAGCCAGCAGCGCGCCACCATCGCCCGCCTCGTCGAAGCCGATCGCAGCGACCGCCAGGCGGTGGCACGACAGCGCAAGGACTGGGGCAGCGTGGCCTACAACAGCTTCCACCTGACGGTCGACCCGCCGTCCGACCTGGCCTTTGCCGCCCTGGGCCGCCGCGACGACACGCCCTGGAAACACCGGGTGCGCATGCTGGCGCTGGAAGGCCAGGTGCATGAGCGCGACGTGGGCCACCCGGTGCTGGCGCTGATCGGGCGCTTCGACTTCGCGTTCCTGGCGGTCTTCGTGCTGCCGCTGGTGCTGATCGTGCTGCTGCACGACCTGCGCGCCAGCGAACGTGTGGCCGGCCGCCACGACCTGCTGGTGGCCACCGCCGGCCGCGCCGGGGCGCTGTGGGGGCTGCGCTCGGCGCTGCGCGCCGGCGCGGTGTTCGTGTGCGCGGCGCTGCCGCTGGTGGTGGCCGGCAGCCTGAACGGCAGCGCGTGGCCCGCGCTGCTGGCGGCCTGTGGCGCGGTGCTGGCCTACCTGCTGTTCTGGACGCTGGTGTGCACCGGCGTGGCCGCCTGGCAGCGCACGGCGGACGTGCTGCTGGCCACGCTCATCGCCGTGTGGATGCTGCTGGTCGTCGTGGCCCCGGCCGCAGGCCGCATGGCCATCGACCGCCTCGTGCCCGTGCCCTCCGGCGCCCAGATCATCATGACGCAGCGCCAGGCCGTGAACGAAGGCTGGGACCTGCCCAAGGCGGCCACGATGGCGGCGTTTGTCGAACGCCATCCGCAGTGGGCCGCGTTTGCCGCGGTGGAGCGGCCGTTCGAGTGGAAGTGGTACTACGCCTTCCAGCAGGTGGGCGACCAGAAGACGGAGCCGCTGTCGGCCGCCTACCGCGCGGGCCGGCTGGAACGTGACCGGCTGGCCGGCGCGCTGGCGTTCGCCTTGCCGCCGGTGCTGCTGGAGCGTTCACTGCAGGCCCTGGCCGGCACCGATGTGCGCGCGTCGATGGCCTATGAAACAAGGGTGCGGGCCTTCCACGCCGCGCTGCGCGACTTCTACTACCCCCGGCTGTTCCGGAACGAGCCCTTCGACCCGGCCGCACTGGCGGACTTGCCGCCGTTTGCCGCCGAGCCGGCCGCGCCCTGAGCCGCGGGCGCGCGTTAGTCTGCGCGCATGGACTCCCTCATCGCTGCGGCCGGCCGCGCCCTGTTCTCGGGCGACCTGCTCGGCGCACTCCAGCGCGTGGCGCTGCGCAGCGATCCGCCGGCCCTGGCCCTGCGCGGCATCGCGATGGCACAGCTCGGCGAGCTGGCGCGGGCCCGCGAACTGCTGCGTCAGGCGGCGCGCGCCTTCGGCCACCACGAGGCGGTGGCGCGGGCGCGCTGCGTCGTGGCCGAGGCCGAGGTGGCGCTGGCGATGCGTGAACTGGGCGCCCCGCCGCGCACACTGGCCGCAGCCGCCGCCGTGCTGGACACCCACGGCGACCGCGCCAACGCCGTGCAGGCGCGCCTGATCGCCGTGCGCCGCCTGCTGCTGCTGGGCCGGCTCGACGGGGCCGCGGCGGCGCTGGCGCTGATCGACCCGTCGCACCTGGACCGGCCGTCGCTCGCCGCCGTGGCCCACCTGGCCTCGGCCGAGATCGCGCTGCGCTCGCTGCAGGCCCCCGCGGCAGCAGCCGCGCTGCAGCGCGCGCAGGACGCCGCGGCACACGCGGGTGTGCCTGCGCTGAGGGCCGAGGTGGCCGGCTTGCGCGCCGCGCTCGAGCAGCCCGCGGCGCGGGCCCGGTGCGCTGGCGACGAGCAGCCGCTGAACCTGGCCGGCGTGCAGGCGTTGCTGGCCTCGGACGCGCTGGTGGTCGACGCCTGCCGGTGCGGGCTGCGCAGCGGCGGCGCGTGGTGGTCGCTGGCGCGCCGGCCGGTGCTGTTTGCGCTGCTGCGCGCACTGGCCGAAGGCTGGCCGGGCGATGTCGGGCGCGACGAGCTCATCGCCCGCGCGTTCCGCCTGCACCGGCCCGACGAGACGCACCGCGCGCGGCTGCGCGTGGAACTGGGCCGCCTGCGCGCGCGGGTGGCGCCGCTGGCACACGTGGAGGCCACGGCGCGCGGCTACCGGCTGGTGCCGCGCGGCCCGGCGCGTGTGGTCGTGCTCGTGCCGCCGATCGAAGGCGCCGCGGCTTCGCTGCAGGCGCTGCTGGCCGACGGCGCAGCCTGGTCCACGTCGGCGCTGGCCGTGGCGCTGGGCCAGGGCCAGCGCACGGTGCAGCGTGCGCTGTCGCAGCTGCAGGCCACGGGCGCGGTGCGCTCGATCGGCCAGGCCCGCGCTCAGCGCTGGCTGAGCGCACCGCTGAGCGGTATCACGACAATCTTGTTACTCCCGTCTTCGCTGCCGGCTGCCTAGAGTGAGGCCCATCGACCACAGCACCCGGAGATCAGGCATGGACATCATTCACAGGATCGGCATCAAGGCACCCGCGACCCCGGTCTACGCCGCGCTGGCCACCACCGAGGGGCTGGCTGCCTGGTGGACCCGCGACACCCGCGGCAGCGCGGCGCCCGGCGGCCGCATCGACTTCCGCTTCCGCGACGCCGCCGGCGCGGAGATCGGCGGCTTTTGCATGCAGGTGCTCGAGCTCCAGCCCGACGCGTGCGTGCGCTGGCGCGTCGAGGAAGGCCCGCAGGACTGGATGGGCACCGAGATCGAGTTCCAGCTCAGCCACGAGGACGGTCACACCATCGTGATGTTCGGGCACCGCGGGTGGCGCGAGCCCGGACCCTCCATGGCCCACTGCAGCACCAAGTGGGCCACCTTCCTGCTGAGCCTGCGCGACCTCGTCGAAACCGGCCGGGGCCGGCCCGCGCCCGATGACCTCAAGGTGAGCAACTGGCACTGAGACGACCCATGGACGAACCCACCCAGAACCCGCGCACCACCCGTACCGCCGAGGTCGTGCGCGAGTACGGCCCCTTCGACGGTGCCGGGCCGATCCACGGCATCACCTTCGACGGCCAGCACATCTGGGCCGCCACCGGCACGCGGCTGCTGGCCATTGACCCCGCAGGCGGCGGCGTGACCCGCACGATCGACTGCGCCTGCGATGCGGGCAGCGCGTTCGACGGGACCCATCTCTACCAGCTGGCCGAAGCACGGATCGACAAGATCGATCCGGCCACCGGCCGCGTGCTGGCCTCGATCCCCGCGCCGGGCCAGGGCGCGGACTCGGGGCTGGCCTGGGCCGAAGGCAGCCTGTGGGTCGGCCAGTACCGGGACCGCAAGATCCACCGCATCGACCCGGCAACCGGTGCGATCCTGCGCACGATCGAGTCGAACCGCTTCGTCACCGGCGTGAGCTGGGTCGATGGCGAGCTGTGGCACGGCACCTGGGAGGGCGACTCGAGCGAGATCCGCCGCATCGACCCCGACACCGGCGCGGTGGTCGAGCGGCTGCAGATGCCCAGCGGCATGGGCGTCAGCGGCATGGAGTCGGACGGCGCCGATGTCCTCTACTGCGGCGGCGGGCCGAGCGGCACGGTGCGTGCGGTGCGGCGCCCGCGGCGAGCGGCCTGAGGCCAGGCTCAGCCCTCGCGCGTGAAATCGCGCTCGGGCCTTCGCCTGGCGTTCGAGCCCTTCCGGGCTCGCACGTCCCGGCTCAGCCAGCGCCCTCCAGCGCCCGCGCCGCCACGCCCATGTCGCGCCAGCGCGCCGGGTGGCAGGTAAAGAGCAGCACCTGGTGGCGCTGCGCGGCGTCGAAGAGCACCCGCTTCATCATCGCCAGGCGCTGCTCGTCGCTGTGCACCAGCGCGTCGTCCAGGATGATCAGCGTCGGGCGGCCGGCCTCCTGCAGCAGGTCGGCGTAGGCCAGGCGGCTGACCAGCCCCATCTGCTCGCGCGCGCCGAAGCTCAAGGCGTCGTAGTCGCCGGCCTCGGGCCCGCGCGGGCCGTGGCGCACCAGGGCCGTGGGCTGCAGGTTTTCGTCCACCTGCAGGCTGCCCGCCGGAAACAGCAGCTGCAGGTAATGGTCCAGGTGCTTCTGCAGCGGCGCCTGCAGCCGGCGCGTCAGCGCCTGGCGCCGCAGCTCCAGCTTCTGCAGCAGGTGGTCCAGCGCGTCGGCGCGGCGCTGCAGTTCGGCCAGCCGGCGCTCGGCCAGCGTCGACTCGCTCTGCACGCGGGCCAGTTCCTCCTCCAGCCCCTGCGCGCCGGCGGCGGCCAGCGCGGTTTCCAGCTGCACGATCTGGCGGTCGCGCGCCTGGTGCTGCTGTTCCGCGGCTTCGGCGCTGCGCCTGAAGCGCTCGGCGTCGAGCTTCAGCATCTCGGGCCGCTCGGCCTGGATGCGGGCCTCGATGCCTTCCAGCGCGGTCTGCACGCTGGAGGCCTGCACGCCGGCGTCCAGCAGTTCCAGCTTCTTGGTGGCCAGCTCGGCCTGCAGCTGCGGGTCGTCCAGCACGGCCTTCAGCGCGTCGCGCTCCTGGCGCGCGGCCTGGCGCTGGCTGGCTGCGGTGGCCAGCGCCTGGCGCGCGGCCTGCAACTGCTGCAGCGCGGTGTCGGCCACCGCGCGGCAGGTCTCGTGCTGGCGCTCGGCGGCGTCGCGCGGCAGCACCGCGCCCGCCGGCGCCGGCGGCAGCTGGGCCAGCGCGGCCGAGGCCTCGGCCTGGCGGGCCTGGGCGGCGTCCAGGTCCTGGCGCACGGCGTCCGCGCCTTTCGGGGCCAGCAGCTTGCGCGCCTTCTCCGCGGCATCGGCATCGGCCAGCCGCTGCGCGTGGGCGCGGTCGCGGGCCTCGGCGTCCGCCAGTGCGGCCAGGCCCAGGCGCTGCAGCAGCGCACCGTGTTCGCCCTGCAGCGCGGCGTGCTGCTGCGCCAGGTCGGCCAGGTCGCTGCCACCGGGTGCGATGTGCAGCCGGCCGACGCCCTGGACGTGGATCGTCGCCGGCGCCATCAGCAGGCGCTCGCCGTCGCCGTGGATGCCGTCGTCGCCCAGGCGCACTGCAGCGCCCGGGTCCAGTTCGAAGCGCAGCCGGGTGGCCACCGCGGCTTGTCGGATGGCCAGTTCGTTCAGCCGTGTGTGCTGCTGGCGCAAGGCCGCCAGGTCGGCCGGCTCGATGCGCAGCGGCGCTGCCTCGCGCCGCAGCGCGGCCGCACGGTCGATCTCGGCCTGCGCGCGCTGCAGCAGCGAGGCCAGCTCGGTGGCGCGGGTCTGCGCGTCGGCCAGCTGGCGCGTCAGCACCGCGCGGTTGTCCTCCTGCCGCGCCAGCGCCAGCGCGTCGCGCGCGGCGTGCAGGCGCGCGGCGGCCGCGGCATCGGCCTGCACACACTGGGCTTCCAGCGCGCCGGCACGTTCGTGCTGCAGCTCGGCGGCCACCAGTGCGGCTTCACGCGTGCCCAGGCCCTGCGCCTGCAGCTCGGCGGCGCGCAGGCGCTGCGCCAGCAGCTCGCGCAGGCCGGTGACCTGGCGCAGCTTCTCGCGTTCGCGGTCGCGCTGGCCGGTCAGCGACTCCACCGCCTGCAGCGCCTGCAGCGCCTGCGCCTGCTGCGCACGCAGGGCCTGCCAGGGTTGATCACGCACATCGGCGGCGTGGGCCTCGCGCAGCTGGCGCAGCTGGTCGACCTGCTCGCGGTAGGCGGCCACCGACTGCTGCAGCGCTGCGACCTTCGGCGCGAGCAGCGCGGCATCGGCGATCGCCTTCTGCAAGGCGCCGGTGGGCTTGCCGGTGGCGGCGGTGAGCAGCTCCTCGCGCAGCTTGCGCACCTGCGCCACGATCTCGTCGCCGCCGCTGGCGGCGACCTCGCCCAGCGACTCGTCGAGCGCGCGGCGCAGGTGGTCCGACGCGTGGCTCACCGCGTCGCGCACCGCGTGGCCGGTGCCCTGTTCGATCCACAGCAGGCCCGGGATGCCCCAGTCCTTCTCCTTGCTCGCGCCCTTCAGCGCAAACTGGAAACCCAACCGCTCGGCCATGAAGTCCTCGGCCTCCACGCCCTCCAGGCGCCGCGTGTCCACCAGCAGCTCGCAGCGCTTCTTGTGCAGGAAGCTCTTGGTCAGGCGGTAGCTGGTGCCGGCGATCTGGAAGTCCAGCTCCACCAGCGGGGACGCGGCCAGGTCGCCCCAGGGCCGCAGGTCGTCGACGCTGGTGGAGCGGTGGCGCTCGAAGAAGGCGGCTCGGATGGCGCGCACCAGCGTGCTCTTGCCGGCCTCGTTGGCGCCGGTGAAGATGTTCAGGCCGGGCTGCAGGTCGGCCAGCTCGAAGGGGCTGCGGAAGCGCCGCAGCTCGGCCACGCGCAGGCGCTGCAGCTTCACTGCACGACCCCGCGTGCGTTGCGCTCGGCCAGCAGGCCGGTCAGGATGGCCAGCGCCTCCTGCGCGGTGCGCGCCTGGTCGCCGCTGGCGTCGCGCAGCTCCTGGATGACCTCGCCCAGGTAACCGTCGGCGCGCAGCGCGGCAATGTCCTCGGCGGTGGGCGCCAGCTGCAGCCCGCCCAGGTCGCGCTTCAGGCAGCGCACGCGGCCTTCGGCCATGCCCAGCGCGGCCTGCAGGCGGCCGTGGCCGGCCAGGTCGAGCTGGCCGCTGATGGTGAGGTCCAGCACGTCGTGCGCCTCCAGCGCCGCCAGCGCGGCCACCAGCGCGTCCAGGTCGCTGGCCACGCCCAGCGTGCAGGCCGTCTGGCGCCAGCGGTACTGCGCGGTGGCCACGGCGCGCACGGCCGGCACCGCGCCGGCGTGTTCGATCTGCACGCACAGCGCCTGGCCGGCGTCGTTGGACTTGAAGCGGTCGGGCTCGGGCGTGCCGCTGTACCAGGTGCGCTCGTCGATGCGCCGGGTGCCGTGCCAGTCGCCCAGCGCCAGGTAGTCCAGCCGCGCACGCGCGGCGCGGTCGGGTGCGATCGGGTTGGCCGAGTCGATGTCCTCGGCCAGCAGCCCCTGCACCGCGCCGTGCGCGACGCCGATGCGCAGCCAGCCGGCGGGTGTGTCGGCGGTGTCGAACCAGGCCGTGAGGTCGCCGAAGGTGTGGCGCTGCGTCAGCGGCGCACACAGGAAGGCCAGGCGCGATGCGGGCAGTTCGATGACCCGCGGCTCCAGCGCCAGGTGCAGGTTGGCGGGCAGCGCGCCCAGCCGCGCGGCGTGGCTCCATACGCTTTCGGCCAGCGCCGCGTCGTGGTTGCCGGGGATCATCACCCACGGGCCCGCATAACCCTGCAGCGCATTGAAGAGCCGGCGGATGCTGCGCGCAGAGACCGTCTGCGCATCGAACACGTCGCCGGCCACCACCACGGCGTCGACGCCCTCGGCGCTGGCCAGCGCGGCCAGGCGTTCGACGGCATTGAAGCGGGCCTCGGCCAGCGGCACGGCGTCGTCGGGGTCGAAGCTGCCGTAGAGGCGGCCGATCTGCCAGTCGGCGGTGTGCAGGATCTTGGTCATGGCGGGATTCTGGGGGCAGCGCCCGGCGCGCCGGACCGGGGCTTTTCGTTCTTCTTAAAAGAACGAACCGTGCTGATCATGGCATTTTACGAAAGCGATCCGGCACGGCACAGTGCGCCCACCGAACCACGGAGAGGGCCATGAACACGCTGCCTGCACTGGAATCCACCTTGCCGCTGTGGCAGGTCGCCCTGGTCCTCGCGCCCGCACTCGCCGCCGCCGCGGCGGCCTGGCTCGCCGGCCGCGGCGCGGCCATCGCCACCGCGTGGCGCGGCGCGCGCTGGGCGGCCTCGGCCGCGCTGGCGCTGGCCGCGCTGTCGCTGGCCGCGGTGTTGCTGGGCTCCCAGGGCACGGGCCACGGCGTGCGCGCCGATGCGGTGGGCGGCGTGGTGATGCTGCTGGTGGCCTTCGTCGGCTGGGTCATCGTGCGCTACTCGGCCACCTACCTGAACGGCGAGGCCGCCGAGCGCCACTACGTGCGCTGGCTGATGGCCACGCTGGCCACCGTGGCGCTGGTGATCGCCACCAACCACGTGCTGGTGCTGGCGCTGGCCTGGACGGCCACCAGCCTGGCGCTGCACCGCCTGCTCACGTTCTTCGGCGACCGCCCGCCTGCCGTGGTGGCCGCGCACAAGAAGTTCATCGTCGGCCGCGCCGCCGACCTGTGCATGCTGGCCGCCGTCGCGCTGCTGTACCTGGCCTTCGGCACGTTCCACATCGACCAGATCACCGCCCAGGCCACCGCGGCGGCGTCGCCGCTGCCGGGCACGGCGCAGGCCGCGGTGCTGCTGATCGCCTGCGCGGCGCTGCTCAAGTGCGCGCAGCTGCCGTTCCACGGCTGGCTGATCCAGGTCATGGAGGCGCCCACGCCCGTGTCGGCGCTGCTGCACGCCGGCGTGGTCAACCTCGGGGGTTTCGTGCTGATCCGCTTTGCGGCGCTGGTGGGCGAGGTGCCCGCCGCGCAGGCGCTGCTGGTGATCGCCGGCACGGCCACCGCGGTGCTGGCCGCGCTGGTGATGAGCACGCGCATCAGCGTCAAGGTGATGCTGGCCTGGTCGACCTGCGCGCAGATGGGCTTCATGCTGATGCAGTGCGGGCTGGGCCTGTGGCAGATGGCGCTGCTGCACCTGGTGGCGCATTCGCTGTACAAGGCGCACGCCTTCCTGGGTGCCGGCGGTGCGGTGCGCCGCGCCCTGCTGCGGCAGCTCACACCCACGGCCAGCGCACCCGGCGCCGGCGAGCTGGTGGCGGGCGCGCTGGTGGGCACCGGCATGATGCTGGCGGCGGCCGCCGCCGTGGCCGCGCTGTTCCCCGGCCCTGCGGCCTCACCGGCGCTGTGGGTGCTGTCGGGCATCGTCGCGCTGGCCCTGGTGCCGCTGGTGCATGGGCAATCGCTGCGGCTGCGCGGCCTGTGGCTGCCGGCGCTGGGGCTCGGGGCCTTCGGCGTGGCGCTGGCGTACTTCGGGCTGCATGCGGCGCTGTCGGCCTGGATGCCGTCGGGGGCGGCCGCGCCGGCCCCGGCGCTGTGGATCGGCGTGGCGGTGGCCTTCGGTGCGCTGTTCCTGCTGCAGTCGCTGATCACCGTCGCACCGCAGGGCGCGCTGGCGCGCGGCCTGTACCCGTGGTTCTACGGCGGGCTGTTCCTCGACGAGAACTTCAACCGCGTGGCGTTTGCACTCTGGCGCCCGCCGGGGCCCACGGCCAGCGCGGCACCGCTGCCGTCGTCCGACGCCACCACCACCGCCGAGACCTTCACCACCCCCACCGGAGCCCGCGCATGAACACCGTTGCAGACCCGGCCCTGGTGCCCGCGCAGCGCCTGGCCGATCACATCGACACCGCCGCCGCACGGCTGGCGCCCACCTGGCCGCTGGACCAGTTCATCGCGGTCAATCCCTACTGGGGCTGGATCGGCCGCCCGATGCCCGAGGCCGCCGCTTCGCTGGGCACGCTGGCCGGCACGCGGCTAACGATGCCGCGCGACTGGTTCGGCCAGCAATGGGCCGCGGGCCGCCTGCAGCGCCGGCATCTGCTGCAGGCCGCAGACGCTGCGGTGGCCGCGGTGGCCACCCCGCACGCCGACGCGGAAGCCGCGCGCGCCGCCGCGGCCGACCTGGCGGCCACGCTGGAAGCGGCGCTGCAGGGCCGCTCGTTGCCGCTGCCGCGCCTGCCGCTGGTGACCGACCTGCGCGACCGCGGCGCGCCGCCGCGCCCGGGCCTGAGCTGGAGCGAGCTGGTCACCCACCAGGTCAGCCAGCACTGCGCGGCCTTCTTCGACCGCCACCAGGCCAGCTGGGGCATGCACGGCTCGCTCGGCCTGTACGACAGCTGGCGCCAGCAGCTCGCGTCGGACCGGGGCCTGTCCTGGCGCCAGGGCCGGGCCGCGCTGCGGCAGCGGCTGGCGGCCTTGCCGAGTGCACCGCAGGCCCTGATCGCGGCCGCGCTGGACGGCATGGCGCTGCCCGAGCACGGCCGCGAGCCCTACCTCAGCGCGGTGCTGATGGCCATCGGCGGCTGGGCTGCGTGGTGCAGCTACGAGCGCTGGCAGGCGCGCCTGATCGGCAGCGACGATGATCACATCGTGCAGCTGCTGGCCATCCGCCTGGCCTGGGAATGGCTGCTGTTCGAAGACGCCGAACCCGGCTCGCTGCCCCCCGACTGGACCACGCGCTGGGGCGCAGCACCGGCCGCCGCGCACGCACTGCTGCAGGCCCAGCGCATCGACTGGCTGCTGCAGCACGCGGCCGAGATCGCCTACCAGGAGCCGCTGATCGACGGCCTGAGCCAGCCGGTCGTGGACACCGCGCCGCCGGCCGCGGTGCAGGCGCTGTTCTGCATCGACGTGCGCTCCGAGGTCTTCCGGCGCGCGCTGGAGTCGGTCAGCGCCGCGGTGCACACACGCGGCTTCGCCGGTTTCTTCGGCCTGGCCATCGCCTACGCGCCCACCGGCAGCGCGCTGCAGCGGCCGCAGCTGCCGGGCCTGCTGGCGCCCACGCAGTGCGCCAGCGAGGACACGGGCAGTGCCGGCCTGGGCCAGGTGCTGGCCGGCCAGCGCCGCCACGCGCTGCAGTGGCGCCAGCGCTGGGCCGAGTTCCGCGGCGCGCCGGCCTCGGCCTTCAGCTTCGTCGAAAGCCTCGGGCTGCTGTACGGCCCGAAGCTGCTGGCCGACAGCCTGCCCAGCACCCGCGCCCCCGCACGCTGGGAAGACGAGGGCCTGCCGGCGCGGGCCGCGGCCGCGCTGCGGCCCTGCCTGCCGCTGACCGGCCAGGACCCGGCCGCGGCTGCCGCCATGGCCCAGGGCATCCTCGGCGCGATGGGGCTGGTGAGCGGCTTCGCACCGCTGGTGCTGCTGGCCGGCCACGGCAGCCGCAGCGCCAACAACCCGCACGCGGCCGGCCTGGATTGCGGCGCCTGCGGCGGCCAGACCGGCGAGGTCAACGCCCGCGTGCTGGCCGACCTGCTCAACGACAGCGCCGTGCGCCAGCACCTGCAGGGCCTGGGCATCGACATCCCCGCCGGCACGCACTTCGTGCCGGCGCTGCACAACACCACCACCGACGAGGTGCAGCTGTACGACACCGACGCCGTGCCCGCGGCGCTGCAGCCCGCGCTGGCGCAGCTGCAGGGCTGGCTGGAGGCTGCTGGCGATCGCGCCCGCACTGAGCGCGCCGACAGCCTAGGCCTGGCCCCGCTGGCCCGGCAGCCCGCGGCGCTGAAGCAGGCGGTGCAGGAACGCGCCAACGACTGGGCGCAGGTGCGGCCCGAGTGGGGCCTGGCCGACAACGCGGCCTTCATCGTGGCGCCGCGTGCCCGCAGCCGCCACCTGAACCTGGCCGGCCGCAGCTTCCTGCACGACTACGACCACCGGCTCGACCCGTCCCTGGGTGTGCTGACGCTGATCATGACCGCGCCGATGGTCGTCACGCACTGGATCAACATGCAGTACCACGCCTCTACGGTGGACAACCGCCGCTACGGCAGCGGCAACAAGGTGCTGCACAACGTGGTGGGCGGTCACCTGGGTGTGTTCGAGGGCAACGGCGGCGACCTGCGCATCGGCCTGCCGATGCAGTCGCTGCACGACGGCCACACGCTGCGCCACACGCCGCTGCGGCTGAGTGTGTTCATCGAGGCGCCGCAGGCCGCGATCGACGCGGTGATGGCCGCGCACGCGGTGGTGCGCCAGCTCGTCGGCCACGGCTGGCTGCACCTGTTCAGGATCGACCCGCAGACGAGCCGCATCGAGCAGCACCGCCACGGCGGCTGGGTGGCAGCAGGCGCGGGGGGCTGACGCCGCGCCGGGTGCCCGTGCCGGCACGGCCCAGCACGGGCCGCGCGGTCATCGGCTGCGCGCAGACACCTTCACGGCCGACCGGGCCCGCGTGGCAGCGGGCATGCTCACCGTGACCGCGGACTTCTCGCGCGCGGCCAGGCCGGCTGCCAGGCTCTCGGGCGCCGGGGTCAGGTCGGCCAGCGTCGCGCCGTCCAGCGCCTGGAAGTAGTTGCGCAGGGCCGCGTCGAACAGGTGCTTCAGCCGGCAGCTGGGCGTCAACGTGCAGACGTTGGTGCTGGCATCGAAACACTCGACGAGACGGAAGTCGGTCTCGGCGGCACGCACCACGTCGCCGATGCGGATGGCCCCGGGTTCCTTCAGCAGGCGCAGACCGCCGCCGCGCCCGCGCGTGGTCTCCACCAGGCCCTGCCGCGCCAGGTCGTTCACGACCTTCATCAGGTGGCCCTTCGACAGGCCGTGCTGATCGGCCAGCTCGCCGATCGTCACCAGGCGGTCACGATGCCGTGCGCAGTACATCAGCACGCGCAGGGTGTAGTCGGTGTATTCGGAAAGCCGCATGCGTCGCCTTGAAGATGAATGAAGTGTATTGCTTTAAACACGGCCGGTCTTTAAGATGAATGACGCATCGATGTTTATCCAGGATCAGGGATCGGCATCGATCAGGCACGCTGTTCACACCCTGAAAGGTCCTTCGATCATGTCGACGCTCTTCACCGCCGCCGTCCCTGCCACTCTTCCCGCCATCGACCTGCGCACGATCGCGCCACGCGACCGGCATGCCGTGGTCTTCAGCCGTGTCGACGCGCTGAAGGCCGGGCAGTCGCTGCAACTGCTCAACGACCACGACCCGCAGCCGCTGCGCTGGCAGCTCGAGGACCGGTGCTTCGGCCAGTTTGCCTGGGCCGCGCTGGAATCCGGCCCGGCGGTGTGGTGCGTGCAGATCACGCGCGTGGCCGCCGCGCCGGCGGCCTCGGGCTCCTGCTGCTCCGGCGGTGCCTGCGGCGGCTGATCGGCCGACCTGCCACCGGCCCGGCCATGACCTTCGTCGTCACCGAGGCGTGCATCCGGTGCAAGTACACCGACTGCGTGGACGTGTGCCCGGTCGATGCCTTTCGCGAGGGCCCCAACTTCCTCGTCATCGATCCCGACGAGTGCATCGACTGCGCGGTGTGCGTGCCGGAATGCCCGGTCAGCGCGATCCACGCCGAAGAAGACGTGCCCGGCCACCAGCAGCACTTCACGGCCTTGAACGCCGAACTGGCGCGCGCGTGGAAACCCATCACCCGCACCAAGCTCGCGCTGCCGGACGCCGACGAATGGAGCCGCATCGAGGCCAAGCTCGGCGAGCTCCGACGCTGACCGCCGTTCAGCCCACCAGGCCCAGCCCGCGCAGCGGCGCCCAGGCGTCGTGTGCCAGCGCGATGCTGACGATCGCAGCCACGCTGGCCAGGGCCCCGGCCAGAGCCAGCCGCCGGCCCGCCGCTGTGCGCGCGCGCTTCAGCGCCAGCGAACCCAGCACGATGTAGACGACCAGCAGCATCAGCTTGGCCAGCAGCCAGGGATCGCGGTCGGGCCGCAGTTGCAGCAGCCACCACAGCGTGCCGCCCGCGGTCAGCAGCGCCACGTCGACGAGCACGCTGGCCCGCCGCACCGCCGCGGCCATGGGCCACGCCGCGCCCGCCTGCACACCGGCGGCGCGCACGCAGAACAGCGACACGCTGGCGGCCGCCAGCGCGATGTGCAGCGCGCGGATCAGCGGGTAGTGCGTGGCCAGTTCCATGGGCCGTCATTCTGGCGCCAGGCACCCGGCGGGCGGGGCGACGGCCTGCTCACGCTTCCGGGCGCGTCCACAACCACAAGGCCACGGCCACCAGGAAGCCGGTCAAGCCGATCCTGGCGGCCAGCGGCCAGGCCGACAACCACAGCACCAGCGCACTGCCGGCCATCGTCAGCGTGGCCAGCACCTTGGCACGGCGCGACACCGCGCCCCGGCTGCGCCAGCGCCTGATGGCGGGGCCATGTGCAGGGTGGTTCAGCAGCCAGGCCTCCAGGGCGGGCCAGCCCTTGCCCCCGGCCCAGGCCGCCAGCAGCAGAAAGGGTACCGTGGGCAGCCCGGGCAGCACCACGCCGATCAGGCCCAGCGCCACGCACACCAGCGCCAGCGCGCGCCACAGCAGGCGGGCCCAGGCGGGCGGCAAACCGTCCTTGCTCAAACCGCCCACGCCCGCGCTGCGCAGGCCCGGCCGTGAAGGCCGGTGTGCGCCGCCGGATGCAGAGGGTCGGTGCCAGGCCGATCGAGGGGGGCGGACATGGTGGGTCGGGCGCGGTGCCGTCGTCGGTAGGGGCCCATGATGGCACCCGGCGCTTCCTGCCGTCGGGCTGGACCCGCCTAGGCCGCGCCCAGCAGCACCGCCGCTGCGGCCGCGGCGCCGGCCGCCAGGCCGACCGCGTAGCCGCGCAGCACCGGCGCGCCCACCGCGGCGGCGCCGGTGGTCCACGCGATGCCGACCTTGGTGCCCATGTTGACCAGCGTGGCCAGGCCGATCGCGATCACGGCCGTCTGCGCGCTCAGCGCACCGCCGGCCTGCGCGCGTGCCATCGAGATCGTCGTCGCGTCCACGTCAGCCAGCCCCGACACCGCCGCCAGCGCGTAGATGCCGGCGTCGCCCAGGGCCTGCTGCGCCGCCGGCACCAGCACCGCCATCACCGCCAGGAAGGCGCCGAAGCCCAGCGCGGTGCCCAGGTCGAACGGCGCCATCGGTTCAGGCGCCGGCCCGGGTTCGGCGCCGGGCTCGGGACCGGGTCCGGCTGCCGCCGGCCCCTGCCCGGCCTGCCGGCGCCACTGCCAGGTGGCCAGCCCGATCAGCACCAGTCCGCTGACCACCAGCGGCGCGCCCAGCGGCTTCATCAACGCCGGCTGGATCGACGCCACCAGCACCGCCATGCGCAGGAACATCACCCCGCAGGCCGCCACCGCTCCGGTGGCCGCGGCGCCGGCCAGCGCGGGCTGGTGGCGCGCCTGCCGCGCCAGCGCCAGCGTGGCCGCCGTGGACGACGCCAGCCCGCCCAGCAGCCCGGTCCAGAACATGCCGCGGCGCGCGCCGGTGAGCCGCATCGCAAAGTGGCCCGCCAGCGACAGCCCCGCGATCAGCACCACCGCCCACCACAGCCGGTACGGATTCAACGCCTGGTACGGCCCGTAGCCCTGATCGGGCAGGCCGGGCAGGATCACCACCGACAGCACCAGCAGCTGCAGCGATGCGCTGAGCTCGCGGTGCTCCAGCAGCCGCAGCCAGCGGTGCAGCGTGGGCTTCAGGTTCAGCAGCAGCGCGGTGAGCACCGCCGCGGCAATCGCCAGCAGCGGCGCACCGCGTGCGGCCAGCACGCCCAGCAGCAGCGTCAGCAGCGTCGCCACGGCCGAGGTGATGCTGAGGTCGCCCGACTGGCGCGAGGCCTCGCGGTACGACACCGCCAGCAGCAGCGCCAGCGCCAGCGACACGCCCACGATGCCGGCCCACAGCGGCCAGCCCCCACCGGCGTCGGCGCCGGGCAGCACGCCCGGCAGCACGCCCACCACCCCGCCCAGCAGGCCGACCAGCGCAAAGGTGCGCAGCCCGGCCACGCGGCCGCCCTCGGCCAGGTCGCGCCCGCGCCAGCCGCGCTCGACGCCGATCAGCAGGCCCACGGCCAGCGCCGCGGCCAGGCCCTGGGCCGCAGCCCAGGTGTCGAGCAGGCCGGATTGCAAGCGGGGGCTCCTGGGCGGGCGGGTGAGGGGCGGCGTGCGCGTGTCAGGCGCGGCGACCAGCGCCGCGACAGGCACAGCAACAGGCGGCGCGCGTCACCGTTCGCTCCCCTGCGGCAGCAGCGCCTTGGCCGCTTCGATGCGCAGCGCCAGCGCCACGGCACTGTCGTTCATGACGTCGAGCAAAAACCGCCTGGGGTCCAGCCACTCGCCCTGGCGGCCCCAACGCGCCTCCGGGCGATCGGCCTGCGGCGTGGGCGGGGCGTCCGGCGTCGGGGCCGGTGGGCTGGCCGGCGGCACCGGGGCGGGGCGCAGCTGGTCCAGCGCACGCGCCAGGTCGGCCGGCTGGATGCTGTGCAGCTGCGACAGCAGGCCGGCTTGCCCGTCCACGCCGGGCGGCATGTCGAGCCAGGGTTCCTCGGCGAACAGCGGCGCCAGGTCGGGCGCGACGAACGCCGACCAGACGCCCTGGGCCGGTTGCAGCGCTGGCACCGGATCGGCATGCAGCCACGGGTGCGGCGAGGCGCCGTCGACGACCGGCAACAGGCGCAGGCGGGCCGCCTGGATGTCTGCCAGGTAGCGCAGGCACAGCGACGCCAGGAACGTCCTGGCCTGCGCCGCGGGCAGCGGCTCGAGCAGTGAAAACCAGAGCTGATAGGCGTCCTTGCCGGAGACCGCAATGGCCGGGGCGGGCAACGCGAGATCGCTCTGAACGCCCTTCCAGACCCTGGACAGCGCCGTCCAGTCGGCCGGCCTGGCCAGTTCCAGCACCATCGCGCGCACGCGGCCGTCCGCACCGACCAGGTCGGACCCGCCGGCACCGGTGCCCGGGCCCGCGGCGGCCGGGGGCAGATACAGGCGGTGCACTTCCGATTGCAGTCGGTTCATGGGGGTCCAGGGAAAGCGGCGGCCGGGGAAGCCGCAACTCTAGTGCGCGGCAGACCCCTGCTCATGGCCTCATCAGTGGGAGCTTACCCACCCAGCCCGCGGCGCCCCCCGAGGTCGGTTCGTCGCCGTCCTGTCTGTCGACGTGTTGCAACAGCCAGCGGCAACACGGCGCGCTCAGCGAATGGCGGCGGTGGCAGGCCGAACGCTGTGCCATGGGCGCAAAGAGCGCCCGGGTGCCCCCGAGGCCAGCGGGCGAGGTCGCGCCTTCAATCCCTGCCCACCGGCTGTTCCAGCACCTGCTGCCGCTGTTTCAGGCGTGTGCCCAGCTCGGCCAGATCCAGCCCGGCGGCGGCGCGGGCCTTTGGAAACAGCTCGTCGCGCTCTTGCTTGACGTGGTCCTCGACGGCGCGGGCCAGGGCGGCGACGAGCTGGTCCATGGTGGTGTCCGCCGCGCCGAGCTGGCGGATCTGCGCGATCAGCGTCCTGGCCTCGTCGTGCTCCTGCTCCGCCTCGTCGAGCACATCGCTGGCATCCGGCACCGCCTGCCTCAGGGCAGGGTAGAAGATCTCCTCTTCGATCTGCGCGTGAACGGTCAGCTCGTCGCAGATCGTGCGGGCGATGGCGGCTCGCTGGTCGCTGGCCGCGTCGGCAGCAGCGTAGGCCAGCCGCGCGTACGCCACGAACAAGTGCTTGACGGCCAGGTGGTCGGCGTCGAGCAGTTCGCAGGCGTTGGTGTCGGAATGCTCAGGCATGGGGTCTCTCTGGGTTGGGATGTTCACAGCTGCGGCGGGTCCGTCTCGCGCCCGAAATGGCGGTGGTGCGCGACCGCATCGCTGAAGGCGTCGACCGCCGTCGCGGCGGTGTCCGCCGCGCTGAAGATGATCCCGGTCCGCCCCTGGGCGTGACTCTTTTGCAGGCTGGCCGGCAGCCCCGCCTGCAGCATCAGCGAACTGGAAGCACCCAGCACCAGGATCGGCTTGCAATGGCGATACTGGTCGCGGATGAACTCCATCGTGTGCCCGTCCTGCGCCAGTGCCGCCACGCCTTCGGCGCCATCGGGCAGCACCAGGGCATCGAACAGGAAGCCGGGTTCGTTCTCCAGCGAGGCGTCGGCGTCCAGCGTGTCGCCATCGCTGGTGGGCAGAGGGCCGATCCGCGTGCCCACCAGACGTGCCACGGCACCTTGCTCCACCAGCGCCGTCTGCACCGCCGACAGTGAGGCGCCGTGCACGCCCGGCGCCGCCAGCAACGCGATCTTGCGGCCCTTCAACGAGCCATCACCCGGCCGTGCCAGCAGCGACAGCGCCGGCGACCGGCTGACCTCGGGCGCAGCCGGATCGGCCAGCGCCAGCGGCAGGGGCTGCGGCAACGTGTCCATGCCCAGGCCCGCGGCGACCTTGCGCGCCAGGGGTTCCGAAGCGTTGAGCAGCATCGCGATGGTGCGTTCGCGGATCGCCGGCACCGTCACCTTGGACAGCTCGAAGCGGAACGCGTTGGCGATGTGGTCCTGCTCGACCGGCGACTGGCTGTCGAAGAAGAGCCGGGCCTGCGTGTAGTGGTCGGCGAACTTCTCCGGCTTTGCACGCACCTTGCCCTGTTCGTCGCGCGCCTGCAGGCGTGCGGGCACCGACACGAAGCCCTGTGCCGCGCCGGCCTGGAAGGGGCAGCCGCCGGCCAGCGAGTTGGGTTCGTAGGACACACGGCCGCGGTGGATGGCCTGGCGGTGCAGCCCGTCGCGCTGGTTGTTGTGCACCGGCGCGATCGGGGCGTTGATCGGGATCTCGTGGAAGTTGGGCCCGCCCAGCCGCGAGATCTGCGTGTCGACGTAGGAGTGGATGCGCCCGGCCAGCAGCGGGTCGTTCGAGAAGTCCAGGCCGGGGACGATGTGCGCGGTGCAGAACGCCACCTGTTCGGTCTCGGCGAAGAAGTTGTCCGGGTTGCGGTTGAGCACCATGCGGCCCACCGGGCGTACCGGCACCAGTTCCTCGGGCACGATCTTGGTCGCGTCGAGGATGTCGAAGCTGAACTGCTCGGCCTGCTCTTCGGTGAACACCTGAAGACCCAGCTCGTACTCGGGGACGGCGCCCGACTCGATGCGCTCCCACAGGTCGCGGCGGTGGTAGTCGGGGTCGGCACCGGAGATCTTGACCGCCTCGTCCCAGACCAGCGAATGTGTGCCGGCCTTCGGCGTCCAGTGGAACTTCACGAAGACCGAGGCGCCCTCGGCGTTGACCATGCGGAAGGTGTGCACCCCGAAGCCCTGCATCGTGGCGTAGCTGCGCGGGATGGCGCGGTCGCTCATCACCCACATCAGCATGTGCGTGGACTCGGGCATCAGCGACACGAAATCCCAGAAGGTGTCGTGCGCACTGGCCGCCTGCGGCATCTGGTGGTGCGGCTCGGGCTTCACGGCGTGCACCAGGTCCGGGAACTTCATCGCGTCCTGGATGAAGAAGACCGGCATGTTGTTGCCCACCAGGTCCCAGTTGCCTTCATCGGTGTAGAACTTGACGGCGAAGCCACGCACGTCGCGCGCCGTGTCCTTCGACCCGCGCTCGCCCTGCACGGTGGAGAAGCGCACGAACACCGGCGTCAGCTTGCCGGCGGCCTGGAACGGCGCGGCGCGGGTGATGTCGGTCAGCGGCTCGTAGCACTCGAAGAAGCCATGCGCGCCAGAGCCCCGGGCATGCACGATGCGCTCGGGGATGCGCTCGTGGTCGAAGTGGGTGATCTTCTCGCGGAGGATGAAGTCCTCCAGCAGGGCCGGCCCGCGCAGTCCGTCCTTGAGCGAATTCTGGTTGTCGGCAACGGCGACGCCCTGGTTGGTGGTCAGCACACGGCCGGCCGAATCCACCCGCACGCGGTCCAGCGTGTCGATGGTGGCGTTCACGCCCTCCGCAGCCACGCTGCCGGTCTTCGCCGACGGGTTCTCCTCCGACAAGGTGCTGCCGGTCGCCGCACGAGACGCGGGTTCGGTGTGCTGGCCTGGGACGGGCGCCGTGCCTTGGGCAAAGCCGTGCTCGGCGGCCTTGCTGGCGTTGTGCGGCATCGCCGCCACCAGGTCTTGCACCTGCGCCATCTTCCGGCTGTGAATGTCCCCCGATGCGGGACTGATGCGGCTCGGGCCGCTGTCGGTGTTGCGCGCCGCTGACCTGGCTGCGGCACGTTTACCCGGCTTGGCAGGTGTCTTGGTGGACTCGGGCATGGTCCCTCGGGGTGCTAAGCGGCGAAAGTGCCGCAGGCAAGCCCGCGGCAAGCCACATACCCGGCCGTGGAAGGCGAATCCTCCGGCGGGTGATCGGCCTGCTCGCCCGGCCGATGTGCTTCGGTCGGAAGGCTTGGCTCGACGCCCTGTGCAGGCCCCTCAGTCTCTCTCCTCCAAGGCATGCGAGGGGCTGTCGGCAGCTTCCGCGGCCAGCACGGCAATCGTGTCCAGCAGCGTCCGCGCCTTGAAGGGCTTCAAGACAATCTTCCGCACCTGCAGGATCTTCAAGCGGCCGATGAGCTCACCGTTGCAGGCGTCGGTCAGAACGGCCACCGGGACGTGGCCATCGGAGAGATATCGACCGCGGCGCAGATCGTCCAGCACCTGCAGGGCCGCGCCGTCGGCGTCCAGCGCCATCATCAGCATGTCGAAGCGATGCTGCCGCAGGAGCCGGTCGGCGGCTTGCACACTGGTCGCCTCCTGGACCTGCGCCAGCTGCAGCTGACGGGTGGCCGACGCCACCGTGCCGCGCAGCAGCGACTCGGGCTCGACCAGCAACAGCGTGATGGCCCTGTTCTTGTCGGCTGACTGCATCACGAAGCCGAAGCCCGTCGCTCCAGTTCCTGCACCGCCAGGTCACGCAGCGAATACAGGATGCTGTGATCGATGTCGTCGAAGGTTCGCGGTCGCGTGTCGAGCAGGCACAGCGTGCCCACCACCGGACCGAGCGCCAGGCGCAGCGGGGCGCCCGCATAGAAGCGCACAAAGGGCGGGCCCGTGACCAGGGGGTTGTCGCTGAACCGTTCGTCAGCGCAGGCGTCGGGGATCAGGAAGAGCTCGAGTCCACCGATGGCATGGCCGCAGAACGAGATGTCCCGGGGGGTTTCGCACACGTCCAGACCGACGCGCGCCTTGAACCACTGGCGGTTCTCGTCCACCAGGCTGATCAGCGCCATGGGCATGTCGAACTCTTCGGCAGCAAACCGGGCGATCCGGTCGAAGCGCTGCTCGGGCGGCGTGTCCAGGATCAGCAGTTCGTGGAGTGCCTGCAGACGAGCTGCATCCTCGGGTAGCACAGGTGCAAGGAGCATGAGGGAGACGGATCCAGGTAGCAGGCCGGGTTGTGCGTGCGGTATCGGCCGTGGCGCGCGAAACTGAAACAGGGCGCGCGAGGTCGGGGCGCGATGGATGCGGGCCGGTGGCCGTTTGCCGGTGGCAGGGCCGGCACCGGCGCCGCGTGCAGCCCCTGCCACGCCGGCGCTGCATCCACGGCGGTCGTCCAACGCAGTGGGCGGGCTCGCGAAGGGGCTGGATCGTCGGTCGGACGAAGCGAATCAGGTCTCTTCAGCCCGGCGCCCAGTCACCGATGACGGCGTCGGCCACCGTGCCGTGCCTGGCATGCGCCGCGCGCGTGGGCCGACCGGCCACGACCCAGCACACCAGCGTTTCACCGTCGCCGCAGAAGGCCGCCCGCAGCGCCGGGTCGGCCACCGAGGCGCCGCTGAGCGCCTTGGCACCGAAGCCCATCAGGTGCAGCGCGTTGAGGAAGTTCATCAGCGCAGCGCCGATGCACAGCCACTGCTCGTGCGCCGGCACGTCGGCCACGTCGGCCAGCACGCGGCCGATCAGCGCCACGAGGCCGGGCCCGTTGAAGGCGCGGGCACGCGCCTTGTCGACCTCGGCAGCCGCCTGGCCGCGGCGTGCCGCCGCCTCGGCGAACAAGGCCGCCAGGGCCTCGCGCTGCGCATCGGCGACGACGACGAAGCGAAACGGCTGCAGGCCGCCGTGGTCGGGCGCGCGCAGCGCCAGCGCCGCGGCCTGCCGCCACTGCGCGGCGGTGGGCGATGGCGGCGCCAGGAACTTCGGGCCGACCGAATAACGCCGCGCCAGCGCGTCGAGCCACTCGCTGGTGTCGGCCGCGGCCTCGCCCGGCACCGCCGCAGGCCAGCCCGCCGCGCTCACGCCAGGCGCCCAGTGGCGTACACCGCGGCCTGCACACGCGAGCTGAGGTTGAGCTTGCGCAGGATGTGCTGGACGTGGATCTTCACGGTGGCCTCGGCAATGGCCAGCGCTCGCGCGACCTCCTTGTTGCTGGCGCCGCGCGCGATGTGCAGCAGGATCTCGCGCTCGCGCGGCGACAGGCTGTGGATCGGGTCGGCATCCACCACCGGGGCCGGCGCCGCCGCCACGGGCACCGCGGGCGCGCCGGCATGGCCCGACTGGAACGCGCTGACGAGCTTGCTCGTCATCTCGGGGCTGACCACCGACTGGCCCGCCATCGTGCGCACGATGGCCGCGGCCAGCATGTCGCCGTCCATCGTCTTCAGCAGGTAGCCGCAGGCGCCGCCGCGCAGCGCGGTGGCGAGGTCGCGTTCGTCTTCGCTGACCGTGAGCATCAGCACGCGGGCCTGCGGCGCCACCTCGCGCAGGCCGGCCAGCGCGTCCACGCCGTTGACGCCGGGCATGTGGTTGTCGAGCAGGATCACGTCGGGCTGCGTGGCCGCGGCGCGGGCGTGGGCCTCGGTCGCGTCGCCCGCCTCGGCCACCACCTCGAAGCGCGGGTCGGCCGCCAGCAGCGCGATCAGGCCGCGGCGGAACAGCGTGTGGTCGTCGACCACCAGCAGCCGCACGACCGGTGCCGACGGCGCAGGCGACATCGGCACCGCGGCCTGCGATGGCGGCACCCTCATGCGGCCACCACCAGCCGCTGCGGCAGCTTCAGCACCACGCAGGTGCCCGAGCCCGGCACCGACTCCACGTCCACCGTGGCACCGATGCGCTGCGCGCGCTCGCGCATGATGCGCAGGCCAACGTGGGTCTCGTCCGGCGCCGCCCGGTCGGCCGCGAAGCCGCAGCCGTCGTCGCGCACTTCCACGCGCCAGGGCTCGGCCTGCTGCACCTCCACCCACACCTCGCGCGCCCGTGCGTGCTTGCGCACGTTGGACAGCGCCTCCTGCACCACGTGCAGCACCTGCACCTGCACGTCGGCCGGCAGCGGCACGGCGTCGCCCTCGATGGCCAGGTGCGTGGTGAGACCGGTCTGGTGCTCGAACTTCTGCAGCGTGGTCTTCAGCGCCGGCTCGATGTCCTCGGTGTTGGTGCGCGTGCGGAAGTGCACCAGCAGCTCGCGCACGTCGCCCATGCTCTCGTGCACGCCGGCGTCCAGCTCGGCCAGGGTCTTCTCGATGCGCACCGGGTCCTGCCGCTTCAGCTCGCCGCGCAGCAGCGTCAGCTGGATCTTCAGGAAGGCCAGGCTCTGCGCGATGGAGTCGTGCAGCTCGCGGGCGATGAAGCTGCGCTCCTCGGACACCGCCGTCTCGCGCTGCAGTGCGGCGGCGCGCAGGCCCTCGATGGCGCCGGCCAGGTGGCTGGCCAGCGTCTCCAGCAGCGCCTGGTCGTCGGGCGCCAGCTGCGTGGGCGTGCGGTAGAACAGGTTCAGCTCGCCCACCATGCGCTCCTGCAGGCGCACCGGCACGCTGATCACGGTGTCGAAGCCGGCGCGCTCGCAGTGGCCCATCAGGGCGGTGCGCCCGACCGGCGCTTCGGACCTGATGGGGATGACCCGTGTCATCGCCTGGCTCTGCGGCTGGCCGCAGAAGCAGTCGCCGGTGGGGATGCACTGCTCCTCGTCGATCACCGCCTGCGGCAGGCAGTCCGAGGCCAGCAGCAGGTAGCGCGCGTTCGATTCGTCCGACCAGCGGATGGCCGACGCATCGGCGTGCGCCACGTGCCGCAGCTGCTTGGCAAAGCCCTGCGCCAGCTCGTCCAGCGTGCGGGCGCGCGTGACGAAGGCGGCGGCTTCGTACAGTGCCGCAAGCCGCGTGTGCTGGGCCTCCAGGCGCTCGGTCTTCTCGCGCACCTTGGTCTCCAGGTTCTGGTACAGGCCCTGCAGCGTGTGCGCCATGCGGTTGAAGCCGGCCGACAGCGCACCGAACTCGTCGCCGGCGCCGGGCTCCACGCGCACCGCCAGGTCGCCGCCCTGCATGCGTGCCAGGCCGTCCTGCAGCCGCGCCAGCGGGTTGAAGATGAACAGGTAGGCCGAATACAGCATCGTCACCGCGCTGCCGATCGTCAGCGCCACCATCAGGAACTGGAAGGCGTTGAGGATGCTGGTCAGCAGCGCCAGCTGCTCCTCGATCGCCGACACGAACGCATCGACGCGCGCCACGAAGGCCTCGGCCTGCGCGGCCACCGCGGCTGCCGGTGGCACCGGCGTGGCCGACCACGCGCCGCGCAGCACCTGCCAGCCCTGCTGCACGTCGTCGAAGGTCTGCTGCGAGCGCTCGTCCTTGGGCACCACCAGCGGCCGCGCGGGGTCGCCGGTGCGCAGCAGGTTCAGGGTCTGGTCGAACTGCGCCATCTGCGCCTGCGCGGCCGGGCCGTCGGCACTGGCCAGCGTCTGCGCCAGGCGCCAGGTCTGCATGCGCATGCGACCGGCCTCGTTGACCGCCGCGGCGCCGCCTTCCAGCTGCCAGGTGACCCACAGCGTGAGCCCGATGGACGCCAGCGCCACGAACAGCAGCGCGCCGCCGATGCCGGTGAGCTTGGCCGACAGGCTCCAGGCGCGCCGCAGCACGCGCGGGCCGTCGCCGGAGGGCTCCGTGCTCACGAGCCGGGCCGTCATGCAGCGGCGTGTGTCAGCCGCATCGGGTGGGGGGTATGAAGCGCTGCAGTGACCATGGGGGGGCCTCTTCCTGAAGGCCGCCATCATCCGGCAAAGGCCCTGGTGCGGCCTTGACATTTTGCAACCCGTCACGTCGACGGGAGGGATAAGGTCCGGCCATGGAAATCAGCCACTTCAACGACCTGCTGGCCGCCGCGCGGCAGCAGGAGCAGCCCCAGCGCCTGTTGCTGGTCTTTGCCGGCGCCACCTTGCCCGAAGGCGCCAGCGCCGAGCAGCGCGCGCAGTTCGAGGCCGGCGAATCGGGCGAACTCGCGCCGCTGATGTGCGTGGACAAGGACCCGCGCAACCTGGCCGACTTCAGCGCCCTGGTCACCGAAGCCGCCACGCTGGGCCCGGGCTGGGCCCTGGTGTTTGCCACCGCGATGTCCGGCGCGGCCGGCGAGCCCCCCAGCGCCACCCGCGTGGACGCCGCGCTGCAGCGCGTGGTGGAGGCCGTGCGCGGCGGCGACTTCACCGGCCTCGTGCCCTTCGACCGCCACGGCGACGCGGTGCAGATCGGCTGAAGCGCGCGGCCTGCGCTGCGCACTGCAGCCCGTTTGATCCACCTCAAGCCAGCCACACGCAGCACCCTCGTGCCGGCACCGCCCGCGGTCGATAGACCCGGCATCGACCGACCTGAAACCGGCAGGCGGTCAAGACGGTGAAGGGCCGCCGGCGAGCGCGCCCCCACCGGTCAACGACCGGTGTCTCGAGGGCCCTGACGGTGGTCATGAACAGTTTCAACAATCTGCGCATCGGCGCGCGCCTGAGCGGGGGCTTCGGCGTCTTGCTGGCGCTGATGGCGGGCCTGATCGGCCTGTCGCTCTATGCACTGCACAGCTCGTCGGCGGCCAGCGACCGCATCGTCGACGTGGAATGGCGCAAGGCCGCGGCGCTGAGCCGGCTGGACGCGGCCTCACGCGCCAACGCGCTGGCCACCACCGAGCTTTTCTTTGCCAGCGGCGTCGACCAGCGCACCGCCATCGGCCAGCGCATCGCTGCCAACCGGAAGGCCGTGACGGACGCGCTGCAGACGCTGGACCAGCTGCTGGTGCAGCCCGAAGCGCGGGCCACGCTGGCCCGGCTGACCGAGGCGCGCGCCGCCTACGTGCGCTCGTTCACCGAAGTCTCGGGCCTGCTGGCACAGGAGCAGCGCAGCACCGCGACCGAGCTGCTGCAGCGCGAGACGCTGCCGCGCATCGCCGCGCTGCAGTCCCACATCGACCAGCTGCAGGCGTTCCAGACGGCGCTGGTGGCCAGCGTGCGCGCCGAGGTGCATGCGACGCAGGACACGCTGCGCTGGGCGCTGCTCGCAGGCGGCCTGGCAGGCGTGCTGACCGGCTGCCTGCTGGCCTGGGCGCTGACGCGCTCGATCACGCGCCCGATCCAGGCCGCCGTGAAGGTGGCGCAGACGGTGGCCGCAGGCGACCTGAGCGCGCAGCCGCCGGTGACGCGCGGCGACGAAACCGGCGCGCTGCTGCGCGCGCTGGCCGACATGACGGCCAGCCTGGCCCGCATCGTGAGCGACGTGCGCCACGGCAGCGACAGCATCGCCACCGGCTCGGCGCAGATCGCCAGCGGCAACGCCGACCTGTCGCAGCGCACCGAAGAGCAGGCCAGCAACCTGCAGCAAACCGCGGCGTCGATGGAGCAGCTCACGGCCACCGTCAAGCACAACGCCGACACCGCGCGCCAGGCCAACCAGCTGGCAGCCAGTGCCAGCGAGGCCGCCGGTGCCGGCGGCGACGTGGTGCAGCGCGTGGTGAGCACGATGCAGCAGATCGCCAGCGGCAGCCAGCGCATCGCCGACATCACCGGCGTGATCGACGGCATCGCGTTCCAGACCAACATCCTGGCGCTCAACGCCGCGGTGGAGGCGGCGCGCGCCGGCGAGCAGGGCCGCGGCTTCGCGGTGGTGGCCACCGAGGTGCGCAGCCTGGCGCAGCGCAGCGCGCTGGCCGCACGCGAGATCAAGACGCTGATCACCGACAGCGTGCAGAAGGTCGACGCCGGCAGCCGCCTGGCCGACGAGGCGGGGCAGGCCATGCAGGGCATCGTCTCGCAGGTGCGGCGCGTGACCGACCTGATCGCCGAGATCAGCTCGGCCAGCACCGAGCAGACGCAGGGCATCGAGCAGGTCGACCAGGCCGTGCAGCAGCTCGATCAGGTGACGCAGCAGAACGCCGCGCTCGTGGAAGAGTCGGCCGCCGCGGCCGACAGCCTGCAGCACCAGGCGCAGCGGCTGGCCGACCTGGTGAGCCGGTTCAGGGTGAGCGCCGGGCCAGGCGACGCCGCCGTTCCTGCTTGATCAGCACGGCCCAGCCCCAGTACACCAGCGCATAGGACACGACGCCCAGCACGATGCCGGCCAGCGGAAACCCGGCCAGCAGCGCCGGGCCCCACGACGTGACCTGCTCCCACAGCGCCGCGGGCCAGGTCTGCGGCGCGGTCCAGGCCCAGTCCACCGGCACCGGCACCGGGGTCCCCGGTGCCTTGCCAGGGACGACAAAGGAACCGAGGTACGCGGCCAGCGCCCAGATCGGCGCCATCGTGAAGGGGTTGGTGAGCCAGGTGGCGGCCGCCGCGGCGGCCACGTTGCCGCGCAGCGCCACCGCAGCCAGCATCGCTGCCGGCATCTGCAACGGCACCGGGAAGACGCCGATGCCGATGCCCAGCGCCACGCCCAGGGCCACACCGCGCCGATGCAGCACCCACAGGCGCGGGTGCTCTCGCAGATAGTGGCCCAACCAGGTAAATCCTTTGGTCTCCTCCAGTGTCTGGGCGGTCGGCAACCAGCGGCGGAGGCGTTTCTTGAATTCGGCCATGGAGCGGTAAGTGGGGGGCCAGCGACTCTATCAGCCCCCCGCCTCACGTTGACTGGGCCGTGCCGCGCCGGGCGGCGCCCGGTGCCGGGTCCTCGGCCGGCTCGGGCGCAAACATCGTGATGCCGCGGCGGCTGCGCCAATCACCCAGGAACAGCAGGATCGGCGCGGCGATGAAGACCGACGAAAAAGCCGCGATGACGATGCCGAAGGCCATCGGCACCGCAAAGCTGGCCACCGCGGTGCCGCCCCAGACGGCCAGCGGCAGCACCGCCAGGAAGGCCGTGACCGAGGTGTAGAGGCTGCGTGTCAGCGTCTGGTTGATGGACAGGTTGATGACCTCGCGCAGCGACATCTTGCGCTGGCTGCGCAGGTTCTCGCGCATGCGGTCGTAGACGACCACCTTGTCGTTGACCGAAAAACCCACCAGCGTCAGCAGCGCGGCAATGGCGGTGAGGCTGAAGTCCAGTCCGGTCAGCGCAAACACGCCCAGGGTCAGCGCCACGTCCAGCACCAGCGTCAGGATCGCACCCACGGCAAACGGCCACTCGAAGCGCGCCCAGATGTACAGCAGCATCGCGATGCTGGCCAGGATGACGGCCAGCACGCCGGCCTGCGCCAGCTCGCCGCTGACCTTGGGGCCCACGACCTCGCTGCGCTCGATGCTGGCCGTCGGGTCGACCTGCAGCACCGCGGCCTTGAGCCGCTCGACGGCGGCCGTCTGCCGCGCCTCGCCGCCAGGCTGCTGCTCCACGCGCAGCAGCAGCCGGCCGTCGTTGCCGACCGTCTGCAGCGACACCTCGCCCAGGCCCAGCCCGTCCAGCGCGGCCCGGTAGCGTGACAGGTCGGCCGGTGCGGTGGCGGCCACTTCCATCTGCACGCCGCCGCGGAAGTCGATGCCGAAATTCAGACCCGGCCTGAAGAGCAGCAGCACGCTGGCCAGCACCAGCGCCGCCGCGATCCCGATGCCGAGGAAACGCGCCTTCATGAAGTCGAACCGCGTGCCGTCGGGCACGGGCCGGAAGCCCAGCAGCGGCCGGATGCGGATCGTCTTCAGCCGGCGGCCGCGTGCGATGGCCAGCATCAGCACCTTGACCACCGAGACCGCGGTGAACATCGAGATCACGATGCCCAGCGCCATCGTCACCGCGAAGCCGCGCACCGGCCCGGAGCCGAACCAGAACAGCAGCACGGTGGCGATCAGCGCCGTGACGTTGCTGTCCATGATGGTGGCGTAGGCGCGCTGGAAGCCCGCGTCGATGGCCGACACGGCGGCCTTGCCCTTCAGCGTCTCTTCGCGGATGCGCTCGTTGATGAGCACGTTGGCGTCCACCGCCAGCCCGATGCCCAGCACGATGCCGGCAATGCCCGGCAGCGTCAGCGTCGCGCCCAGCAGGCTCATGCCGGCGATCGTCAGCACGATGTTCAGCGTCAGCGCGATGTTGGCCACCAGGCCCCAGCCGCCATACAGCAGCAGCATGAACACGAACACCAGCACAAACGCACCGATGCCGGCCTGCACCCCCTTCTGGATCACGTCGCTGCCGAGGTCGGCGCCGACGCTGCGCTCCTCGATCACGGTCAGCTTGGCGGGCAGCGCGCCGGCGCGCAGCAGCGCCGACAGCGTGCCCGCTTCCTGCACCGTGAAGCTGCCCGAGATCTGGCCCGAGCCGCCGGTGATGGGCTCGCGGATCACCGGTGCGCTGAGCACCTTGCCGTCGAGCACGATGGCAAAGGGCCGGCCGACGTTGTCGCGTGTGATGGCGGCAAACTCGCGCGCCCCGGTGCGGTCGAAGCGGAAGTTGACGACGGCCTCGCGTGTCTCGGGGTCGAAGCCGGCGCTGGCGTCGGACAGCCGGTCGCCGCTGAGCACGACCTGGTTGCGCACCGGGTAGGTGTTGCCGCGGTCGTCGGCCAGGGTGCGGATGCCGTCCGGGCTGTCACCGTCGCCCAGCAGGTGGAAGCTCATCTTGGCCGTCGACCCGAGCAGCGCGCGCAGCTGCGCCGGGTCCTGCAGGCCCGGCAGCTGCACCAGGATGCGGTCGGCGCCGATGCGCTGGATGGTCGGCTCGGAGACACCGACCTGGTCCACGCGCTGCCGGATGACCTCCAGGCTCTGCTCCACGGCGCGGCCGATCGACTGGTGCAGCCCTTCCTGCGTCAGCGTGAGCTCCACGCCATCGGCGCCGCGCCGCGCCACGTCCAGGTCTTGCCGGGCCGTGCCCACCGGGCTGGACAACGCGGCCAGCACATCGGCCGCGCGCGCCTGCTGGTCGGCGGAGCGCAACGCGACCGAGATGCTGCGCTCGCCGGTCTGCACCGCGCGCCACGGGATGTCGGCCTCGCGCAGCGTGCGCCGGGCATCTTCGGCCAGGTTGCGCAGGCGCTCCTTCTGCAGCTCGGTGCCGTCGACCTCCAGCACCAGGTGGGAGCCGCCGCGCAGATCCAGCCCCAGCGACACGGGCTGTTTCGGCAGATAGGCCGGCCAGCGCTCCAGCACGGAGGCGGGCAGGACGTTCGGCAGGGCAAAGAACAGCCCGGCCACGATGATGGCCAGGTACAGGGCCACCAGGTAGGGTGAATTTTTCATGGAACGGCTTCGACGGGCGCGCGCACGGCGATGGCGTGCACACGCAGGCTTCAGGAGGGTGAAGGGCGCGCCACGGGGGCGCGCGGGTCGTCAAGCCAGGAAGGGCGGCGCGCGGCTCGGGTGCGCGCAGCAGCGCGGTCTCAACGCGGGCTCGCACGCCGCGGCGGCCGGCGGGCTGGCACGCCCGCTGTCGGCCGGCAGCGTGAACACGGCCGCTGGCAGCGCCGCGCCGAAGGGACCGGCGAGGGCCGCAGGCTGCGGGTCTGGCAGCTGCAGCGGCGCAGCGATCTGCGCGGGCACGGGCGCGGACACCAGCGCGTGCGTCGGCGCGGCTGCCAGCAACGGGTCGCGCCGCGCCGCCCGCGAAGCCGACGACAGGCCCGCCTGACGCTGGAAATGAAGGGCGTTGGCAGCCAGCTTGGCGGCCATCGTGTGCGTCACGACGCCGGTGGTGCTGCCAAAGGCAACGCACAGGAACGTGGCCCAGGCCAGCAGCGTGAAGGCCAGGGCCCGCAGCCAGGCGCCTGCCGTTGCCGGCGCCTCGGGCGCTGGCGCCATGGCTGGCGCCGTCGCGTCGCTGGCCGGCAGGAAGGAGGCGTCATTCACGCGCGGCATCATACCCAGGGGGTATTTCCATCACGCCCGGCAATGGCTGGCGCGGCCGGGGTGATGGCGCGGCGTAGCCGGGGCACGGCGCGCTCAGGCGCACTCAGGCGCACTCAGGCGCAGGGCACCCCGCTCGGGTCGAGGCTGCTGTCGGCATCGGCGTCCATCTCGGGCCCATGCGGCAGGTACGGCCCGGTGCCGGCGTTGCGGGCCTGCGCCGCGGGCACGAAGCCGCCGCGCTGCACGTCGAAGACGTGGACCTCGCCGTCTTCGATGACGTAGTGCCAGCCGTGCAGGCTGAGCGTGCCGGCCTCGACCTGCTCGCGCACCATCGGGTAGTCCATCAGCCGCTCCAGCTGCAGCACCACGGCGCGCTGCTCGGTGCGGCGCAGCACCTCGGGGCCGGGTTCGGCCACCGGCAGCACGGCCGCGCGGCCCAGCTCCAGCCAGCGCGCCAGGTTCTGCGCCGCCGCCGGCACGCTGCCGTACAGCGCACGCACCGCGCCGCAGTGGCTGTGGCCGCAGACCACGATGCGCTGCACCTTCAGGTTGAGCACCGCAAACTCGATCGCCGCCGCGGTGCCGTGAAAGCCCTGCGACTGGTCGTAGGGCGGCACGAAGGCGCCGACGTTGCGCACCAGGAAGAGCTCGCCCGGGCCGGCGCCGGTCAGCAGGTAGGGCACGAGGCGCGAATCGCTGCAGCCGATGAACAGCGTCAGCGGGTGCTGGCCGTCGTCCACCAGCAGGCGGAAGTGCGATCGATGCTGCGGGAAGGCGTCGGTGTGAAAGCGCTGCAGGCGCTGCAGCAGGTCGTCGGGCAAGTCGGTGGGCACGGCTGCTCCGCAGCGCCTACTGCACCAGCGGCGTGGCCGCGGCGTCCAGGTCCACACCCTGCAGCTGCGCCTGCCCGGCCAGCAGCTGCAGGTACTGCCGCAGCGCGGTGGTGAAGGTCTGCTGGCGCAGCGTCTGCGCCACCGCCGACTTCACGGCCTCGAAGGCCGGCACCACGCCCGGCTCGCGCGCCAGCACCTCCACCACGTGCAGGCCGAAGCGGCTGTGCACCAGGCGCGGCAGCACGCCCACGTCGGGCAGGCCGAAGAGCTCGCGCGCAAACTCGGGCGCGCAGTCGGCGCTGGTCAGCCAGCCGAGCTGGCCGCCGTGTTCGCCGGTGGGGCAGTTGGAGCTTTGCGCGGCCACCGCGGCAAAGCGGTTGTCGGACTCGTCGGCGGTCTGGCAGCGCAGGTCCAGCAGGCAGACCTCGGCGCGCTGGCGCAATGCCACCACGTCCACGCCCGGCGTCACCGCAAACAGCACATGGCGCGCGTGCACACGCTCGCCCACCGCGTAGCGGGCGCTGTGCGCCGCGTGGTAGCGGCGGCAGGCTTCTTCATCGGGGTCGGGCAGCTGCAGCTCGCGGTCGAGCAGCGCCTCGATGGCGGTGCTGGCGGCCTCGCTCATCGCGCCGGCTTCGGGCACCGGGTCGTCGGCGGCGAGCAGGCCGCCTTGCACCGCGGCCTGGCGCAGCAGCTCGGAGCAGGCGCGCTGGCGCAGGTCTTCGGTGGACAGGGTTTCCTGCGCGGCGGCCAGCGGCACGCCGTTGACGCTGGGCAGCGGGGAGAGGGGGGGGGATGTCATGGAAATGTCCTCAAGAGCGATCGGGTGCAAGCGGGTGCATGCGGGTGCGGTCGGGTGCGGTCCGGCCAGCGCTCAGGTCGTGCGGCCACGGGCCACGACCGGGGCCGCCGGGGAGTCGTCGCGGCCGCCGGTGGGTGCAGGCTGCGTCACCGGCTTCGGGCCGGCGCGGCGCGGCGTGGGCGCGGCCGCGGTCAGGTGCCCGGCCGGCAGGTTGAGCCGGCGCGAACGCACCATCTGGTACGGGCGGAAGAGGTAAGCCACGGTGCCGAAGCCGCTCCACACGTGCACCAGGCGGCTGAAGGGGAAGAGCAGGAAGATCGTCATGCCCAGCAGCATGTGGGCCTGGAAGTGCCAGTCCACACCGCGCACCAGGCTCGCATCGGGGCTGAACAGCACGATGCCCTGCAGGTAGTCGGCCAGACGCAACATGGTCTGCGGGTCCTTCACGTGGCTCAGCGACGCCGGCAGCGTGGACAGGCCGATCACCAGCTGCACCCACAGGATGACCAGGATCGCCAGGTCGGTGCGGTGGCTGGTGAGGCGGATGCGGTCGTCGAAGATGCGCCGGTGCAGCAGCAGGCTCAGGCCGATGAAACATACCAGGCCCGCGATGCCGCCGGCCACCACCGCCACCAGCTGCTTCTGCGAGGCGCTGACCAGGTACTCGTACATCCAGTGCGGCGTGAGCTGCCCGAACAGGTGGCCGAAGAACAGGAACAGGATGCCGGCGTGGAACAGGTTGCTGCCCCAGCGCAGCTGCTTGGCGCGCAGCAGCTGCGAGCTGTCGCTCTTCCAGGTGTACTGGTCGCGGTCGAAGCGGGCCAAGCTGCCCATCAGGAAGACCGCGAGACAGATGTACGGGTAGACGTTGAACAGGAAGTTGTGCAGGGTGTTCATGCGCGGGCTCCTGCCGGGATGGCCGGCGTGGATGGCTTCTTGACGATCTGGATCGGTTGCGGCTGGCCGGGCCTGGCCTGGCCCTGGCTGGAGCAGCCGTCGAAGGCGGCGGGCTCGGCCCAGCTCTCGTCCAGTTCAGGCTCGGGTGGCACCGGCACGGCCTGGGCCTTTTCACCGGCCAGGTCCAGCAGCGCGGCCAGCACGCAGGCGTGTGCGGCCTCGCGGCGCAGCAGCGCGCTGAAGATGACCTGCAGGATGTGCGCGATCTCGCCGAGGAAGGCCGCGGCCTGCGCCGGCGGCTGCGTGGAGACGTACTGCAGCACCACCGTCAGGTGGTCGGGCAGCTCGCCGGTGCCGAGAAAGAGGCCCGCTTCCTCGTAGGTCTTGATCAGGTCGACCATCGCCGGGCCGCGGTCGCGTGAATCACCGTGCACGTGTTCGAACAGGTGCAGCGCGGTGCCGCGGCCGCGATCGAAGAGTTCGACGTGTTCGGCTTCCACGTCCATCGCGCGGCGGCGTGCCAGGCGGTCGATCAGCGCGTCGAGCTCGGCCAGCCGCGCCGGGCTCAACGCCTGCTCGTCGTGCAGCGCCTGCTTCAACTCGGGCAGGTGCTCGCGCAGCAGCGCGTCGGGGTAGCCGAGCAGGTGCGACAGCACACGCAGCGTCTTCGTCATCGGGCGGGATGGGGTGTTGAAGAGTCCCATGTCAGACCCCCGCCTTGATGGGGATGGTGCGCTTCTTCTCGCTGCCGAAGAGGCTCGTCTCGGTGGTGCCTTCGCTGCACCCGTTGCCGAAGCTGAAGCCGCAGCCGCCGCGGATGTTGAAGGCGTTCTCGGCGTACTCGCGGTGCGTGGTGGGGATCACGAAGCGGTCCTCGTAGTTGGCGATGGCCATCACCTGGTACATCTCCTCGACCTCGGCCACGCTGAGCTTCACCTGCTCGATCGCCGCATGGTTGGCCAGGCCGTCCACGTGCTTGCTGCGCTGGTAGGCTCGCATCGCCAGCATGCGTTCCAGCGCACGCACGACGGGTGCGGTGTCGCCCGCGGTCAGCAGGTTGGCCAGGTACTTGACGGGGATGCGCAGCTGGTTGACGTCGGGAATCTCGCCGTTGGTGCCCACCTGGCCGGCGTTGGCCGCGGCGCTGATGGGCGACAGCGGCGGCACGTACCAGACCATCGGCAGCGTGCGGTATTCCGGGTGCAGCGGCAGCGCCACCTTCCACTCCACGGCCATCTTGTAGACGGGGCTGTTGCGGGCCGCGTCCATCCAGTTGTCGGGGATGCCGTCCAGGCGCGCCTGCTCGATCACCTTCGGGTCGAACGGGTCCAGGAAGATGTCGAGCTGCGCCTGGTACAGGTCCTTGTCGTGCTCGACACTCGCCGCCTCTTGAATGCGGTCGGCGTCGTACAGCAGCACGCCCAGGTAACGGATGCGGCCCACGCAGGTCTCGCTGCACACGGTGGGCTGGCCGGCCTCGATGCGCGGGTAGCAGAAGATGCACTTCTCGGCCTTGCCGCTCTTCCAGTTGTAGTAGATCTTCTTGTAGGGGCAGCCGC
>LNFM01000218.1_pt1 | contig 147270 bp, 132 predicted proteins | sample 596031 | NCBI WGS metagenome assembly LNFM01 (sample SAMN04254537, study PRJNA301005) | activated carbon metagenome | isolation source: dual media filters at the Ann Arbor, Michigan drinking water treatment plant | place: USA: Ann Arbor
TTTGGGTTATACAATGATTCAGTCTCGCCGACTTTTAATTTGGGATAACCTGGACAAAATTGAGCGGGTTTCGGTTCCAACGAAACCCGTTTTTCATCCAGGCGATCACCAACTATTTTCTAACCTTGATGGTGTTTCCTTCAACTTCGAAATGTACATGCCCGGTTTGTTCCAGCAGGTACAATAACTTTGATACAGGTACATTCCGGTCGATCCTTGCATTTAAGTGTGCAACTATTTTGTCTTCATAAACGATCTCTGCATCATACCATCTTGCCACCTGCCGCAGGATCATATCGAGTGGGGTATCAGAGAATTTGAATTCATTATTTTTCCAGGCAGCTACCGCTGCTGCATCAGCATTGGTAACCTTAAAGATTCCATCTTTAACCTGTGCCTGTTGACCAGGACGTAAAATATTTTCAGTACTTCCTTTCGTTACTAATACAGAACCTTCTGCTAAAGTGGTGGTGACAAATGGTTCATCTTCGTACGCATTAATATTAAATTGCGTACCCAATGCTTCAACGGTCATATCCCCTACCTCAACTTTGAATGGTTTACCCGCATCTTTCGCTACTTCAAAATAGGTTTCTCCGGTTACCTTTACTTTTCGTTCGTTACCGTTAAATGCCACCGGGTATTGAATAGAGGATTCCGCATTCAGCCACACCTTGGTTCCATCGGGTAATTGTAATTGATAATGTCCTTTGCGGGGTATACGGAGTGTATGATAAACTAATTCGCTTCCTCCTGATTTTCCATCATAAATAATGGTCCCTTCATTTTGCAAAATTCTGGCCTGCCCCGTAATACTGGTATCATTCGCTAACTGATCCAATTGAATAACAGTACCGTTATCGAGTGTGAGTGTGGCTTTATCAGTACCGGGATTGATATCGGTAACTTCTGCAATAATTTCAGGTTTGTCTTTTTGGAATTGCGTCATATATATATATATACTGAGAGCAATGATGACGGAAGCGGCAACTGCATATTGCCAGAAGCGGGTTTTCGTTTTGAAGTGGATTTGGCGTTTGGTCTTTTGAAGATCTTCTTCTACCTGCATATTTTTATACGCCGCAAGTGAAGTTTCTATATTTTTTTCATCAGTCAGTTCCCCGAATAAACGCATATTCGCATCACTGGCATTGATCCAGTTATCCAGTTCTTCCCGTTCCTCTTCGTTCAGTGTGGCGTTGATATGACCCGCTACCAGGTAGGCAGTCCGGTAGGCTTCTTTCAAGGCAGCAGCAGGCATATGTCCGTTCGCTTTTTCCATACCATTAAGGTAACAATTGTTCGGAAACAGAGACGTAAGTTCGTACCCACTGACCAGTTTCCGAATTAAAATAATTAAAGAAATGGAAGAAAAATAAGGGAGAGTACATTAAATTTCTTCCGGAGGAAGATCAATGCCCTGTCCTTATGGTTCCGGGCCGTACGGGGTGTAATATTTAATTCAGCAGCGATCTCTTCCAACTTTTTGTGTTGCAGGTAATATCCTTTAAATACCTGTTGCATTCGGTTGGGGAGTTGATCGATGGCCTCATTAACTTTTCGTAGTGTTTCAACATGAATGACTTCATCAATTTCTGATGCTTCCCATAGTTCGGGTATTTCGAAAATGCCAACCTTACGGGCCGCAGCCGTTTTTTGACGACGTAAATGATCAATGCATTGATTACGGACACTAGTATAGAGAAAGGATTTAATAGCGCCAGGGTTTTTTATGGTGTTATGTTTTTCCCAGAGTTTGATAAAACATTCTTGTACCAGGTCATGGGCTAACTCAGTGTCATTTACATATCGCTGGGCAAAAAAACAAAGTGCAGGATAGTACTTGCGGAAGAAAAAGTCAAAAGCTTTCTCCTCACCTTCTTGAAAGGCTTGTATAATAGTTGCAGGATGTAAAGGACCATTGGGCACTATAGCAAATCTTTAATTCCATTTGTAATGAGTCTATTTAGAAGGGATGGTGCATAAAAAAGCGCAGGTCTCCACTTACCGGCTTGGAGGCCCTCACGAGGCCCTTTGACACAATAAGGGAGCCCACGCCTAAACGTGAGCTCTTGCTTATCATCTTGTGTCAAATAGAAATTCGTGAGGTTTCCAAGACAAGACTCAAAGCGAAAGCTTCAAATTACTTTATGAAGTATTCGCAATATCTATCTTTCTACTTAATAGATATTTTATTTTCTAATCCAAATGTAGTAAAATTTAAAGATTAATGGTACATGTACCTTTGATAAGTTTTGTAAAAATTTATCACTTGCTTCTCTATGGGAGAAGCTACCAAAATAGAAAAATATATAATCGCTAAAGTAAAGGAGAAGCGGGAACAATTTGGCTATACTCAAATTCTCCTTTCTCAAAAGCTAAATATGAGCGACAGTTTTGTAGGTCATGTTGAAACTCCCAAACGAAGAGCAAAATATAACATAAACCATCTCAATGCCCTGGCAAAACTTTTCAAATGTTCTCCTAAAGATTTTATGCCGGAAAAGCCCATATAAGGTATGAGCTCCTTTAAGAAATACAAGCTTTTAATGCAATAGGCATTGGCAAAAAATTGACATCCTTACTCTCTTTCCAAAATTTTCGCAGGACTACTATCTTCATTTTAAATTGCGAGGAGGTTAACATATTAAGGCGGAATATATATCGTGTTTTTTTGATCGTGCAGGTAGACTTTCTAATCTCGAATATCTTTCGTTACTTTTTGCATGGAGAAAATCTTTGAAGATTCAGCAAAGCAATCTATTTTATCCTATTTGATGATATGCCTTCCAAAAAACGTACTTGGTTGAAAAATGAAATAACATTATAAAACAGAACGCCAAGCTAAATTTCGTTATGTTTTTTTTATTATTTCAAATTCAAATTAGGCTCTTTAAAAAACATTGTAATGTATCTATTATCTACAGTATTAATAAGCATTTCTAATCTATCGTCTTCATTGTATTTCATATATAAGATCAAGCTAAAAATTCCAATGCATTTATCTAAGTTATATAGTTTTGTTTCTTCCCCAATTTTACATTTCGCTTCTTTCCAGTTTTCAATTGTCCAAATACAGCCACTTTCAGTATACTTGTCATTTAGTAAATCAAAATAGCCATTGAAATGTATTTCTATCTTTTTAAGTTCTAAATCATAGCAAAATTTGCTTACAGGCTCATCATCAAACGAATATTCTAATTTTTTTTGCATAATATTATTGGTTTATTTGATAGCAATGTGAGCTGCAGGACTTTTATAATGAACAGGATTCAATAAGATATTATAACTATTACCCCCATACTCTAAATGCATATGATTAAATGGTGTTCCTGGTTGAGGTGGGTCTAGTCTGATTCTCATTCCGCCTCTTTCATAGACACTTACAGGCGAACTTGAAGGGCTCATTCTTTTAAATCCGACAGATTCAATATTTCTAATTAATTCTTCTCTTTCTAAATTTCCTACATTTTGAAGCCATTTTTTTACTCCAGTACGTCCTGCCCCAAGCGATGCTCCCGTCTTAGCTTTTTTCAACTTTTGATAAAGTTTATACTCTCTATAACCCCATTTAATCAACTTTCCCCCCCATTGTAAAAATTTTCCACCCAAAAACCAAGATATAGCCTCTATTGCAATTTCTTCTTCTGCTTCCCAAGCTGCATCTTTTATTTTATTATACCTTTCTCTATATCCTATTCCAGCCCACGCCTTATTAAATAAAATAAGTCCATTATCATTAACTCCCTGATCTTTTAAATAATTAGTAACAAAAACTATGTCGTAGTGCTTATTGGCATCTGCAAACCCCCTCCACTTATTAGATTTCCAATTGTTTTTTGGAGTGGCTTTTACTACAACTTCCTGCAATTCTTTTTCTTCAGCTAATTTTCCTGTGGGACAATCTGGACATTCTGGTTCCAATCCGGTCGGGTCATTTAAAGAAATTGGATTATTTAATGCAAATGTGTAAGGTGACCAATCCTCATAATCATCAGCCATTGCATCTATTTGCCAAAACCTTCCTATCTGCGGGTCATATCCTCTGTATGGAGTTTCGTAAAGTTCAAGTCCACTTCCGTCGCTAAATTCTTTACTGCTAAACTCTGTTCCGTCGTTGAACTTTTGCTTATTTTCTGCTGTCCTGTTTAAAGCTTTGGAACTTATTCCACTCATTGTAAGTCCGAAGGGATAATAATGGGTTTCTTCCAATATCGCCCCTCTATCATGGATCACCTGCAGGTTATCAAAGAACACATTGTACTGGCTTTCATTGCTGCAATACACATAAATGTACCCATTTTTAGGAATTGAAATAGCAGGGATTGTACTTAGATTATGTTCTTTATATGCTCCGCTTCCATCTTTATCTTCTTCCACCATATCAAATCCCCCACTCACATATTTAAACTGTTCATCTAAAATGATCCAGTTGATGGACGCCTTAAGTTGATCTGTACTTTGAGCAGGATGGTTACCGATTAATCCTGCCATACTGCTGGGAAATCCAGACTGCCCTGATATCTGGGAACCAGTAATACCATGACCACCCACAATGGAGCTCCCAGCAAATGCATTGATAATATCGGTAACGAGGAGATTATTTGTACTGTTGGTATAATCCCCTCCTTGTTTTTTATGGTAAGATTTTCCGTAGATACTGATATTGTCCCCCGCCATTACTTTTAATGCAATACCCAGCCCTATTTTGTTTTGGGTGGTATTGACAGAAGCGTTTAATTGATAAACCTTGTTACTGTTAGCAGTGACATTACTGTAAGTATTATTGTTATAAGGTGGGTTGCCATTATTATTTTGATAAGTGGGGATATTATTTTGCACTACCACATTCCCTGCATTGATCGTATAAAAATCATCTTCGATTGAAATAGCTGTTCCGCCATTATGGGTTGCATCTTCTAAGGTGGCGGCCGGATAAACATCTTGCTGTTGTTCTTCTGTCAAAACCATTCGTACATTACCCAAATGATCTTTCAGCATATAATCATACTGTAAACTCGCAGCTATAGTACCTGCAGCAGGCTTAAAACGTATACGGCCTTCTTCATGAGGCATGAATTGTAAACGGGCAACATGATTATTTACACTGGCCGGGCCGGCATTATCGACCGTTTCGTACACAAAGCCATTTATATACATGGTAGTGGTATTTAGCCACACACCCAGACCCATCATTTCGACCACCGTCTTGTGCAGTTTGTTTCCGGCTGCATCATAACCGTAATAGATTGTTCTTGATCCATTAGGTCCATGTTGAGCAGTTGGAGCAACTGATATTGTTTGGGGAAGGTTGAGATGATTATATTCAATAGACAGGATTTGTTTGTTCTCATCAACAACCAAATTCCCATTGACATCATAACTATAATCATCACCTGTATTGACTCCATCTTTAAAATCTCCCAGCTTCGCGGTATTACTGCTATTGTCAGTTACTTTCTTCAACTTATTGGATAGGGTATGGTAGGAATATTCAAGCTGATCAATGGGTGTGGAAACGCTACCTACCAATTTCCAGCCATACTGTTTCATGCGTATGATATTACCATTGGCATCATATCCATCAAAGGGATCGGTGCCATTTCCCATTGATATACTATAGTTCATGACATCGGCTCCCCAACTGCCGCCACTATTATGCTGCTCAAAATCCGCCTTTAGCAAACGGTTCGCAGCATCATAACGAAAATCATATTTGCGCCGCACCTGGTCACCTTTACTCTTCCATACCATTCCATTGATATTGCCATTATATTCAACATAGGTAAAATTTCTTCCGGATGCATTGAATACTTTGTTATATCCCAGTTCAAAACCAAAATAGTGCTGGGCAACAGGATTGGTATTATCGGTCAGGTAATCCCGGTTCATACCCAACATCCAGCCCCGGATATTGTATTCATACTTCAACGTTTCAAGTCCGTTACTTCCATTGACAGAATAGGCTGGTGCAAGTTTTTTATTCTTTAATTGTCCTAGTTTGTCATATTCGTTTTGGGCAATTGTTTTGTATGCTGGCATGGAACCGCTGTTCACTAAACTATTGCTGACTTTTTTTTCTGTCTTGACCAGCCGGCCAAGATCATCATAGCTTAATTGCGTCACTACTACTGATGTTTGTGCTCCTGAACCCGTAATTTGTTGTTGATGTACGGTAACCAGCGGCTGTCCTGCCCAGGTATATTGTGTAGTGATGATATCCGTTCCACCGGCATTGTTCGTGGATTTTACCTGTATCACCCTTCCTTTTTCATCGTAGATACTTATGGTATATAAGTAAGTGGAAGTAGTACCAAGAACCTTTACCCGGTTTCCGGTAGTCATACCTATCACATTACTGGTTGCCGAATTTGTCTGAGGGTATGGCCATGCTGTACCAGTTTGGAAATGTGAATCAAAACTATTGTTATAGCCGGCAGCAACCGGGTTGCCATATAGAGATAACCAGGTATAATTGTCATAAAAGCTTTTGGTAAGCTCTTCAATACTATAAGCTCCTGTATTGGGATAAGCAATACTGTACTCTGCTTGTGTAATGTGGTAACCATGGTTATTATAATTTCCGGGATCGGTTAACAACCCCGTTGATACGGGCCGGTTGAAATTATCATAGGTCGTGTACATCCATTTTTGCTGGCTTCTTAACTTAGCATCTTGTGTCATAACAAGTCTGTCCCTGTCATCATAGACCATCCACACCTCACCTGCTCCAGGTACTTTCTTCATGATCAACCGGCCTCTTTTATCATATGCATAGCGGAAACATTGTTCCGAAAGATAACTGCTAAGGTTCCAGTTACTTCCCAAACTCATTAGCCTTACTGCCTCTGGTTGAATCACACATCGCAGGTTGTTTTCATCATCATATATGTAATAAGTACAAAGCCAGCCATCATGATTGCTGCCATACACTCCTTCCATAGCAGCGGTAAGTTGCACCTTTTTTAAAATGACCTTGCCCTCTTTATCTTTAAATTCAATTACAAGCTTATTGTTTTCGTCCTTGGTCTTAAGCTTAATGAGTTGGTCTGCACTATAAACGCCGCTGCTGGAATAGTTTCCAAACCCACCTCCGGTATTGTCAACAGCCCACACCCTAACTGCATCCGTTGTCGTATTGAAATGATAGTTAATTTCTATTCCATTACTGATACTCGCCCAGCCATATCCGGGGGCAATTGTTTTTTTAACCCTGTTAAGTGGAGAAGGTTCAAACTCTGTGGTATTATACGCCCAGTTCAATTGTCCTGTTCCGATATTGGTTTCAAAAGGTTGACCCGCCAGTTGAGCATTATAAAAATTGACTTGCTGCTGAAAGGGACTGGACAACTTTATATTGCCATCATTGGTAGTGGCTGCAAATGGAAGATTTATAATAGCCTCTCTTCCGTAATTATCATAGCGATTCAGGCTCACCATATCAGTAGGTGCAGCACCTGTCTCCATCGAACCATGCTTTACGACGGTCTGTAAGGGCCTTCCTAATCCGTCAACATATTGCGTAACCTGCTTCACATCTTTAACCGGACGGGTCATTAAATTATTAGGGTCAGTCTCTGGTGCAACTGCATCCCAGGTGCGTACATAATTTCTTGTACTACCATCCCAGTTGCTTGGAATACTTTGCTGTGCACTTATATCCTTGTTGACTAAAGCGCCAAGTGCAAACAGGCTATATTGTAAAAATATTTTTTTCATCATAAACAGTTATCTTTAATTGCCGGTAATAGTATTGATAATGGAACTATGTGTAGGGCCTACTGTGGGGCCAAATACACCAAGGATATACCCGTCTTTATCAATGATCACTTTTTGAAAATCCGCAACAATAGGTATGCTGGTATCACCATTCTCAGTAGCATTAAAAAGCCAGTTATAGACAGGCTGTAATCCGGCACCGCTAACGGGGTTCTTGGCAGCGATCAAAAAACTTGCCCCATAACTGCTCTGGCAAAATTGTTTTATTTCCGCATTCGTTCGGGTCTCATTGCCAAAACTATTGGACGGAAAAGCGATGATGACGAGGCTATCGGAATAAGTTTGTTGTATTTGCTGTAGTTCTGCTAACTGGCTCACCCGTTCACTTCCGGTGGCAATATTTACCAGCATTATTTTTTTCCCCTGGTATTGTGATAATGAAACCGAAGTTCCTTCACTGGTAGTAAAACTCAGTGAATGAAAACTGGTTTGCAGTAAAATGGACAGACCTAATAATATCGTATACATGATCTAATTTTTAATTGTTATTGACAAATTTCTACGGTACAAAAGCCAAGGGTCGGATACTCATTAGCCCCACTGGTAGTTCCATCACTAAAGCAATAAGCCGACGTACAGTAATATTGCCACCACACCGGAATATTTCCATTCTCATCGGGATCACCAAACATTCGCACCCTTCTTGTACTAATGATTTTTAACACCCCAGTTTCACAAACACCATTCACACATTTTTTATCAACGCCGGTGCAATTGCCGCTGTTACAATTGGAGGGTGGCGGACAGGCCGTTGGATTATAAACAGAAATCGTTCTGGGATTGCCATAGGTGGAACTACAGGGGTTCATATCCACTTGTGGTTGTGATTGATACCCAGTATTATTGCCATTTTCAAGTATACAGGTAGCTGTTCCGGTATTCTGCCAATCTGCAGTTGTGGGTTGTCCGGTGCAGGGATCAACAGAAGTGCAATTTTCCGTTTGTCCATGATAGTTATAACAGATCTTCTTTAGTATTTTATTATCATGATCTCTTACCAGTATCAAACGGTTGAGCCCGTCATATTCATAAAATGTTTTTCGGCCCCGTGGATCTGTTGCTGATGAAACACCAATTTGAGGCTTGTAAGTATAGGTTGTTACAAATGCATTCGCAAGGCTTCTCAGCTTATTTAACTCCGTTTGTAAGGCAATTTCGCTGCCCGGGTTATCGAGTACTGTTTGTAATATGCCGCTTCCGAGTGCTTGTGCATGAGTCTTACCCACCACCTTCGCTACCGGGTATCTTTTATTATAGCCCCAGAAATAGCTGGTGACAATATCGTTGGTTTTTGATTCTTCCTGCAGGTTAAAGTCGCTGGTATAACTCATAGTTGCAGCCAGCCGATAATTGCTGTTCATAGTAAAATTAGAACCACAAATTGAAGAGGCAGTTACGGAGGTAACTAATGGCTGCGCTTGCAGGAAATAAATATTAACCGGGTTGCCCAGCCGGTAGTTGGTCAGTTGCCCATTTATATAACGACGATTATTACCATTATTATCCTCCCGGTATTGAAGCTTTTCTACCGGTAAACTCTTCATATTGACAAAAAACATTTCCAGGATATTGGAGCTAATGGTCCCTGGTGAAGGAAAACCTCCGCATCCATTGGTGTAGTCCGCCACATATTTAACAGAAGAAAATATTTTATCCCCGGTTGAATTGGTTTCTTCAATAAGTGTTGGATAGGAATGCAACGGGTTATTATAAGTAAATTCCTTGGTAGTGGTTAAATAGTTATTGGATATTTCATCATACTGTTTTACCGTTTGCTCCATCAGCAAGCTTTGCTGTTCGTTGATAAAGTGATCATCATTGAAATATTGAGTATGAATAGCTGCGGGAGTACCCGGCAGACAACCTGCCTGGGAGCTACCGCAGGTTACAGGATCAAAATAAGCATGCCCGGTGGTAGTATTGCAAACAGCCTTCCGGCTATCTTGTTCTTGTCTGGGCTTTAGCTTTCGGTGCAATATATAATTTCCGAGTACTGGTTGATAAGAATTAACAGTTTCCTGCAAAAGCTTATTGGCAGGTCCATAGATCTTTTGCGATTTCAAATTGCCATTACCGAGATCATCATCCACTTCCTGGAAAGAAATAATTTCATATTCATAAACTGTTTTTCCAAGCGGGGTGCCACTAACCAGGTCTTTTTGATACTCCGTCACCTGTTCATATCCTACATGACTACCCTGTACTGATCCCAGGCCGAAAACAGAATTGGCACTGATGGTCATGGTATACCTGGTATCTACAAGCGTATTACAACCACTATAATTTATAAAAGTGGAGTAAGTCTCATAAGTGGGATTTGCCTTAAATAGTCCGCTAGGATTACCATTCTTCAAATACTCAAAACTTCTTACAGTAGCTTTCTGGTTGGTAGAAAAATAATCAGTTATTTCCTGGATACGCAAACCACCGGTAGTAGTATACCCTCCGCTTGTGTTCCATATTTTTCCCTCATGCTCTTCAAAGGTGAATGTTGTGAAACCACCCGTTGGATACACAATTTTTTCGATCATGGTCATGGAAGCCGCTGCTTCATTTGGCTCCCTGTTAGCTCCCTCACCCCTTGGATTTTGAAAAACTTGTAATGAATAATGCGTTTGTGATGCGTCGACCGGGACATTGGGTATCAACGAGGGCGAGCCGGCAAATATGTTTGTCTGGTTATTAAAATAGCCCCAATGATCCAGCGATGAAGTATAACGGGGAGGCATGGTTGCATTTTCATCCTTGTAAGAAATATCATAAGGCGGTTTATTGGGGGCGGTGCTGTTGAGGGAAATTTCCTGGACCGTTTTTAATTTTAATCGCTTATGACCTTGCGTAGCTGATTGATTGGCTCCAAAATAGCCATAGCCCAATTCCATATGCTTTACCAGCACCGGGCTGCCACTACCGTTTTCGTAAAGTTTTATCCTTTTCAGTAATCGTTCTCCGTTGAAATTTTGTGTACCCAGGTCCTGGCGCTGGTTCACTTCTGATTCAAACACGACAGAACCTACAAGCACACCGTTTCTTTTTAACTTGGCTTCCTTTAAGTATTTTCTTTTAATCTGGATATTGGGTGGTTGAATATAAGTGGGATCAGAGTCTTGCGTCGAAGTTTCCCAATAAAGTGACCCATCATTGGTTACAAAATAAGCAACAGATTTGTTAGAAAGTGGATTACTGTTGGTGACATGATAATGTTCACTGGTGTAGTATTCAAAGAGAAGTTCTTCTGTACCGTCTGCTGTAACCGCCCGGGTAAGATACCATGCAGAGGTAAAGTCTTGCATACCTTGCATAGTGGGTCCATCTTGATCATCAGTGGGTATAATTTTTGTCTTTTCCAACTCCATGAATTCATACCGCATCCCATCATCATCTACTATTGTAATAATAAAGTCATTGTTAAGTGTACCCGAGGTGATAATTTCTATCAAGTTTTTTTCTTTCTTGAAAATGTTGCCATTGGGTTGAATCAGGAACTTGCCGCTCTTGCCCATGAAATTATAATAATACATGTCCGGCTCAGTTTCCTTCAGCTTATCTCTTATTTCGCCAAAATAGGTTTGCTTGTCAACTTCATTACTTGGAAGAGGCGTTAATAAAGGTGAAGGACCACTCGTGAAATAGGATCCGGAAATATCTGCATTGCCCTGTGCACTGCGGGTAACAACTCCCCCCGCATTTAATGACCAGCCAAGTCCCGTCCAGGTAGCTAGATCCTCAGGCTTGAATCCACTTGAATTATAACTTAATGTAACCGGTAATGAAAGACGGTTTCCCTTGAGTTCTACCAGGGGTACGCTGATGTTTGGTGTGCCTGTAAACAAACTTACCGGTACATTTCCATACTGACCTAATGCCGCAGCTTCCGGCGAAGGCGGGATCACCTGCTTTGCATGAAACTGCATTCGGGCAATTTCAACATTCATGGTTGAATTACCGGGCTGTGCGTTTGAAACATTTACCAAAAAGAAAGCTAAGAATCCCAGGAATAATCTTTGTCTCATCAGATATTTATTTATAAGAAAAACCTTTTTTTAGTTTAAAAGCTATAACCAACTCTGAAAACAATCGGCTGTGTCACCGGCACCTGCCGGTAACTCATAAAATCCCAGAGTAATTTGATATTCGTTTTCTTGAACAATTTCGTTTTCATTGAAATAACTTTACTTACACCGATCAATCCACTTTGCTGCCAGGCAGTAAAATCCTGTAATTGTTCAACCCGGTTAAAAGCACTCCGGTAATTCATTTCATATCCGCCACTGATCCAGAAACTGCCTTTCAATTTATAATCAACAAAACTTCTCAGCCCCACACCTTCCGAAGTAACTTTGATTCGCTGCCAGCCCTGCCCCAATCCCATTTTGATACTGCTGCCTACCCCGATGATACTTTTATCATTTAATTTATAACCAACGGATAAAGCAATATCACTGGTTACCGGGAAAAAATTACTGGCCTTTTGTGTCTGGATATTTGTTCCGTATTCTAATCGTTCCAAAAATGATTTGGTTTTCTGATTATTCGGTTTGAAATCCGGCAACTCATCATTACTGCTGCTGCCGCCAGCTTTCATAATTTTATCTTTTAGCATACTTAGCTGAGCTTGTGCTTCATTTACATTTTGGCGAAACTGTTCCATCCCATTAGGTCCTGCACTTTGTAGTTGTTGTTGGATTAAATTATTGACCTGGGTTCTTGTTTGCAATCCGGCAAGACTTGCCATATTGAGAGGTTCATCTGGATTACCCGGCATGCGGAACAGACTTGCGAGCATACTATTCCTCGCAAAGAAATTTTTCCAAACCTTCGTTTTACTTAACAGTTCTAACGCTTTCTTTTCAATTTTCTTCGGGTCCTTTAATATTTCCTTATACTCTTTAACTTGCGCTGAATAATAATATACTTCCTTATTAATTTTCTTGAGTTGTTTCACCATCCCTAACTTTTCCAGTTGCACCTTCAACTGTTCTTTTCTTTCTTTTATGAATTTTTTGATCTCTTCTGCCTGCTGGAATTTATCCTTCAACGATTCGGTCTTTGCCAGTGCACCAGTAACCTTACCACCAATACCACTTTGCTGTAAAAATTTTAGTGAAGTAGATAGCGAATCTAAGTTGGGGATATATTGTTTGGCCTGGCTGATGATCGCCGGATTTGTCAATTTCGATTTTAACCCGGAATATTTATCTTTAATTTCATCCAGCTTCATCTTCGCCATCAGGGAATCCTTACCACCCAGTAATTTTTTATAAATTTTCTCTTCCTTCCTTTGTAAACTATTCAGCGTTTGCATACTCTTCTCCACCAATTGCTTTTCGAGTTTATCCGCCTTCGCAGAAATTGTTGCCGCTAATTTTTGCGGATCGATCTTATGCAGGATGGTATCTATATTGGTTTGAGAAAATAATATAGGAGAGAAAAACAGCAGTATACAGATCAATACAAGAGGTCGCAATAAAAACGTTCGTTTTGGTTGGGGCATAGAATGCTTAATGACTTATAAAACAACACAGCAGCAATTTTCGCTGCATGTAAAAAATTATTCCTTTAAAAATTAAACATAAACCCAACCCGTAAATAAAACAATACCACTTTGTGGTATAACAAAAAATTCATATTAGGGGTATCTGCTTATTTTAGAATATTCCTTACTGTTACAAGGGGGACAATTTATTTTTTTCAAATCGGGTAAGGCTGCAATTTTGAAAATTTCAAATGCAGTCTGTACTAATTCACATCAAGGTGGAAAAGAAAAAATGAAAGGGGTCACAGTTGTTCCGTATTTCTACGGTCATGGAATGCAATAAATAAAGTGTAGAATGAAAACACACTCAAACAAAAGTTGAGCTGATCTAGGTTGGATTTATTCGAAGATCCAAAAACACTAAGCCATTATATTACCGTATAAGCAATACGGTTCCTTTGCGCATCTTCGATTGAGGATCATTTAATTCCTTATACCTGACCAGGTAGATATATACACCGGTGGGCATGTCGCTGCCATTTAACTTCCCGTTCCAGCCTGTATTTTTATTTTGAGTTGCAAACACAAGCTGACCTGCCCTGTCAAAAACCCTCATGTCAAATTCAGTGATCAGTTCCCCGCCTCCAATTTGAAAAAGATCGTTTCTCCCATTATTGTTTGGCGTAAATCCGGTGGGAATATAAAGTTTGCATGTTCCATTGAATACAGTGATACTATCACTTGCACTTCCGCAATTATTCATTATTTCAACATGATAGATACCCGTTTTATTTGTCGTATAGGTAGGGCTAGTTGAGCCATCTTGCCAGGTATAATTAGTCCCTTGATAATTCGGGTTTAGTTGCAAGGGAACTCCTGGGCAGAGGTATTGATCAGGCCCTAAGGTAAATTGGGGTTTATATCCATTGGTTATAACAATGGTATCTGCTTTCTTGCATCCGTTCAGGTCTACTTGAACCCAATATTTGCCTCCGCCGTTCACCGTAAAATATTGCTGTGTACTATTATCCTGCCAGCGAAACTCGGAGCCCGCATTTTTTGCATCCAGTTGTAAACTTTGCCCAATACATAAAACAGAATCCCTGCCGAGGTCAACAAAAGGCACTGGTTTTGCAATTAAAAGTATAGAATCTCTTTTTATACAACTATTACTGTTGCTGCTTACCTGTACCCAGTGAATTCCCGGAACGGCAGTACTAAGCGTTGGCATCGTACTGCCATCATCCCATAAAAATGAATTAGCATTTCCGGATTGCGGATTTAAAAGCACAGTACTATTCTCACAAAAATTTTGGTCTTGTCCAAGGTCAACTGTTAGACCTCCGATATTAATATTTTTGGTAGCAGTATCATTCCCACAAATGCCATAAGTTATCAGTTTAACAGTATACAAACCTGCGCTGGCATAAGTATGGGTGGCATTCGCCTGGGTGGAACTATTCAGTGAGCCAGATGCCGGATCACCAAAATCCCATAATACAGCATTAATATCGCCGGTCATAACATAGTCGAAATTTATGGGCGAATTAGTACAGAGACCCGTTGAATTAAATGCTAAAGAATCCCTGGTACTAAAATCATTAATGGCATTATTAAGTCCAAACATGCCTTTCCTTGGCAAGCTAAAGCCCACACTCACAAAATTACAGCCGGTACCAGCAATTTCAGGAGAATGGATAACCGATAAATAGGCCTTCTCGTATTGGCTCATGTAAATTTTCTTATCCGGTCCTCTTTGCATGATGCCCAGTTCTGTATGTGTATCATAGCGGTGAAGTTGTATCTTAGAATTGATGATATCCGTCATCGTAGGTAAAGAAAGGTCGTATTGAAAAACACCGGACAAACGCTGCATAGCTGCATCATCCCAATAACTGCTAATTCCCAGGTAAAGTTTGGAAGAATTGGCAGAGAACTCTGCTGAGTAATGCGCTGCGTTGGCATTTCCAAATATTTCAACCCCGTTCGAGAGTTGCCCTGTTTGATTATTAAAATCAAATAATTCTGACCCGGTAGAAAGTTGCTGGGCTATCACTTTTTTCCCATCGGGAGAACTCTTCAAAACGCCGGCCATTACGTAATTGCCATAAGGTATAACACTACCGACATTGCTAATAACGGGAGTCATGTTCACACCGGTATCCGAAGCAAGAAAACTATAAAAAGCATTGGAGCCGATCTTATGCGTAACAATCCAATAGTCCTTTTTATTACAATGACGTATGGCTGTTATCTTTTCCGAAGTGGTGCCTACCAGTTGTATGTTCTTTTTTGTAACGGCTCCATACCCGTTGTTTAATGACATATCAACGATGGAATAACTCAGACCATTCGGCCCGGATTCTTCATCTGCGGTAAAAATATAATACTCTTTTTCATTAGCCGTTTTTGGAACAATAAGGCAGGATTGTGTAGAACTGGCATAACCACCGTATAAGGCAACACCATTCGGCATAATGTCGTGCTTCCGGTCCCAGACCAGGTAACCATCTGAATAAAAAAGTAATTGCCCATTTTTATCAGAAACAGTACTGCCTCCCTCCATTCGCTGATGTTTCCCGCCCGGTATATTAACAGGGCTTCCGGATGAAAAGCTAATACCATTACCACTGGCAAAAAACCAATGGTTATTTTGCGGTTGAGCAGCAACAACCGTGAAAAACAAAACTAGGAAAATTGTATGGGTGGCTTTTTTTTGTATTGCAGTTTTCATTTGACGAATTAAAATTCACACTTATTTGCGGCCGGTCAGTTGCCCTGACTTTTTACAAACCCGGTGCAAATATAATCCGTAAAAGTAATCTTACTTCCTTCTGAACACTAATCCCTTGCACTACTAAAAAGTCTTGTGACTTTACTACTTTACCCACTTCTACAGTATTATACTAATCATGCTATTGTCAATAGAACGCATTCATTCATCTTCCGAAATTTCACTTTCCCTGTTATAGCCCGTCTTTTCTTCCCGCCAGTCGAGCGGTGTCATTCCATAGCGTTTACGGAAAGCCGTAATAAACCCAGCCACTGTTTCATAGCCAGTCTCTAAGGCAATTTCTTTAATTGGTTTCACCGTTGACTCTAACAATAACTTCGCATGTTCCATTCGTTTACTCAGCAACCGGCCGAAGATTCCCAATTTAAAGATCTCCCGGAAACCTTTTTTTAATTTAAAAGAATTGGTTCCTACTCTTGACGATATCTCTTCGATCGAGTAATGTTCGGACAAGTCTTCCGAGAGTAAGGCATCGGCACGATACACGGTAGCGATATCCTCATCACTCAATGTGGTTGGTAATGCGACCCGGGCCGCGGTAAGGTGAATAAAGAATAAATCCCGCAACAAGGTTTGATAATAGAGCGGATGCAATTTCGCATCATAAGGATTATGCAATGCGTCATGTATAACCTTGCTCATTTGTTCCGGCATGGGTAAGGGACCCGGCGTAAATTTGAAGTTATCCATGCCAAATTCTCTGATGAGTTCATTAGGATAATAGGAAACAAAATAATGACAGTCCCTCCCCTTCTTGCCATGAATAAGAAATTGTTCCTCCCTCGTTAATTGATAATGCCCGGCACGCAGCTTCGTTCTTTCACCCGCCATATTCTCTGTGACCAGTTCACCATTGAGTACAGCTTCCAGGCGCAGGCATTGCTCTCTTTCTCTAACACCCGGGCTTTGTCGTCTGAAAAAATTAAAGATGCGAAAAGCAGCATGATACAAAGGTCGCTGCCATTCCTGCAATGTAATGTTGAGGGCATTGCTCGTTGCCACCAGCATGGGCGTTCCCGCCAGGCGGTTTCCCCGGTACTTGCGGGTGCTGACCGACTGGAAGTTGTAGGGAACCCTATCTTCATTGACCCAATCTGGTGGCATAAGTGGTGGCTGCGGTTTAACTCCCGGTAAATGTAAAAAAATGTACGAATTTTCATTTATCAAACGGGATTAAAAATTTGGGTGGTTGATTGGATTGTAAATAGTGTACTTGTTTTTCCTCCCTGAATTCCTTTCCCGTCAGGATTGACCAAAATACCACCAAAGTGGTATTTTTTTCTATTATTTCTAGCCTTACTTTTAGATACCTTATTTAGGAAGGTAGCATAAAACTAGTTTTTGATTTTCACTTTCTTTCCCGATCCCTCCCTCAAAAACAAAATACTATATACGGGCAAAATGTTTTTGAATGCATAATAAAATATTATGCATCTATCTTGAATAAAATAATCAAATGGACGAGAAAATAATTGAAATACTCATTTTCGGAAAATATGACAGAAGCCCCCGGTATACGCAGGACTCTCCAATATATCCCGACGTATGGATGGAATATTTCAAACATATTTCCATGATTGATACCTACCGGGTTGACCTTATTCTGACACCCCATAAAAAATCATCAGCCTCGGAATTGATATCCGAGTTGGCATCTCCCCTGGATGATGCAGGCATTTTAGAACGGTTTGAAATAGCAAGCAATGGCGATACCGTGGTGGCGAAAATGACTTTTGCAGAACTGATTCATTTTGCTTTGCCGCTCACAAACTGGTGGAAAAACTATCTTACTATTGATGGCGAATTTACAGATGATTATCGCTGGTTAGCAAGACTGGTTGGTGCATTTCAACTTACCAGTAAAGATTTCAATCCGACCGAATCTGGGCTTCCTGAAATTTTGGATGTATTGGAAAAGGAAGGCACCAAATTTATTAGACAAAATTTATCCCTCTTTTGGCCTAAAGAAGATAGTCCAAAACTTTGGGCGGTCAGCAAGAACCGCCCCGCAACCCTCTCTATAGAATTATCTGTTCCGGCAACAAAGGCAGATGCAGGTCGCCGTCTTTTTGATATAGATGGGTCCGGGATCACCTGGGCTGTTTTGGATACCGGTATAGATATTACCCATAAAGCATTCCGGGCCATTGACCCTACAACTAAATTACCCTATACAGAACCGTTAGGCCCCTCCGATAGCCGGGTTTCCAATTTCACCCGGATCATTGCGACCTATGAATTTACCCGGTTCAGAAGTTTGATTGCGGGGATTCTTTCGAACCCTGAACAAATGAAGGTTTGGAATAATTTCTCCATGCAACCAACCAGTACGGATAGAGACGCACCCTTAACAACTACGCAGATCAATGATTCGATTAACAATGTGTACCGGGACCTGGAGAAAGGAAGAATGTTGGACTGGTCGGTTATAGCACCACTGTTACGAATTCCCCACAACATTTCAGATTACAGTTGGCCTGCACATAAACATGGGACTCATGTTGCTGGTATTCTTGCAGCCAACCAGGATCCAAAGGAACCGGGAAGAAAATTAATTGGAATGTGTCCAGGTATTCAATTGTATGACATCCGCGTATTGGATGCAAATGGTTTCGGTGATGAATTTAATATTCTGGCGGCTATTCAATTTATCAGGTGGATGAATGCACAGCGGGATGGCATCGTGATCCATGGTATCAACCTGAGTCTGTCCATGAAACATGAAGTAGATAGTTATGCCTGTGGACAGACTCCGGTATGTGACGCCTGTGAGCGGTTAGTTTCAGAAGGAACAGTTGTAGTAACCTGCTCCGGCAATCAGGGACAGTCCATTTTCAAGTCAAAGGAACTGGGAGAGATCGACGGATTCAGGACAGTAAATATTACTGACCCTGGAAATGCGGAAAATGTTATTACAGTCGGATCAACTCACCGTAACCGTCCGCACAGCTATGGCGTTTCTTATTTTTCAAGTAAAGGCCCCACGGGTGATGGAAGAGTGAAGCCAGACCTGGTTGCTCCGGGAGAAAAGATCATGTCAACAGGTTTTAAGAATAAATCTGAACGGATGGATGGTACATCCATGGCAGCCCCGCATGTTTCCGGTGCCGCTGCACTTTTAATGGCTAAGCACAGGGAACTGATCGGCAAACCAAAGAAGATCAAAGAGATCTTGTGCAAGACCGCAACGGACCTCGGAAGAGAAAAATATTTTCAAGGTTGCGGAATGCTGGATGTACTCAGGGCGATACAATCTGTATAGGTTAATTTAAAATAAAATTATGTACTTCAGTCTTGAGATCCTGCAAGCCCATCATGGTGATTGCTTATTGCTGCATTATGGAACCAATGCAAATCCACAGTTGATCGTGATCGATGGTGGACCCAATACTATTTATGATGATTATCTCCGTCCACGATTAAGTCAGATCAGGGAGAACAGGGGATCTAATCCATTACCTATTGCCATGGTAATGGTGAGTCATCTCGATGATGATCATATTAATGGGATAGTCAGTTTGTTTGCAGAACTAAGAGAGGCTGATGAAAATGGAGACCAGCAAGAGTTTACAATAGCCAATCTATGGCTGAACACTTTTGATGATATCCTGGGAAATGTCCAACTCCCTAAGATCTCCGCATTGCCCGCCTCTGCCAGTAGTATTGATGTGGATGCATTAAACCTCGAGGGAATGGAAAACGCAGACAGTGATACAAAAGCAGTAATTGCGGCTACAGGTCAGGGTATTGAAGTCAGGAATGCTGCCCGGCGACTTCGTATTGAACAAAACTTCCCCTTTAAAGCAAAGCAGGGCATGGCAAAGATAGTGCGAGGAGATATTGAAGAGTCCGTAGTTGACATAGATAATAATCTTACCATTACCGTTTTGTGTCCAAGCGAAAAACGCCTGCAATCTCTTCAAAAGAAATGGGATGCTGATCTCACAATATTAAAGCAGAACGGGAAATACAATGCGATACCTTCTTCCGTTGTTGCATGGGATACAGCCGCCTTTAATGTATCGAGCATCGTATGTGTCGTAGCACTCGGTGAGCAACGCATGCTGCTGACGGGTGATGGAAGAACCGATGATACATTAAAAGGTCTGGAAGAAAAAGGACTATTGACGGCAGATGGTACGATTGAATTTGATATTGTAAAGTTGCCTCATCATGGAAGTGCGAGGAATATCAGGGAAAATTTCTTTGAACGTGTCACTGCCAAACATTGGGTGATCTCGGCAGATGGATCGAACGACAATCCAGATACAGCTGTATTGAAATTTATTTCCGACCATGTTACCGAAGGTCATATCTGGATAACGAACCGGGAAGGAGAACACGGATTGAAAACCAAGCTCACAAAATTCCTGAACAATTGTAGTAATGATGTGACGGTACACTTTCCGGAAAATGAAAGTTCCCTGCTAATCAATTTGGATAAAGTGGTTGATTTTTAAATGTAAAGAGAGAATTTATATTCGGATCCTTAAAGGCAAACCACTGCTTTATAACCATCGGTTCTGTGAACTAGCTTCATATCTAGCGTATACCAAGCCATTGGGCTTAGCCTAAAATAATATGGCAGGATATTATTGAAAAATCGAATACTTTGTAGTTCCGTGCTTGAAAGCCCTTTTACCAAAATTATCCATCCAACATTTATAACCGCAATCTTTTAAATATGGCAAAGTGGAAAATCAGGCAATTCTCACAAAAATTGAAAAGGACAATCAAAACCTTTTTCCAAAAAATCATCAGGTTAATTTCATACCTGCGCAGAGGGGCTGCAACACATTTGCGGAATACCAATTCAAAAATAAAAAACGGTATCAAAAATTATGGTCTTGTTCTCCTTACAATCCTCTTTCTTGTTGGCGCAGGTAACTATATTTTTTTAAGATGGTTCAATACAACTATTTATATTCTTCCATTTGAAATTCCACAGGAATTGGAGAGGAGTGGCATTACCGGCCTGGATGCTTCAGAAAGTCTTAATTACCATATACAGGACATCCTTACAACAAGTGAAGCAGAATCCAAAACATTTGAAACATCCTTCACTAGTTCAAAATATCTAAGAAATGTTACTTCGGCCAATTTTACAGATATCTCCGCTAAGGATGTGAAAGTCGAAGTAGGAAATATTTCATTCAATGTTTTGGGAATCAAAGAATCGGTAATCAGGAAGAAAATAAAAGGGAGAATTTTTGTCGACAAAGACAGTACGCTCTATTGTAAGGTTTCTTTTAAAGGGCAAAATTATACAGCCTCTTTAAAAAAAGAACTTCAATTGAATTACCAACTTTCAATCCAATCACTCACTTTCCAAATTGCAAAAAGTATTATAGCCGGTTATCAGCCGGTAAATTATCTTCGGTTTCTTTCAGGATCAGGAGATCACAAAGGCTTCCTGGAATCTGCAACATACTTTATCGATTTTTATGAAGATCCCTCTTTGAAGTTTAGTTTTTATTCCCTTCTTGCGGATTACTATATCAATATCAATAATCCTGACAGCGTAATACGATATGCAGATAAAGCCCTTGAATTCAAGAAAAAAGATTTTGCAATATGCCATATAAAAGGGGTCGCCTTATTAAATAAAAACAATAAAGGGGAAGCAAAGGAATGGCTTTTGCAGAGTGTTGGAGCGAAAAGATCCTTTCCAAATGTTTACATTGATTTGGGTAATGTTCATTTTCAAAATAAGGAATATGATTCTGCTGCCTTTTGTTACCGAAAAGCGAATGACATTTGGAAACAAACAAATAAAAGCAAAACTGATTTTTACCCAAGTCTTATGAATCAGGGTACACTGCATGCTCTTAAAAATAATACCGATTCTGCGAGTTATTATTTCAACCGGATAAATGCTCAATTCCCTGATAGGGATATTTACCTGGGATATTGGCAATGGACGCTGGGAGTTGATTCAACTATGAAAACATGGGAGGATGCCCGGAACAGGGCATGGTTTCTTGTAAAAAAGGATCCGAACTATAAATATGGATTTTTTTACCTGGGAATATACTATGCTAATGTGGCATTGATTAAAAACCTGGACTCTGCAGAATATTACGCAGCAAAGGCTTTAAAGATCGATTCAAATTTTATTGATGGTAAGTTTCTAAAGGCGGAAATTGCAAGCTTAAAAGGAAATTTTATACAAGCCAATTGGCTGTATCAATCTGCATTGAATAACAGGTACAATAAAGATATACTGAATGGATGGATAGAATCATTGATTCAAGAGGGGAATTTTGAACTGGCATTAAATAAGATCTATTTTGGACTACAGAAAAATATATATGACCCAATTTTATTCACGCAGCGCGCAGAGTGCTATTCATATCAAAACAAAGTTCCTGAAGCAAATGCCTATTATGATATTGCTCTTTTACTGAACTCTTCAAATCGAAGAATTCTTTCAAGTTATAGCAGGCATCTGAATCGAAACTCCCGGTTTGCAGAAGCCACAAAGTATGAAACCCTCCTGTTAGAACTTGACCCATATGATTTGGATGCCTTTGAACTAATGACGGAGACTTATCTTCAAAGTAATGATAAATATAAACTGGAAAGTCATCTCAAAAATGCTGGGGAACGATTCAGCAGTTCATCAATTGTTAATCATTCATTAGCCGATCTGTATAATAAGGCAGGGAATTATGACAGTGCAATGAAGTATATAAAGAAGCACCTCATAGAAAATCCCACGGATTGGCAAGCACTTTTTTTTAAATCCAGGTTAAATTTTGGAAATGCCAGATTTGAACTATCGCTGATTGACTTAGATAAAATTATTAAAAACAATGTATTGAACCCGGAAGTTTTTGTACTGAAAGGCCATTGCCATCAAAATCTAAGAAGGTATAAATTAGCGATTGTCAACTATGAAAAAGCATTTAAGCTCAATAACCAGAATTGCCATTTATTGGACGCATGGATTCTTGCACTGAATGCAGTATTGCAAGACTATAGCTTTCGTCAACAGCACAATTATTACCAGGAACAATTAGGAAGGGTAACTTTCCTAAAAAGAAACAATCATTGTGATGACAATGAAAATAAGTGATTACCCAAATAGTTATTCTGGGCGTGATGTAAGGTTTTGAGCTTTTTATTTATGCTTCTTTAACTATGAAACGGCCGCACCACGAATTTCGATTTGTATTTTGTTTCAGCCATCTTTAAAATTACAAATTGTACTACCTTTTACCATATGACACGGATAGAATTTAATAGTCTCGATGAAATGGAGCAGATTGAAGCGGTTTGGAATGGGGGTGTCCGCCTGGCCGAGCGCAAAACCGATACACAGTTGTTTGAATTGTACCAGGTTGATTCCTTTTATGTGGAATTGGGCGGACCGCTTGATTCAACCGGGTACAATCATCTACGGGTGGAAGAAACAACAGAAATCTTAACACCTTATTTGGATCAAATTCAATTGCCCGAATAATGCCTTTTCAGACAGAATATGATCTATCTTCTTTACATACTTTCCGTTTTTAACCAGGAACAAACAGAAATAAAACTGGTCAATGAATTGTTCCGTTTCAGGAATGAACACAAAGCCGATTCCGCTGAGCTTTATTTTGCGGATACGGTGCAGGTGTATATGAAGTACATGCGAAATGTACCGAAGGGAAAGATTACCGCCAGTGATAAACAATTCTGGAAAACTCATCCGAAGAATAAATTTGAAATGACAGCAACTCCTACGCTTACGATAAAAGAGGGCATTTCAATTGTGACTGTTATTGGTAAAGAATATTTAGATGGTATTAGTTTTAAAATGGAAAGGATCGAAATAAAATTTAGGCAACAAAAAATTATTTCCTTTCGTGCATTTAATTTAAAATAATTCTTCCTGCTTTGTTGCCCCAGGTAATTCTCAAAGCTTATCCCAATATCGGAAATGACCGAATCAGGATATGGCACTATGGCAGCCATGTTGAAAAAGCTACAACAAAAGCGCAATGACTTATGCATGGTGCCCCAGAAGCAATAGACAACTCAACTATAGAGGAACTCATCGGGAACCTAAAATTAGAACACGAGAGTTGGATTGCGCTCTATAATAAACGAGCGACCCAAAAATAGACGAGTATACAAGTAAAATGGAGCTGAGGTTCCAAATAAGCATTTGTGATACCGTAATAATTAGTGTTGACAAGTCTGTAATAAGTTTTTGATCTTGACACATACCTTTACGCTGTACTTATTGCTAGCCCATAGCGATAAAAAAGAGAGCTCCTGCAGTTGGGGGCTCTTTTTTTATTCAATTATTATCAATGGAGACCAATTCAATTACAATGACCCGGAAAGAGCTTTATGATCTGGTATGGTCAAATTCACTTGTTGCACTTTGTAAAAAGTATGCGATCTCTGATAACGGGTTACGCAAAATTTGCCAACGAATGCAAATTCCATTGCCCACTAACGGGCTTTGGATGAAGTTGCAGTTTGGGAAGAAGGTGAAGGTTTTTGCTTTCACCGAAAATTATACAGGTGATATTACTGTTAGCTTATCGTTGCGGACTGGCGGGGATGTTGTTAGTGATAATGCATCTTCTCTTTTATTAAATGAAATAAAAAATGATACCCGGTTGGTGCTAACAGTACCTGAGCAACTCAGGTATCCGGACGCATTAATTGTCGCTGCTAAAGAACTGCTGGCAAAAAAAGATTCTTCCATTCACCAGGGAATGGTATCGAGCTCCCGGGACGGCGGACTTGATATAAAGGTCACTCCTAAAAATGTAAAGCGTGCCCTTCTATTCATGGATACGCTGATCAAAGGGATCAAAGGACGTGGCGGCAACATTACTTTAAGAAACCGGTTCACTTATGATTGGGGGATATTCTGGTCAACTAAATTGTGTCAAAAATTGTTTTATCCAAAAGCAAATCGTTTATGATGACAGAAAATGATTACCACGCAGCACAGGAATTTTTAGGTAAAAAATCTCACGGCCTGATGGACCATGAAGATAAACCAATCGCCAAAACAGGTTTTCCGGTTCAGAACTATACAATATATCCAATTCAGGGAAGGATATTTTATGTAGCAGCTCCCAATGTATTCACACATATTATGATGAAGAATGTATTACTGGAGGCCGTAAAAAAATATCCTGAAAGATTCGGCACTGGTGATGCCTACGATGTGGTAGAAGCTATTCGGTTAATAGAACCAAGTTTTGATACTACACAGCGGCATGCACAGTTCCTGCAAAACGAGCAGTTTGGTTTCATAATGGAAAATAATGGTGGTACCATTCAGGATAAAGTTTTACGCATCGATCTTTTCCGTGAGATTAAAGCCAATGCAGGTGGCAAACATGATTTTGTAGGAGGCGTTCTTCATGCCCTCAAACATTTCTCTTATAAAGGAAGCAATATGGCAACCGGGAAAGATATAAATGATATAGCAGACCCTGAGCAAATAATTGGGTTAGCCATCAAAGCCTTCTTTATCCCGGAAGAAACAGAACAAACGGCAAAAGGATTTATCGGGCGTATCTCGTTAGACGAAAACTATTGGTTGAAATTCTCCTTTTATCTTGAACCGGTAAACGCTGTGCATTTTATTAATACCGTTCACAAAGAGAAAAAAAAGAAAGTGGTAGCTGTTCAGGCTGTGTCGGATTGATTAAAAATAAATCTTGTAATTTTGAAGTATGATAAATATTACTAAATCCGAAAAACAAAATGCCAAATTAGGTGATTGGCTTTTTGTACTGACTGCACTCCGATGTGCAGGCGACATTTATTAATCCTTATCATTTGTGCGATAGTGCATGAGACATACATGCACTTACCCAAGATTATACTATGTGTTTTTATATATGTCGGGATACACATAGTGATTGAAACCTTTTTTAGTAACCCAAATAAGAGGCAACGGAAATCGAAATAAAGATTCCCGGGTTTCACCTAAACCTGAGCCGACGCAACAAATGATATTTATCCATCGCTTCGGCGGTGGATTTTTTTTGCTGCTGTTAATCTATCAATTGTTGTAAAGCCTGTACTCCGTCCAATAAAATTTTGGCAACTGATTTATAATCCTCTTCCTTCTTATCTATTTGTTGTAATTCGCTATAAGGAATAAGCATCTTTACTTCAAAGCCGAGTGCAATGGTCAGGTATGTCCGTTCACTATCAAGAAATTTCTCCTGCCAACCCGCAGCAATTCGCCAGTTAAATTCTTTCGGAAAATGTTCATCCATCCATTCTTCTACTTCGTTCCATTTATCACGGGTGTATTCACCTGATTCCTCAAAATTTGCAGCCGTGTGTAAAGGTGTAGTTAAGTCGGAAGGATCTTCATAAACAACCTGACTGACAAAACCATTAAAGTGACAAAACTTAACCTCATAATTTATTTCTAACGGATATTCATTATTCCCGCTCTGAATGCTTTCTTTCTTTGTCCAATTCAGCGCATCAGGTTTATAATAGACCGCATTGCCCTGTCGTTTGGTATTGGCAGGCCAGATATAAAGTGCCAGGTATTTCTTATCTGATTCCGTAATAAAATAAGGCTGGACTTCGTTTGCCCATATAAAATTTACGGCAAACACAGTCCTTCCTTTAAAATCTTTCAATGGATAGGTTGAAATAGATGCTGCATATTCCATCGCCTGGTAAAGTCTTCGCTGGAGCCTTTTGCCTTCCACTGATTGGATATCCTGCTGGAAGGATAGATTGGCGAAAGGTGCTGGTGGAAACCAATGCGAATAATGAGTATCCAATAACTGAATAAAATCATTCACGGGGTAACAATGATAATTATTCGCACGGTGAATTTTCTTAACTCTTAGTAGTATTCTTAACACCTGCTCCCAGCTGAAGGAAACCGGACGGATATTTTCCTTATGGGAGAAACAATCCACTTGGTTAAACAATTGCTGACGACAATCCTCTGCAGACCTTTTTACTTCAATGATGAAAAGAGCATCATTCAAATGAATAACTATATCAGTGATATTTCTTGCATCTTTTGTTTTAGTTGGCTGCAATGTATTAAAGACACTCGTATCCAATTCTCTTGTCGTCATTGCTATCGCATAAACAATTGCCGGTTCTTTGTCAGCTTCAGTAAGTTGCTTTGTATCGACCTGAAGTTGAATAGCAAAAGATGATTCTTCATTGCTTAAATTGAAAAGATCATCGAAATCCGTAGTGGCTTGTTTGGAACCTGAACAATCAATAACATTCCGGATAAATTCAGCAAGAAAAAGGGCATCGCTTTTCAGGCATATCGCCAATGCACGACTAAGGTTATTCTCTACCGGATCACCATATTCGTTTTGTGAATAGAGATGAAAAAGATTCAAATGGTTCATAGCGAAGAAAATGAGTTTCTGTTCACTTTTTAAAATACCAGTTTCTGTTTATGTCTTTACGAATTACTTTGATATGCTTTAGTAAATTCATTTTATTTTCTTTATCCAACTCCCGTAGTAATTTCCTAATCGGAAGTCCATTATTATAATCGCTCAGAAAAATACCTTTTTGAATGAACAATACCATTAGATCTTTAGCCATTACTTCTTTAACAGAAACATTTTTTTCAAAATAATCTCTCACCACCTGATCAATGCGGCCAATTCTATGAATCTTTTTTTCGGAAAACGTAGTGGGCATAGATTTACATTCAGCTTTATTTCATGAATAAATTTAATCAAATGGACAAAGAAATATTTACACGTAAGGAATTATACAACATGGTCTGGTCATCATCGTTTGTTTCTTTATCAAAGAAATACAATATCTCTGACAATGGGTTGCGGAAAATTTGTGTACGAATGAATATTCCTGTACCAAAAGCAGGGCATTGGATGAAGTTGCAGTTTGGGAAGAAGGTGAAGGTCTTTTTGCTATCGGAAGACGAAACTGTGGATCAAACAGTAACATTGCAATTACGAGTACAAGGTAACGATGACAGCACTAACGATCCCATACAAAGGCTAGCGAAAGAAATCCAAGTTGTCATTCCTGAGAGTTTAGTTTCGCCGGATGAATTGGTTGTAGCAGCACAAAAGGTTCTCACTACAAAAGATAAATATATTTATAACGGCACTCTCCGTACTTATCGTGATGTCTTAGACATTAATGTATCACCTGCCGGTGTATCCAGGGCACTACTGCTCTTCGACGTTCTTATTAAAACCCTGCGAAGACGGGGACATGGCATCCTCTTTAAAAATGGAGAAACTTTTGCGGAAGTCAAAGGACAAAACCAGCAAATAAAATTGCGGGAACAAACGAAAAGAGTAAAAGGTGAAGATCGTTATGCAGAATATGTGCCGACCGGAATATTTTATTTTAAAATTGACCGTTACCCGGATAAAGAATTCAAAGATGGCAGCCGGAAGTTAGAAGCAAAGATGGCAGACATTATTGCCTGGATGGAAGTACAAGCAGATAAAGATAATGACCGTGATGAACAATGGAGAATCAAACGGGAGCAAGAAAAGTTGGAAGAAGAACGATTGCTTGCGATTGCGCTTGAACGAGACCGTGAGATGCAGCGATACCGTGATCTGGTTGCTGCTGCTGAAAGGTGGAAGCAGGCGGGGTTGATCCGGGAGTATGTCTCTGCTGTGGGTAGTGCGGATGCTGAATGGGTGGGATGGGCGAGGAAAAAGGCGGATTGGGTGGATCCGGTTGTGGCTGCTGAGGATGGGGTGTTGGGGAGGTATGGAGAAAAGTGCTGATACCAAATCGTAAAGATCATTTTGTAGATTGCAGTTACATGTTTAATAAAAACAACATAGGATGGTTTGCACACCCGCAATTTATGGATCGGGCAAAGGTATTTGAGAAAAAATACCAGATGATCAACTGCATCATGGGAGATGAGCCTGCTTTCAGAAAGCAAAAAGTGAATGGACGTTATGGAGATCATTGTCTTTTTTGCGGTAAAAATTTTCCTGAAGTAAGTTTTAACAATGGGCCTCATCTTCTTTCACGTATGGTTGGCTCAAAACTCTATTCCAATTTTGAATGCGATGATTGTAACACCCGATTCAGTAAGCTAGAAACAGATCTTTCTTCCTATTTAGGACTTGGCCGGTCAATGACTGGATTGCACGGTGAGAGGAAAGTACCAGGGTTTCCAGGAATAGGTATAGAGGCAAAATCTTTTACTTTTAAAGGAAAGAAAATGTCTGTCATTCATAAAGAAGATGCAGAACGAAATATCGAAACCGGAGAGACCAAGTTAAAATATGGCAAACCAAGTTACACCCCGGCCAATGTGTATAGGCTGCTCGTAAAATGGGGACTGGCCATTCTTCCTAATGATGAAGTAAGATTAAATTATAAGAAAACGCTGTTCTTTTTAAGAAATGACAAAGTACTAAAGGGCTCCCATATTAGTGTGTACCGCTATCCTTTGACTGTCACCATGCCTCTTCACGCCTATATCTTTAAAAAGAAAAAGACAAGTGACAAAGTTCCCACTCATGCGGTTTCCTTCAATTTTGATAATTTCATTATTACACTCCCCTTGCTATTGCATAATGATGATATGGATTTTTATGACGGGACTATCGACATGCCCCTTGCCCCACCCTATTTCATTGGGGGTAATGATATGGGTCCGTTGATGGCTACTACTACAATCGAAGATTTAAGTTCTCCTGTTAAATTGAGGAATGAACCCGAAGAAATGACGATGCAATTCAATAAATCCGATCTTGAAAAGGGTTCTATGTATAACCCTCTTACAGGTGAGGAATCATCGGGTTATAATCCGGTAGGTTCAAAGTATATGATTGCAACCGAACATGGAGTTTCTTTCACCAAAGAAGAACTGAAAGAACTGGTTACGGTTATTGAGGAGAAATTTGCTGAATAATTAGTCTGGTTTCTTCGTTTTTCTATTTGTAGAAACACCTATTGGCAAAACGCAATTTTCCTCTTATATTTCTATACTCATAATTTCGCCATTTAAAATAACCATAAATCGAGTAAGCCACCATGTATCTAAGAAGATTACAACTATGGAATTTCAGAAAGTATGGATCAGATACAGCTCTTAACAGGGATGCAGATCTTACTATGCTATTGCAAGGAGGGTTGAATTTACTCGTGGGGGAAAATGATTCCGGAAAAACCAGTATCCTTGATGCAATAAAGATTATCACATTAACTAGAAGTAACGAATATATAAGACTACAACCGGAAGATTTTTATCATGCTCCTGGAACTGGGCAACCTGTCAACCGACTAAAAATCGAATGCATATTTACGGGCTTAAATGATGATGAGGCTAAAAATTTCATTGAATGGCTCTCGGTTCGAGAAGTAAATGGCAAGGCTGAATTTTATCTGCGAATTTTTATCGAAGCTGACCTGAAAGGAGGAGTTGTTATGCCTTATGACCTAAGGGCTGGTAATGATGACGAGGGTATTGTTCTTACTGCTGGCGCGAAGGATTTAATTCGAGCTACATATTTGAAACCATTAAGAGATGCCGAAACAGAGCTTTCTCCGAAAAGAAACTCCCGCTTGTCACAAATTCTCGATAGCCATGATGCATTTAAGAACAAGGTTGATCACCCTCTCATAGCGGTTGTCGCTACCGCCAATACCGCAATAAAAAATTATTTCAGGGGCATCAATGAGGCAGGCGAGGTTGAGGCAGGTCATGCAGGAAAAAATATTACGGATAGCATCAATACTTTTTTAAATGACTTTTTTGGCAGACAAAAGGACTCGGGATTTGAAATTTCTACCCAATCGCTGAAAAACATACTAGAAAAACTAGAGCTGATTCTTGAACGGGGAAACAATGGTTTGGGATCTCATAACTTATTATTTATTGCCGCTGAACTTCTACTATTAACTAGGCGAGAATTTACAGGGCTTCGCTTAGCATTAATTGAAGAGATCGAAGCACATCTTCACCCCCAGGCACAATTGCGGCTGATTGAATACCTTGCTACTGATGCTAAAAACAATAATATACAACTAATCATTACTTCACATAGTCCCACACTCGCTTCAAAGGTATCAGTAGCCAACATCGTACTTTGTAAAGACAACTGGGCTTATTCTTTAGCACCTGAATTTACAGAGTTAAAAATAGGCGACTATGCATTCTTAGAAAGGTTCTTAGATGCAACAAAGGCTAATCTTTTTTTTGCCCAAGGAGTAATTTTAGTAGAAGGCGATGCAGAGAATATTCTTATTCCCTCAATTGCTCGCATCATCGGGAGGGATTTTACAAAATATGGAGTATCCGTCGTAAATATTGGGAATACTGCCTTTAATAGATATTCCAGAATATTTAAAAGAACTGACGGTAAGGCATTAAACATTTCAGTAGCATGCGTTACCGACAACGATATTGATCTCGATGCCGGTTTAACCCCTCAAGAAGTCGAGCAAAACCGCACTGCCAAAGCGGCAAAGTATGATGGTCAGAAGGTGAAGACTTTTGTTTCTCCGATCAAAACGCTAGAATATGATCTTTCGCTTGGCGTGTTACAGCAGGATTTATATCGCTCAGCGCTGTTTGCAAACAAACTAAAAAACAGCGATCAATATGGAGTGACCTTTACAAAGTATAAACAAGTCAAAACAGAGTTGTCACAACAAGTCGACGCATGGCAGCAGGCTGCTATTACAGATGAACAAAAGGCAAGGCACATTCTTGGTTATATTGCTAGCAGAGATCTGAAATCAATCACAGCACAATTCTTCGCATTACTGCTTGAACATAGAAATAGAAAAGAAGACATGAAAGCCATTTTTGTAGCTGACCCTTATTTTGAATATATCATTCAGGCAATCGAATATGTTACCGAACCATTAAATCAGCCCCAAAATGTTCAACCCAATAACGGATGAGGATATTGCCAAAGCGGAAGAATTTCTACTACCCGCTGGTGAACATTTCGATGAACAAAGACGGAATATCATCAAATGTCAAGATTCTGTTGATGTAAATGCTTGCCCCGGAAGTGGGAAGACAACAGTAATGCTTGCGAAGCTTCTGTTACTTTCCTCACAACTACCTATAAAAAGTAATGGCGGAATTTGCGTTCTCACACATACCAATGTCGCCATCGATGAAATAAAGGAAAAACTTGGACTTTCTGATACAGTTTTATTTAAGTATCCTAATCACTTTGGAACCATTCAAAGCTTTGTCAATAAATTCTTAGCAATTCCTGGCTATAGTGTGATGTTCCCTCACAGACGACCTTCCATCATTGATCAAGAATGGTACAACAGCGTTATTGCAAAACGGTATCCATCATGGCATGGAGCAGGTAAAACATGGATTCAACACAAACCAGACCCGGTGCCGCTACTACAGTCCTATAGATTTAATTCCCAGTTTAACAACTTACTAAAAAAAATGAAAGGCGATCCAGTCTTTAATAATAATGGACCCGCCTTACAAAACATTTTTGATTTTAAGATGCGCATACTTCGGGAAGGAATATTAAGTTTTGATGACGCTTACTTACTTGCGGAATTCTATATAACAAAATATCCGAAAATCAAGGAATTGCTAACGAAAAGGTTTCCTCTTGTAATAATTGATGAAATGCAGGACACCGATGAGAATCAATTAGCTTTGCTAAACCTAATTTTCGATCCTGCTTCGACAGTGGTGCAACGAATAGGAGATTACAACCAGGCAATCTATAACAAGGTTACCGAGCAATCAGTTTGGAATATAGGAATCAATACACTTCCTCTTTCAGACAGCCGACGATTTTCCAATGGTATCGCCCAACAGATCGATCGCATTTGTGTTACCCCCAGGAATATGAACGGTAATGCTGCTATCGCAGACATTCCATCAAGAATAATTCTCTTTCCACAACAACGTATCAACGATGTTATCCCGCATTTCGGAAATTTATTGATTGAAGCCAACATTCCCTCCTTGTCAAAAAAACCTGCTAAGGTTGTCGGATGGGTAAAGGAAACAGAAGCGGCTGCTGGTCAAGTAAGAAACTGCATTCAAGCATACTGGGCTAGTTATTCTCTTGTCAACAGGGTCACAAGAAAAGACTTTCCAAACCTAGATGAATACCTAGTAAAACCTGAAGCTGCTATTATTGAAACAAAAGGAACATCCTACTATTGGGATGTAGCTCTCCAGATATTACTAAAATCATTGCGGATTTTGAATGTCCGTCATGATTCCGGCTCTTATTATTCGAAAACGAGTCTCATCTCGAAATTAAAATTACATCCAGCTTTTTTTGAATTATTTCAAGTTGGAATTATACAATGGATTCACCAAATCCACTTAAATCAAAATCCCTTTGTGGCTATTCGTACATTTGTAATTGATCAATTCCTACCGCTATTCAATCTTGTTCCTGATGCTGAGCTCAATGCTTTTTTAAACAATCAAAATCCACCTTCAATTGTTGTAGCGGCAAACCAACAAGATGCTGGTAATATTTTTAAACACAGTTACGGTGGAATTGATCCATGTCATGCTGACAAGCAAGTAGAAATTCCCGTATGTACTATTCATTCAGTTAAAGGAGAAACCCACTCTGCAACACTCTATCTGGAGACGTTTTATTTCGAAGAGGATATAAAGAAAATTCGACGATACCTAAAGATCGGGGCTGGTGCTGGTATACCCACAACTCAAGTACGAATGATTCAAACATTAAAAATGGCATATGTGGCTATGTCAAGACCTATTCACCTTCTTTGCTTAGCAATCAGAAATGATGGTATTACTCAACAGGATATAGATGAATTACAGGCCGTTGGCTGGACAGTAGATGATACGTTATGTCATTAGATCTGTTCACTAGAAAAACTTGGGAATAAGATATATTCTGGAAATCAGCTGACTCCCTCCTATGCTCAAAAAAACTGAAGAGTGCGGTTAGTAGTGCTTATAATCTTAAGGCTATTTCTTGATATACACAGAAAGCTCATCGCTCAACTTAATCTCTGAATACACTTCGTTCAATCTCTTCAGTATTTTGGTACTAGAAACAGGGAAGAAAGTGCTGATTCTATAGGTGTCAGGTTCATTTTGAACAGGCAAAGTCCAGATTTTATAAACGATTCCTTTGTACTTGAAATTAATATTAGTTGCATCATCATTTTTGTATACACCGCTATTATCAATTTCATGAAATATATTTTCAAAATCCTTATGAAGGCATTCATGTCTAAAAACTCCATAAAAATGATCCTTTGTGCTAGGGTAAGGCTTCATACCATGAGCAAAGTGCCGAGTCAGAATATGCATTGCTGATTCATAGTCAAACCTGATTGAAAGACCATTAAGTTTTAGCGGGTAGTATTCACCTTTAATATCTAGTTCAAATATTTTCCTTATAAGTACATATCGGAATTTTGACCAAGCAATTAACTCACTTATATCTTCATCTTTTTCATCGTCCCCTTTTGTCGGATTATTCGCCCACTCACTTTCAAGATCCTTAACCTGAAATTTGGTTTCTTTTTGAGAAGCTGCGCCAAGTGAACCTGGAGCCCAGTTAGCATCCAAATGACCATACCAATTATGGACAAAGAATCGAAAGTTAGCTAGATGAAGCGGTGTCAGTGGAGGTACGCCTGGCATCTCTCCAAAAAACATAAGGTACAATCGCCGGTAGTACATATCCCAGCATTCCGGGAGGTTTGGAAGGTCATCCAATTCGCGTTGCTCACCCATCATCCACAATTCTTCTGTACCCAATGGTTTACCTTCTTTTAATTTTTTATCAATTTCTTGTCGCTTCGCCTCGTTTTCGTCAATCATTTGTTGGGTTATCTCTTTCATGGTCTTTTTGGTTTTGTAGATTCTATTGCTTCTCGCCACGCAAATATCTTGCTGCGGATGCCCCCACCCCTTACTGATGGAGATGCCAACTCAGCACAATAAAGGTCGACTTGCTCACAAGCTTTCTTTATCTTTTCCCATTGATTCCAAATGCGAGGAATACCTCTCCGTGTCTTTCTTGTTAAAAAAATACCCCGGAGTGACTTGTGATTCTGATTAATATACTCTACGATTTGTGGTGTAAAGAAATTTAAATCCAAATTTAGCCCCGTATTGCTAGCTAATTCGAAATCTTCATCCTTGAATCCCTTTGTAAGGAAACGCTTATGATCCTTATTTTCCAATTCAACATTCCTTACTTCATAAATAAGATCTGTTAGACCTATTTTATTTTTAAGACAAAACTCTTCTTTTTCTTGCTTACTTTTATCTATAAGACAATTTTCATTAAATGCATGAGGGAGTATACACCAAAAGAGGCTTTTATCCCTGCTATAAAAATAATCGGGATTATCCCCTTTGCTTACATTCCATATCGGATTAAAAGTCCCAATAAAAAGGAATTTCATTCCTTCCGGTGGCAATAGTATTCTGTGAAATCGATGTATACAAGGCATTATTCAAGGATTAAGCAAATTTTTCATTGGCCTTACTTATGTATGCCAATTCCCGACCGGGAGCATTCAATTCTGCTTGCATTAAATCAAATTGTTTTTCTTCAAACGAAAAAAGTTTTTTTCCCAAGGTGCTCCATTTTAATTTTAGTAAGTCCTCAAGAATTTCTAATGGAGAGTTTAAGAATATATGTCTTGTCGTTCGTTTGAATTTCAATTTATGCAAGCTTATGTGTCGTTCATACTCATTAAGCAGGTGATCAATGCGTTCTTCTATTTCAGCTGGTTTATATTCTTTACTTGCGATGTCCTGCATCCAAACCCGTAAGGCTGTAAACTTTACACTACTATCCGGATCCGCTCTGTATTCAATAATTTGTTGCCAATCTACATTTGCATTTGGAATTGGAAGTTTTTTTAATACTACTTCCAACACCGGAGCAGTTTTGAAATTTGGTAAATCGGTTGTGAAATTGTCTTGCAGGATTGCAGTGGCATTGTCCTTGGCTGCAAATCGGTTAAGAAAAGCTGATGAAACCCGCGTAGCTTCATTTTCGGCTTTATTAACCGATGTGATATATTTCTCAATTATTTTGTGTGCATCTTTTTGATGTTGCTTTTTTGTGAAATTCTTTGGAAGAGGTACTGAAGGAATAGCGTAATAGGACTCATAAATCTGCATTAAGTCGAATTGGTCTATTGGGTTTCCTTTCTTTTTCATTATACCAGACTTTTTGAAAGTGAACTCGATCATTTCCGATAGATTAAAGTCACATAATAATCCATTTGATCTTAAGAAATCAAACTCCTTTAACCTTGCTTCATTCAATTCAGGATCGAGTGCTTGTAAGTCATTAAAAACCTTTACATCATTATAGCTGCAAACATGAATCTGATCAAAAAAGAGTAAATCTCTTTTTAATAAAGCTGGTGCTTCATAGATAAATTCAAAATTTGATGGTCTTAGTCCCAGATTCATAAATAATTATCGTATTCTGACAAAGTTACAATGTTACTCACGTCGGCTAATCTTATATGGTTAGAAATCAATTACCCATATTTTTAGTTCATTTAAACTAATTACTTTAGTGGTTTTGTAGTGCGATGTGCCTCAACTACAAGACATATTTAGCTTTAAATAGGGTACGTTTTCAGCCGATGAACTGGTGAATGCTGCCTTAGATAACGGCATTTCAACGCTGACCCTCACCAATATTTATTCAACTTATGATGCCTGGAACTTTGTAAAGTTTTGTAAAGAAAAAGGGATTAAACCGATTGTCGGTACGGAAAACCCGTAAAGACCGCCAGCAGAGTAGGTCATGCGTGGGGCAGCAATCTTCCGTCAATAGTATCTTTGCTTAATTGTCACCGAAGCATACAAGATAATTTATCATAATTGAAATAAAAAAGCACCCTTGAATACCTATTATCATATCAATAATAACCCTGACTGCATTTGGAAAGCAGGGGATGAAATTTATTTTGGCAACGAATACAATAAATTTTGGCGTTTCTTTTTGGAAAAGGGAGCTTATATCAATTTGAATGGAGAAAAGCGTCCTGCCGACCAGGTTATTAAATATGCACTCAATGCATACGCATATAACGAACCTGTTCCTCCGCAAATGAAAGATTACCGTTTTAATCCTGTCTTTACATTGAAAGAGGCAACAGATTGTTTAGGGCAATCAAGGAGTATCATCCGTGAATTACTATTCGAATCAATTAGAAAAGATTTCTATTCCCACTTGCCCAGCAGGCATAACTGTATCTGGTTAAGCCCCGACGATAATAAATCCCTTCAATTTTGGAAAAAATTAGTGCATGGCACTACTAAAAGAATATTCAGGGTAGCAACAGAAGGAACTATTCACAGGTCAGCAAACAAATGGCTGATCACGGGCACGATACCGCTCAATGAAATAAACTCGCTGGCACATAATTATTGGAAAGGAAGTGACGCTGGTAGTTTGGAAGATGAAATCCTGTTTGTTGGTAAACTAAAAATCATTGAGGAATTAACTGATGTATGAGGATTAGTAGTCATTTTTCATCCATTTTAAGCAGGACATGTTACCCAAGTTAATTCTCATTATATATTCGTCCTCACCAACGTAACGGTTCAACAAACTTTCAGAAAATCCCCAGCCACCGCCTTCTTTCGCTTTTTGTAGGACAGTAACAAGCGGATAAAATGTGTGCTTATACTCGCCAGGTTTATAAAACTTCTCTTCCAATTCCAGCATTTCTTTTGTATCACAAATTATTACGGAACCTTTCCTGTCACTAAATCTTCTTGCGCATTCTAAACGTCCCGTAAAACTGGCTATCTTTTCATTCTTACTGATTCTTCCACATGCACGAAATAATACTGGTCTTGTTGTTGGCAGATAGTTCTTTAAAACGATATCCCATACATCAAAAAAAGCCTTCCTTTTTCCTTCCCCATCAGTAAGAATCCAATTACCAATGAACGTACTGGCTTGCTTAGTTATAACCACATCTTTTTGAAGAATGTCAATCAGGTTTTGAGCTATTTCACTCTTCTGATTTTTTGACAATCTATATTGAAACTTATCACTCATTTTTTTCAGATCGCTTAGTCAATTCCAAGGTCTTTATGCATTTGTTGCCGCTGCTTTCCAAATTCAATACTTTCTAGTGCAGCTTTTCGGCTGTCATCCGGTAAACATTGAATGCAAGTTGGATATTGAATTCCTTTATAAAACATTTTGCATTTTAGACATAATTCCATTTTTTTTATATCAAAGTTAAATGCACATTTTCCACAAGCAGTTATCGTATCTGCAAATGAAAGATATTTGATGTCATCATTTAGGTAAAGCAAAAACGCCTGTTTCTCAATCATTGCAGCGTCCTTAGTTGCGGCTCGTTCTCTTTGCAACCAATACCTAATACTTGAAAGGTTATGTTCATTCTTCCATTTCTTTGAGAAAAAGCACTTATCCCGAACTTTAAGTGCTTCTTTATTTTCAAAATACGTCGAAATGAGTTCCTCAACAGATTTATAAGCTGGCTCCTCAAATTCGTGCTTACATTCTGAGCAACGATATTGTGGGACTTTTCTTACTCTTCTACTAGGATTGCTACTCTTACAATTTGGACACAAAGGAGTCGGTGCATAAACATAATTTTCAATTATGTGATCACTAAATTCAGATCTATCAATTTCCGGATTTGTGTTGATGTAATCGTTAGCATAAGCCCTTCTTATTTCTGTCAGGTATTCAGCATATTTCCTTGGGTGAGAAAGATGCTGCAGTGTTAAAGTCTCTTTGCTATTGCATACCTGGCAACTGTCTTTAATAAATTTAGACCTTCGTTCTTTCCAGTCTCTTGTCTGCCACGATTTTTTTCCTTCTTTAAAATCCTTCCAATACTGTTCCAATGCGGATTCAATTCCAACTTCGCCCTTTGCCAGTTTGTCCCTTAGTTCTATGCGTTCGATATATGTCAACATACAATTCTTGGCTTATTCGTTTTTAAATGTATTGTCTGTAAAGGATTTTAAAACAACCAACTGCACTCCCATCTTCGCATGGTCTAAGGGTGAAATATCAAACCCGAAAAAACAGGGAACGAGGCGGCACACTAATCCAGTTTTGTTTAGTACCACAAAATTTATCTCACGTTCAGCGTCTACACTTTGTACCCAAAACCCATCTACTTTAAATTCTTTGGGCATAACTGAATTTAGTGAAAAAATTCATGGGAACTAACCTTGAATCTTCAATCGAAATAAGCTCTGAGGCCCTTTTTACAACAACCAAGAAATAGCTATATATTAGTAGAAATCTTTCCATAGCTGTTCAAATCATTTTATGGTCCGGAACTTTTATGTTATATTATAATAGACGGATTACTTCAATTGACTTCTGTATAAATTTTTATTATTTCGTTGGGAAAATAACTTGGTAAGTTTATAATTCATCACAAGCAAGTCAATAATAATTTTAAAAGTTAATTCTATTTTTCCTTGGAAATAATCATTTTTTTTTGTATATTATTATATACCCGAAGTTCTTCCGGGTTACTCTGAAAGAACATAAACTTCCCATAAAAACCACCACTACCGGTTGGGGAACGGTAAAATAAATATCCAAACAGTTATACCCATTACTTCAAAATACCTGTAAACATTCAGGTATTAAAAATCAATAATAACATCAATGGGTTACTAAAAAAAACGACTTCAACAGTCGTAACGGGATTTCTATGTCCAGGCCCGATTGGATAAATCAAACGACAATAACTGTATCGCAAAAAACTCGTAACGGTACAGACTATATACTTCGAGAATTTACTATGAAACATTCATCATTTAAAAAATCCTGTATCGTTAAAGTGTGGATACACATCTTATCCATCATCGCAATGCTCATCTGTTTGTTCCTACATCAGCACCATGAAGGTTTAATCATTTATGATATACTAAAGGAAATAACAGATTGCGTCCCTGAGCATGATGTGGATGATGAACCTTAATCGCAAACAGGACTACTATTTACCTTCCTTCTCTTTGTTCTTCTTTTTCAATTGCCGCAGGTTTTCCATTTCCTGCTGTATGATTAGCTGCACATCTACCTTAATCTGTAAATAGTTTTCCTGTACCTGTTGCTCCGAAATTTTTCTGGTCGTTGGAATTTCCCTGTAAGACATTTCTTCTTCTTTCAACTGCTGCACATTATTCTGTATTTGTGAGTGAAAGATTTTCAAGTCAATTTTACAATCCGGATTATCTGCCACTATACCAACAAACTCACCACTGGATAAAGATGCAATTCTTGAAGGTGGTATGGCGGCATCCAGTTGCTTTGATTTACTAATGGAAGTATCAGTACGGTTGATGGAAACACTTTCCCTGTCCTGCATAATCTTACCAAAGCGTTCCGATAATTGCTTTGCTGTTTCACCTGTTACCTGACCGCTGATAACATTACCAACAATATTCATAATAACTTCAGCCTGGTCTTTACCGTAATCTTTCTTTAGCTGGCTGAAATCCTGCACCGCTAAAGTAGTCGCAACTTTATTGGAACGGGCGGTGGCAATTAAACTATCAATGCCATTAAAATATATAGTCGGAAATTCGTCAAAGATTAAGCTGCATTTTTGCTGATCCTTTTTGTTGACCAGTTTAATAAGCCGTGAAATATATAAAGATAGTACGGCTCCATAGATTTGTTGTTTCTGCGGGTTATTTCCCATGCAAACAATTTTGGGTTCATCTGGATTATTAATGTCAAGTGTAAAATCGTTTCCCGACAACACATAATATAATTGTGGCGAAGACAATCTTGCCATCCCGATCTTGGCACTGGCCACTTGTCCTTCCAATTGTTCCATCGCATCATTCTCGTATGCGGAAATAAAGGGATTCACCAATACTTCAATTTCCGGTATTGATTTTAAAACGGGAAACAACTTTTCATAATCTATCTGCATAAGTTCAATCACATGCGGCAGTGTACAATATTTACCATCTTCATATTTCTTCAGGAACCAGATAACGGCTGTCACAAAGTTTATCGGTGATTCTACAAAAAAGTCGCCCTGCTTTTTTATCCACTCCCTATTAAGTCCCATCATTATAGTTCGTGAAGATTCTGTTGCATCCGTAATATCATACATTGTCGAAGGGTCAAGCGGGTTACAACGATGCGTTGTAGTAAGATCGTCGAAATTGATAGTATAATATTTTGGTATTTTTATATACCGATTTTTGTGCTGCTGCAATTGGTTATAAGCAATTCGAGAAAGATCATCATATTTGAAATCATAAACAAACATGCAAAAACCTTTCTGAATATGTTGTTTAATGACGTGTTGTATTACAAACCACGATTTACCCGAACCAGGTGAACCAATAACCAAAAATGAGCGGAAAGGGTTGATGATATTGATCCATGATTTTCTTACTTTGCCTTTCAGATTGTATTGGGCGGGCAGGTTTATTGAATATTCATTTTGCAACAGCCGTTCTTCTTGCGGAAATGTTTCATTGAGCTGATTGAAGATGTCGTTGCTTAATTTTAGCTTGATTAAACGTGACAAAAGATTGCCGCCGGAAAGGATTAAGACAAAGCCAAGTGTCGTTACACTACTGTAAATTATTGCGACTGTTTCAATATCGCTGTAAAGTTTTAGTAATAGTTGACTGCCAAAATATAAAAGTATTCCTATGAGGATATATGCAGCAATGGTTTGCCATCGTATGTTCTCTTTCTTCCTTCCTCTCGAACCCATCAATGAAATGATGAGCATTCCTAACGCAATGAATTTACTCCGGTTAAAGTTGTTGAATAATCCTGATCGCTGAATGTTCTTTAATAAATTGTCGGACAAATTTGCTGTCCAGCCCCAAGCTTCGAATGCCTGGTAAAAATAAAAGTAAAAGTGCAATAGTAAAATGAAGACAGCGGACAATCTTGTAAAATCTAAAATCTTCCTTAACCCCTGTTCATTCTCTCCTGTATGCATAACTTAAATTTTTCGTTGTTTGCGTCTGCGTTTCTTTTTTAATTCATAGGGTAATTGGTTATCGAATGATGATGATCTTCTTGTTAATTCGTCGAATAAATTTTCCTTATTTGATCCGATGGTTAATTCTGCTGATTCTCCAATGCGGGGCGTCGGTGTAATTTGTCCGGGCTGCACTTCTGTTGTTTGCTTTTTATAAACTTCTCTGAGGGCGGCAGCACTATACTCTTTTCCCAATTCACTGCCGTTAAATACTGTTTTGCTATAATGATCAATGTAAGTCACACCATAGAGGAAATTATCAACATTGTTTCGCCACACTATATCAATTTTTAATTGCTGCAAAGCATTTGTAATTCCATTTCGGTCTTTGCTTTTCGCAAGAACACTATCCAATTTATCTTTCAGCTGCTGCCTCAATGATTGCTTTGCCTTCTCATTAACTGTGAACTTTTTTTCCAGCTCTTTCAGTGTTGGCTTATTATAAATACTGCTGGCTTTGATTGGCACTCCAACTTTGTTTCCCTTTTCATCCACCAAACTATATTGCAGTCCTCCTTTCTCAAACATGCGTGTTTGCTCCGCTCCCCTATCGGCGGTGACATTGTATAATTTTAAAATGGCATTGAGTTCTGGCAGCGATGCAAATTTGTACTGGCTGACAACCTGGTTAACGATATTGCTGATTGCTTGTTTGGTTGCAGACTTGCCGTACTGCACTTTCGTGAGATTGACTGGTCTTAATGGCTGATTATAATTTTGCAGCTTGTCACCTGCCTTCACCAACTTAAAGTTTACTTCAATTTCCTTTCTTGTTTTTTCTGATTGCACTCTTCCGAGATTGTGCATAGAGATACGTTTGCCATCTCTTTGTATGTTAGTGCTGACAATATGAATATGCTGGTGGGCGGCATCACTGTGATGATAAACTAAATAAGGTTGCTTGCCGAAGCCTATGCCTTCCATATACGCTTCAGCGATTGCTTCTAATTTTTCATTGCTGTGGCTTTCAGATATATCGAAGTTGAGCGACACATGCAGGCAATTCGTTTCTGCCCTTGTATTGAGATCGGCTAATTGCTGTAGGCGATTGAGTTTTTCATGAAAGTTTAGATTTATTAGGTCTTTAGCATACGACTTCGCTGCGATGAGTTCTGCCTTGCCCTCGTTTACCTTCTTCTCATTATAATTAATCGCTCCTTTAATACTCTTACCGCTTCTTATCCTCACTACCATCTCTCTGTCATTTGATTTATGCGTTGCTGAATATGACTTGTTTGTACTATGAATTTATTTTGCATTGCTTCATTAGTGTTGAGCCATTCTCTGAATTCGGGGATTTGTCTCAACGTATGTAGTTTTTTTACCGCTTGGTTGAAGTTGTTACCAATCGCATTTAATTCCTGTTTCATTGCGATCAGTTCCTCCATGAAACTATCCAGTGATTCGTTCCGGTATTTTATCACTATGGGTTTTTCCAACAAAACATTCCTCACATAGTGACTGACCTGGTTACTGGTAGTGGTTTTAAATTTCGTTTCCAGCTTCTCGTACTCTTTTGGTGTGAAGCGTACTGTCATTTTTCTTGTTCTTCTTTCTTTCGTCATCTGCAATACCTCCCGCAACGAGCTCCGAGTGAAGGGCAAGATGCCCCGTTTGTCCGACAAACGTACATCTTGCTGACTGCGTAAAACGGGCAGTCTGGTTGACCTGTCCAACACATTGTCATTGTTTAGTTTGATTTTTTTGGAAGGTGATGCGGCTGTCTTCAATCAGCTTCTCTACATCCTCGTAATGAAAGAATCGGCGGGATTCGATTTTAATAGAAGGGAGTTTTCCCTGGTTCATCCACTCGTATAAGGTGGGTTTGGAAATCTTGAACATGGCACAGACTTCTGTAGCTTTTAATAAAGGCCGCTGTGCCTTTTTGTCAAGGGCATTGATGAGTGGCACGGTATTACTATGCTCAATGACTACTTGCTCTACAATTGCTTTTAACTTCTGCCAAAACTCTTTTGGTTCCATTGGGAACAACATCTGTACTTCACCCATACTTCACAATTTTCAGTTACACAATACAGTTACTCTGCTCAGAACTTAAAATTACTCAGGCTGCATGTCCTTTACATTATGAAAAGAGTTTGGGAAATTGTGAAAGGGGAAATTGATTTTTTGATGCTGTTAAGACGGGTTAAATGAGTGGGAGCTATGGACGATGAGGATGTGATCATTTCTAATTAACACGCTTATTAAGAAATAATTATTAGCCATAAATTTGTATGATCAACCGACAGTTTTAAGTGAATTTTTAAACCCTACTAATAAATGTCAAATAGAGTTGCTATAATTGTCAGAGGTGTTTATAATTCCGTCCAGGAAGAATTAAATGCAGCATCCTATGGTCAGCACATCAATATGGTAACGCAAAGGGATACCTCTCGAATAATTGAATTCCTTCAAAAACCCTTGTTTGGTAATTGGCAAGCTCATGAAATTATCAATTTGCCCCTCGAATCTATATGTACACGGGAACAAATTCTGCAGTCAATTCCATTAAAAACATCGTTTGTATTCTTCTATTATAATGGTCACGGTAATGCTGATATTAACTCAAATGTTATGATGCAATTCGGTTTGACAGACGACGATCTATTTGTTAGAGAGCTTGAGAATGTCCTAAAAGAAAAAGAAGTATCTAATTACTTGGTCGTTGCCAATTGTTGCCGAGCTTCTTCAACAGAATCGGAGCAAACTAATTTTGACTTTATGGAGTTTCCTCTTGAGAATTTTAGTGGCTATAAATCGGAAAAAGGGTTAAACCTATTTGAAAATGTGAGAGATCAAAAGGTCATTGTTTACACGGCTTTGGAAAATAAAAAAGCTTTTTTTGGCAATACTGGAAATCTTTTTACAGAATCCTTTTTCAGATCAATTTTTAAGTGGCTTGGATCAAGCAATAGAAATGAAGTTCTATTTATTAAAGACCTAATTGATCTTACAAATGTAGAAATGTCAAAGCATGGTGGTCAACAGGCGGAGATAGAAAATTATCAGAAGGGAAACAGTAAAATCCCCGTTTGTATTTTCCCAATTAACAATGAGCAAAAAAAGGACTACAATAGTCCTTCATCTGCGAACGAATAATATTCTTCACTTGTAACAATAACATGATCCATTACATTGATGTCATGCAATTTCGCTGCTTCTTTTAATTTATTAGTCAGCTGCTCATCCGCCCTGCTTGGCCTAATACTTCCGCTGGGATGGTTATGCGCTATTATAATATTACAGGCGTTAGCTAAAATGGCAGCGGCCAATACTACTTTTAAATCTGCTACCACTCCAGTCGAACTTCCTAACCCTATTTCGACTATTCCTAATACCCGGTTAGCCCTGTTCAGGAGTAATACTTTAAACTGCTCAACAAAATCAATTTTATTTTCATCCCAAAGCCCTTTTAATAAATCTGCAATTTCCTTTGATGAATTAACCTTTGGCCTTTCCGATGCTTTGATTTTGGTTCGGTACACCAATTCTATTTGTGCTACATTTTGCCAGGGTTGTTTTGTTACGCTTTCCATAATTTCTTTGTTTAAGTTGAAGAATTAATTATGGTGCGTCTCCCGGCTTTGGGCAATAAAGTCCAAAAGGCAACGGAATAAATGATAGCCTTGTGTATGGCGTTCGTGTTTATGCCGGAAGCTATTGGACGCTTCAGCAGCCCAATCGCCGATCTTTGCGGCAGAATTAAGGCGAATTAAATAAATTGTTCCCTAAATTATTCCTCATGAAAATATACCAGTGCTATTTATGTAACGACCTCCTTGGTGATACTAACAGAAGTATTGAACACATTCTACTCAATTCGATGGGCGGCCGTTTGAAATCAAGCGAGTTGTTATGTAAGGATTGCAACAGCCAACTTGGTCATGATAGTGATGCTGCGTTGTCCAAGCAGTTTGAATTTTTTGCTGCGTATTTACAAGTTAAAAGAGACTCTGGAAAAACCCCGACCATTAAAGGAGGAAAGACAAATGATGGCACAGAGTATCATTTGCTAAAAGGCAGTAAACCTATTCTTGCGAAGCCTGTGTTTAACGTTACCGATTCTGGTAAAGGCATTGAATATTCACTAACTGCACGCAATGAAAAAGAAATGCAAACCATGCTCAATGGTATTAAAAAATCACATCCTTATTTGGACGTCACAGATGCAATGAGTAAAATAAATGTAAAGAAAGCAAGGCTAAAAGAACCGATTCGTTACACCCTAGAATTTGGTGGCGATCTGGCCTTTCAATCAATTCTGAAGACCGCAGTAAATTTTTATATTTACAAAAATGGAAATCACGACTTTGTTAGACATCTATACGAAATGATTAAAGGGAAAGAACAGCTTGATATTGTGAAACATTTCTATCCCCGAAAACCCGTATACAAAAAAGAAGCAAATGAAGTAATCCACTTACTACATCTTTACGGAAACAAGCATGACAAGTTACTATATTGTTTTGTAGAGTTTTTCAGTATGCAGTCATTTCTGGTCATCCTTTCTACAAATTATCCAGGTCCTAATATTTCTCATACTTACGCTTACGATGTTATTACAGGGCTTACACAAAACAAAGTCTGTAAACTGAAGCTTAGGCCTTCTGAAATCTCAACACTTCCTACCGCCTTCTCCAGCTTTCAAGAAGTTACTATAAAGGCAAACAGGGTAATGAAGATTGCATCTAAGATTCACTCAGACCAGGAAATATCCAATATAACTCGACGTGCTGCAAAGGACGTCTTTGAAACTAAATATGCACATGAAAAATTAATGACTCCACAGATGATAGATGAATTTATAGAGCAAGTAACGACTGATTTTGTTGATTTCATGTATGCAGGAATGAAAGATGAAGATGAACCATGAACTAATAATTAAGCTTTCAGCAAATGATTTTGTAAATATTTACTTACAAAATCATCAGCATCTGATTGTTTATCTCCCTGCTTCTCTTTCCAGGCCGTCAATTCACTTCGTTTGAATTTATAAAGTTTCCCTACTTTAAAACAGGGGATCTCACCTGTTGCACATTTTGCATACACTATATGTTTTTCCAACCCGAGAAAATCCACTGCGTCTTTCAGGCTTATGATTTTTTCTTCTGTAGAAGCAAGGTTGGATTGACCCGCTAATATTTCTCTCAGCAATGATTTAATTTCTTTCAACTCATTTTCAATTTTGTATAGTCGCTCATTCATATCGTTTCTTATTTAGCTTCCTTAATTGCAAACATTGGTGTGAAGTTTTGATTGACCTTCACTATCTCACCGGCACCCACACTTACTTTCCCGGCGGCTTTAGCCCTCATTTGGTCGGCGACTTTTGCATACAACTGGGTCGTGGTAACAAATTTGTGATGTAACATTTTACTCACAACATAAATGTCCTCGCCGCTGCTGATCATCCTTGTTGCATAGGTATGCCGGAAATTATGAAAGGTGATATCTTTTGTAATACCTGCCCGCAGACACCAGGCTTTCACTTCATCGAGTGTTTCTCTATAATCAAGTCCGTGAAAAATTTTCTCTTCATCATTTTTTTTCTCACCTAAGATTTCAACAGCCTGCTGACTGATATAATGTTTGAACCTTCTCTTCGGTTTTGGATCAATAAAATCCACGAGCCAACTTTTCAATTTCGTTGAATACTGTAAATCCTTCCACTTCAACACTTCGATGCCGCTAAACCGAAGGCCGGTTAGAATTGAAAACACTGAAGCTTTATAAATAACTTCATTAGCTGGCGGCGTATCCAGCATATCTTCGATCTCAGTATCATCAAGTGCCTCTCTTACTACCTCGACATTTTTTATCCGCTCCACTCTCATTGTATAATTCTCTGGCAGGTATTTATCCATAAAAGCCCTCTCCACTATCGTACACAATTTATCGAAGTACGATGATGCTGAATTCACATCCAGTTTGAATTTCTTTGATTTGAGTGTATAGGTGTTTAATAAATGCTCTTTGAATTTTTGCAGCATGATCTCATCAATATGCCGGAACTTCAAGTTATCACCGGCGTAACGTTTCAGGTACTTCATCACTCTTTCGTAATGGTTCACATCTATATCTTCCCTTGCTTTTTTTCTTATGTACGTTTCCGCATATAAATAAAAATCTAAGTTGAGCATATCCTTATTGTACAACTTATTTTCTTCCAGCATCAACCCCTTCATCCGTTGCAAAAAAATTTTCTCTGCAATTTCTCTATTCAATTCATTTTGCTTTTTCTCCAATGCTGTTGCTGGATCTTCTATCAAGTACAATTTTAAAAACTCCCGCCTGGTAAATATTTTCTTCGCTACATTCCACACTGGTGGGAAGTAATCAATATACAAACTCAATTTCCCGTTCGCTAATTTCTTTTCCCTTAAATGTCCTTTCATATACTTCCATATTTATTGGTTAGATAATTCATTACTTCTGCTTTATTAAACAGTAACCGGTTGCGCACCTTCAATTTTGGAAAGTCCGTGTCCTTTACCATCCGGAACAGCGTTCGCTCACTGAGCGTGGTATAAATTGCCAGTTCTTTTATATTCAGCAATTCCTTATTTACATTCATTGCTTTTATAGTTTCTTCCTGCACCAAAGCTTGTCTTGTCTGAACCTTTGATGCTTCAATTTTGTTTTGCCGCTGCTGCTCTTTTAGAAAATTGCAATTGCATTTATGCGAGCAAAACCTTGTTCTCGTTGTTCTGGCCGTAAAAGCTTGTTTGCAGTATTCACAAACCCGTTTGATACTGATGTTGGAACTCATTGTCTGGTGTTTAGTTTTTGCTAATCCTGTTACTAGTTCCTCCAACTGGTCAAACTGTCCCCAACTGCCTGGCAGTGACAGGGGCTGACATCAACTGTCTATGGCTGCCATGATTTCGCCTTTTCTGATACAGTTTTAATTCCTCACCAAAATATCAGAAAAAGGTACAATCGAGGTACAACAGGTTGGTAAAAACGGTGGAAATTACCGTCAGTTTCCCAACTTTGTTTTTGGAAAAACTCTGTAAATGAGTGAGTTACGTAAAGCGGGGTTAAGTATGGTAGGTGGGCTATTTTCCGATGCAGAAACTCCTTCTGCTTGACCCTCAACACCTACTGCATTTCGGGCAACAAAAGGGCAACACAAACTACTCAAACAAAAGAAAACAAGAACAAAATATTTTCAAAATAAAAAACCGGAATTACCGGCTCGTAATCTCTCCAATTATTTATGCACTTTAACAGCCACGTCTTTTCCGCATGATATAATCGGTAGAAAATTTATCAATATCATCGGTTGTTGCTTGCCGGTTACGCAATAACCATTCATCGATTTCCTCACGTTTAAAATAAAGTTTTTTTCCCTGCGGGCAAAAATGAGGGATTTGTTTTTGGGAAGTTAACTTATAGAGATGAGAGGGACTGATGGTAAGGTACCGGCAAGTTTCTTCAAAATTCAAAACCGGCTTTTGCAGCATACTGAGTGCATCCACTTTGCTGGCAAGCAAAGAAAGACTCCACAAGAAATCAATAATCAGTTGCGCTTCTTCTACAGTCACGGTCACACCATGATCCTTCAATAGTTTTACAACCCTGTCCGGGGGCATTTTTTCCATGTCTCACTTTTTTCAAATCCTGTTCACAAAATGCAATTCAAAAATCAATAGCTTCCACAATGAACGAAATGCACGAGGTTTTTCTGGAAGCGGTTATACGACGGCACATATTTTATATATCCATACTCATTCAATTGCCGTAATACTTTATGATAAGTATTGCCTCCGGCTATTTTACATGAAGCGACTACATCACAACGAAAAAAAGATAGCGGGCCATTCGACCCGCTATCTGTCCATTTTTTCCAGAGCGCCATATACAAACTGATATGGGCCGTGCTGATCCTGGGGTCATCTTCGATGGCGGATAAAAAAGACAACAACTCATTCATCAGGTGATGGTTTGCTTTCTGCGTTTGGATTTTTTGGGTCCGGGTTCGCCTTCCCCAACATCCCCGCCATTATTTTGCTTTTGACTTTGCTTTTTCTCATCCTGCTTCACCGACTGACCGTTTGATTGTTTGATATACAAATCTTCTGGCTTCAACCGCTTACCGGATTCATCATAAATATTCAATGATTTGAAACGTGGAGCAGCCTCAATAGATAATTTCCGTTCCGCTCCCTGCACAGTCATTGTCACTGACTGCCTGTTACCTCTTTGCAGATCTGCCATCAACCGTTCTCTACTGGTCATATCATTCATTTCTTTAATCGAATGTACATTCAATGCTTTCTCCAGATCAAAACCATATTTCTCATTGTAAGGATGGAGTTTAAAATTGCCGTTCTTATCGGTCACTTTGAAATCAATCTGCAGCCAGGCTTTGTATTCTTGCTTTTCTTTATTGGTCAGGCTATCTTTATAAACAGCACGGCCACTCATGAGATTATAACCTTCTTTCAGAGTGATTTTTGGATCATCCTTACCCTGGAAAAAAGTTTGCTTGATTGCATCGGGGTGCTGCTGGTTTTTCAGCATCAGGTTATAGCGATTAAAGAATATGATGTTACCATCTTCGGGTCCTCTGAAATGAAGCGTGGCTGCTGTCTGGTCTTTTCCGAAATCTTTTTGATAACTCAGTGTGAATTCTTTTTCACCGCTGATTAATTTTTCTTTCAGCTGATGATTCAGGTCTTCGCCAAATCCGGTGTACTTCAACTGGTTGACGAGAAAATCATAATTTTCTTGATTCATGGGGGATAGATTTTTAGTTGTTATTAATTGTATGCGTAATTGTTCTCCGTAAGGAATTTGTTGCAGCAGTTCATCCACCGATTCCGCATGGATAACTTTAAAGTTGTCATACTCACTGATATTATTATCCGAAAATTCATCGGCTTCATCCTTTGTCTTGAAGAAATACATATCCGGTTTTTCGAGAAAATAATTGACCTGGTTGAATGCTATATAATGATGACCGTGCTGCATTTCCCTGTTGGCAATGGTCAATAATTCATCGGCTATTACATGTTCCCGGTTCATTTGTTTGATATATTGATATGCTTCCGAAGCGGTCATGGTCTGGTCGCCATTTGCTTCGACCGTAATGGCTATTTCATAGCGTTGCTTCAAATGGCTGTCATCCGGAATAAATTCTTTATACAGTGATTGTGGCCAGTATTTAAACAGGAGCAGTTCAGCAACGGAAGGGTTTGTCTGGTGTAATTGTTTTAATTTCTCCTCAACTGCCTGGCAGAATTCCTGGTCACCTTTTTCTTCCTGCCCGGCTAAATAAGCATTCATCATAGCATCCGCTGTCAGCAGGTCTTTATCCAACATGGAAAACTCAGGGGGTACTGGGACATTGCGGGTCGTCAATTCGTATTCTTTCAAATAAAAATCATCTTTCACGTCCCGTTCAAATCGCAGGAAATATTGCAACAGGTCATGGCCGGCCTGCGAACCCCAGACAATAGAAAATTCTTTCCCTGGGTTATTCAGGTTCATGTACAGTTCACCGGCATGGTCTCCCAATCCCAGTTGATTTAGCTGTTCAGTCAATGCTATGAGATTTTGTCCTGTCATTTTTTAATCACTACAAATGAGTAGGTTGTTTTACAAACAGCAGCAACAATAGCATCTTTACTTGCGACGCTCCTTTTATCGTTCGATTCCATGTTCATCTATTTTATTCGCAAACTTCTTTTAGAAGAAATCCTATTCTTCTGAACAAGTACGGGACGTTCTTTTGATTCCTGCTGAACACTTCTAATTGTATTGGTCTTCTTATTTTGCTGAGAGGGTTTTACCACCGCCGTATCTATTTTCAGCATCCAGTTTGTCTGATGAGCCAGCTCACCTTTCCTATTGCCGGTCATCAGACCATTTAGCTCTCGTCTGAATCTTAGAAAAAAGCGTTCAATTGAATTGGGGTAAAGCTTCCGCTCCAGTAGATTCATTTCACCTTTAAGTATGCGTAAAACCATTCTTTCTTCCTGGTTAGGATTCTTAACAGACTTTCTCATTCCGGTCAAATGATCCAGTTTCAATTGCTGGAAGTAGGAAGTCTTCAATGTCTCCGGAGAAAATAAATTGGCAATATTTTCCTCTTTCATTTTCCATTCCTTCATTTCTTCAATCACACGGTTTCTTTCCTGCTGCATAGCACCTGTTTTAATATAAATCAGCCAAAACCCTTGCTTTCAATAGCTGTCCGTTGTACACTTTCAGATTAAAATGTCGGCCACCATTTTTTTCCATTAATTGAATACCGAGAAACTTGGCATCGGGAATGGTGAATTTGTCCAGTGCCACAACGAGGACCGAAAAGTTATACGCCTTCACTTTTGTTTTGTTACCGGCGATATAAAGTGGCACCAGTTCATTTTCCTGTAAGGCGGTTCGTTTACTTTTCTTTTTATCCACGATATGAAATTTCAGCAAGTCAATATCAAAATCCAATGGACTGTGATTATGAATTTCCAGTTGATAATAGATCACATCATCTTTGATATAAATACCGGAGAGTTTGGTGAACACCCCACCATGTTCGACTTTGACAATTCGTTTAGGCGGGTGATTCAATATTGCATTGGCATAGGATGAAATAGTTGCTTTCTTGTTGGGTGGCAGGTGCATCACCAGTACCGCAGGTTGTGCTGCATAGTTTACCGTGAACTCATATACATTACCATCACCGGTCACCACACTTAAATTCGTTTCTGCAAACTGTTTGCTGGCTGCTTTCACCAACAAAATTCTTTCATCTTCTTTTACGGGTTGTATGATTACATCTTTTGTTCCCCTGTCCACATACTTGATAGGAAAGGGGAAAATTAATGATGTTGTTTTATCAGTCGTAACCGATAAAGGAGTTTGAGCAAAGCAAAGATTGCTTACAAGTAAAAGGAAAATAATTTGTTTCATTAGAATTGATTTTTATTGTTGAGTAATACTTTGTAACCTGCTTTCAGTTGCACCCGTACCAGTTTTGCTTTCTTGCTGACAAGCGATTTGATTGCACCGATACCGGTGGCAGTGGCCTGTGCTTTGAGTGAGGGATCAAGAGAAGTCATATCGGCAAGCGATAATGAATTGTTGAGGGATTCCTTAGCTACGTCACGGTTAATGGTGCCGGGGATGTAAATACCCGGCAACCCATCCATATCATATACATCGAGTTTTACTGTATAGATAGATTTGCCATTACGGATAGAATTGATCTCCACATTCAACCGTTCTCCGTCAAGGGTAGCAATACCAGAAATCAAAATATCTTTCGGCAGCAGTTTGCCATTGATAAAAATATCATTCAGCAAACGAAACTTTACAACTGCACCATTAACGATGGTTTGATTAGTAGCAATAATAGCTTCAATAGCATTATGCTCGGTGGCTTGTAATTCGGTTTCATCACTATAGCTGTAAAATCCTTTTACAATTGTATCAGCACCCGATGTCCGGCGTACAGCATACACCGCATCCTTATGTTTAATAGAACGTTCCTTTACTCTCTGCGGATGCTGGATGTCAAGTATCTTCTCCAGTGTCCCTTCCAGTTGCTTCATTTCAGGATCATCCGTACTACCTGTGCTATTTAGTTGCAGCATTTGTTCCAGCCGGTCTACCTCAGAGGAAAAGTTGTTATCAGTCCGCCGCTGTGTTACACTTTCATCATAAGTAGCGGTTGCGGTTTTACTCATTTCATTTTCTAATAGCTTCAACTTCTGCATGATCTGGTCTTCTGGATTATTACCGGTTGTTGAATAAGGCGAAGTATTCAACCGCTGGTTATATTTACCCGCAGTGATAGTTGTCAGGTCCTGTAATTCGTTGGGATAATAACCGGAGGGTACCGTATCTCTTTTAAAATAGGGGTCGCTGCGCATCCACTCCTCCATCTTCAAACTATCCTTATCGGCTTTATCATAAAAGCCCAGTTTGTCCATTAATTTATCTTCCTTTAACCGGGCATCCGGCAGATCAAGATTTAATCCATTGGACACGACAGCGGATTCTTTTTTTCCTGTTCCGCCACCAAGGGCCCAGAAAGCCATTGTCAAAAATGGTATGACCAGTAACGGTAACACCAGCATCATTTTTCTTCGCTTCACACGCTTGTTCATACGCTTCTATTTTTGTTTTTGTTGTAAATAAATTTCTTCGAGTATCCGCATGGAATCAGCCAGGCCGGGGCGTACCGGTTCACCAATACTGTCCATGAATTGTTTATACTCCTGTATCTGCTGGTAAATATCATCAGGCATCTCATGCTCCATTACTTCATCACCGGACTTATCAAAATGCTGCGGCATTCTAACTTGTTCAATCTTGAACTTTGCTTTCGGTTTGGAAAGAATCGCATCAATAAAAAAATAAATGCTCAGCCCACCGCTTACAATGCAGAATGCAAGAAGCCATATCTTGATATTTTTTGCTTTCATAGTTCCAAAACATTTATTCATCCAGTATGCAAATCCGTTTTGCGTTTTTATAAAAACACTGGCGATCTTTCCAGCTACCTTATCCTGTAAAGGATTTTCAGTTGGTTCTTTCTTTTTTCGTTTCCAAAACATTACTGGCGGTTTTCAATATTAATGTCTGTATTCTCCAATGTCTTCCAGCGTTCGATCAAAAATCCATGTGCATTGTTATCAGACCTTGATACATTGCGTAAATAGCCTTCGGTAACAAGACTTCTTGTTACTATTGTAGTTGGTCGTATTATTCTCTGCACACCCTTATACCGGAAATAGTATGGATAACTGTTGGTATTAATAATGATACTGTCTGCTTGCATTTCCTGGCTGATATTGCCGGAAATTAAATTGGTGTAATAACCATTCTCTTTGAGGTTGTCATACTGTTGCTTCGCAGTACCATCGGCTAAATACAATGCCTTAATGATATTACTGTTGATGACTTTATCATCCGGGTCCATCGTAAAAAAATAATGATGAAACATTTTTACATGGTCTCTTGCTTCTACCGGCACATTATCTTTCCGGTCGGCGGAATAGGCTTCAAGTGCTTTTCCATTGGCCAGAATAAAAATCTTTTGCTGCGACTGTGTGGCTAACTGGTAACTTTTATGAGCGATGAATAACGTCAGTATCAAACAAAGGGTAATTACTCCCAGGGAAAACAAACGCACCTGTTTAAAAGCCGTATCAATATTTTTAGTTGTCCTAAACATCTTTATTCGCTTAATCATTTAATGAAATAGTGCTCATGAACCTTACGGTTTATTCCCCTCAATTTTATCTTTGAAATAACCACCACTTGCACCACTATCTGCCATGCTGTTGGAGATTTTATTATAAGCACCGCCCAAAGCATCCCTGGTCATAGATGCCGAACTTGAAACAGCACTCCTTGTTGACATGCTTGCCATATTGGTAACCTTTTGCAATAGCGTGTTATTACCACCTGCATGAATAATATAGTTGGCCACACTCGGCACGGTGAAATAGCCGATGATGCCGATGATCATAAAAATCAAATAGGCTGTGTCGGTGGTGGAAAAAAATGTATCCCCATTAGAAGCGATTTGCTGCAGATCTTCTTTGAGCATATTCTCCTGTATCTTTCCCATGATGCCACCGAAAATGTTTGCAACAGGTAACCATAAGAAAATATTGAGGTATCGGGCTATCCAAACAGTAAGTGTATGCTGGAAACCATCAAAGACCGCAATACCAAATACGAGTGGCCCAAGTATTGCCAGCACAATCATATAGAAAGTGCGAATGGTATTGATACAAAGAGCCGCCGCTTCAAATAATACTTTTAATACTTCGGACATCCATTGCTTGATCTGGTTGCGCAGGTTATAACCAAACTTGTCAAAAGCAAAACGGATATTGTTGCCAATGCTTTTAAGCCAGCCTTCCTTTTTATCTCCGTAATGATATTTATACCATTTATCCCGGTCGCCCCTTCCAGTCTCCCCTACATACATCTGCCAGTATGCAGTCGTCTTAATTGCTTCTTCTTTCATCCTTAATAATTGTGCAACGGCCGCATCAGAATCCTTGACCATCTGTGCTGTGCCGGTAACAGTAGGCTTCATCAATCCATTGATCATCGCAATAACTGACGGAAAAATTAAAATAGCAAAGCCCAACACAAAGGGACGGAACAGGGGATAAAAATCTATTGCTTCCGCTCTCGCAATATGTCCCCATACTTTAGCAGCGATATACCAGGTAGCTGCAAAGCCCGCAATACCCCGACCTACTCCAATTAGCCTGCTGCACAAAGGCATCATATCATCATAGAGTTGTTCCAGTACTTCGTGCATGGAACGGATACGGGTGGCTATCTGGGCATCGGCAATCATTGGCAGCAACAAACAAATCAAACTCACACAAATCACTCTTCTCATAATCAAATTATTTTAAACCATGAATCTTTCTCATCAAATCAACATCCATCTTTTCTTTTTCCCGTTGCAACGATAAAATCGCTGTACCATTATTAAACTCGTTCAGGAATGTATATTGTTCCATCACCTCCTCATAAATTCCATCAATTGCTTTTAAGCGTTCGTCATCACTCATGCGCAATTTTCCGGCAGTCAATATCATTGCCAGTTCATCCAGTGTCTTTGCACTCTGGCCAAGCAGGTTGGAATAAACCGTACCCATGTATTCAATTTCAGCCACAGTAAATTGTTTACTCCCTTTGAATTCTGACAACGCTGCTTTTCCTTCCTTTACAATTTTGATCTGGAAGCTGATTATGTCAGCCACCTTTGCATATTTCTTTATAGCTGGGCTTACCTTTAATAAGCCATCCAAAAATTCTTTGTGTAAATTGAAATTGCCTTCAGAAATATTTTTGATGGAAGTATATCCTTTATGCAAAATATCATACCCCTTTTTCATATGGCTGAGCATCAATTTTAACTGCGCCAGCTTCTCCACATTCAACATTAGTTGCTTTGCTTCCTGTGATTGTCCAAAACAAATTGTTGAACTAAAAAACAGTAGTATCAAAATCATTTTCATAATCGCATAATTTAAACTCCCCTTTAGGGGTTGGGGGTTAGACCATATAATCTTTTAACGTACTCAATTTCTCCTTTCGCAGCCGCCCGCTGTATAGAGATCATTCTGTTTTGGGTATTGAATTCTTTCAAATCCAAAAAACCCTCTTCCATACTTCTAGCAGCGGCATTGATTATTTCCATTCGTTTGGCATCCGTCATCTGTGTAGCAAAAGCATTGACTACCATAAATAGCTGGTCAATGTTTTTCAGGCTTTCCTGCATCATCCCGCTATAGACTTCCGCCATATAATCCAGTTCATCCGCAGTGAAGTTTCTGTCTTGCCGGAAATTGGCCCAGGCTGATTTGTATTCCTTCACCATCGCTGCCTGGTCTTCGATAATTTCTTTTATCCGGTGATAATAAGTGAGTGCCGTTTTTACTTTGCGCAGCTCATCAAAATAACCGGCATACTGCTTTCGCTGTTTCTCTACCCAGTCACTGATCTCCGTCAGTTTCAGTTTCGACATACTGTTCTCCAATGTCTTTTGTGCATTCTGCAGCCAGATTGTTTTGTTTTGCAGTTTTTGAATTTTCAGATCAACCGCAACGATTATTTTTTTTATTCCTGCTTTGATGATTTCTGCAATCGGAAACTGTGCTTTACTGTTGACAGAGACAGTAAGTAATATGATTACAATTAACTTTTTCATACACTTTATTTTTAAAGGATATAGGTGACCCGGCAGATGCCGGGATCACCTTATATGCCACAACCAAAAATGATTAGTTCACTGTCAACTCGCAGCCGTTGCAGGAACCTTCACAGTAATAAATTTTCTTAGCAGCAACTTCTCCTTTTAATAAGGGCAGAGAAATTGTCTTTAATTTACAAGCCTGTGTTCCTTCACAATCACATGTCGCTTTCGATAAAAACGTCTTTTCATCCTGTACGAGATAAAATGGAATACCCATTACCGAAAACTTGCCATAAGCTTCAAGTGCTGATACATCTTTTGTAAGTACCCGAATCGCATCCTGCACATCGGGTGCATTAAAAAACTCAGCCTTATCAGCCAGGTTAATTACCCGGTCAACACTATACCCTTTATAGGTAAACTTCCCGGTACATGCACCGGTGCAACTGCTTTGCAGACAACCAAAGCCCAGTCCATCGCCATAAAATACATTGCAGGCACTACCCTGTCCGCTGCAATAGCAGGCATAGGTGCCGAAATAAGGCAATGTCCTTTCTGTTGCGTTTAGATCGTTAGATAGAAAGGCAAACCCCTGTGGTAATTCCACCCGCACTTCCAGGTTATCGGTTGTAATACAAATTTTGCTTCCGACAGGAAGTATCATTCCTGTTTCACCAACTTTCACTGGTTTGTCAGCGATAATTTCCTTACCACATTCAACAGGCAGTTCCTGCTTAACTACAGGACTTGTTCTCTCAGTTAGTTGCGGCTCTTTTTTGTTACAACTCACACACAATACCAATCCCACGATAGCACTCATCAAAATTGTTGTACGAAGTCCATTTTGCTTTTTGCTTTTTGTCTTCGTGAATGTTCCACATTTCATACTCACTTGTTTTATTAAATTAAAAAATGGTTTACTTATTTATCGCATCTCTCATATCAGCTGCCATTGCAGCAATCGCTTTTTGCATATCACCATCAAACTTCTCAGCATACTGCATCAGTTTTACTTTTTCTGTTTCTTCTGTTGTATAAGCGAGGTATTCCTCTAGTGATACTTCGGTACGATACACCTTCGACAGCATGCCGCCGAGAGAAATAAAAACTTCCTTATACTTTTTTGTTGGATCATTTGCTTTGTTGATAGAAAGCACCAGCGCCTTTTCTTTTTCAGTAAGTCCAAGCAATTCCTGTATCTGGTCAAACTTGTTTTGATACTTGCTTTGGTCGAGCAATATTTTACAATCGCTATTATTAATAATTGCCTGCTTCACCACAGGAGAAGAAATAATATCTTCTACTTCCTGCGTTACGACAATGGCCTCACCAAAGAATTTCCGTACAGTTTTAAATAAATACTTGATATATTCCGCCATACCTTCTTTTGCAATGGCTTTCCAGGCTTCCTCTATCAATATCATTTTCCGGATACCTTTTAGTTTGCGCATCTTGGAAATAAATACTTCCATGATGATGATGGTAACGACAGGAAATAAAATGGGATGGTCTTTGATATTATCCAGCTCGAATACAATGAAACGCTCTTTGAGCATTTCCAAATCCTTGGTAGCATTTAATAAATAATCAAATTCACCGCCCTTATAGTATGGGCGAAGCACATAGAGAAAATTAGAAACATCAAAGTCTTTCTCCTTTACTTTATCGGTCTTCAACACCTCAACAAAGTCTGTTTGTAAAAATTCATAGAACGTATCAAAACAAGGAAACAGCGAATTATCCTTTTCCAGTTTTTCATAATAAAGCTGCAAGGCATTGGAAAGAGCGACATATTCACTGCGGTTAAACGTCTCGTTGTCTTTCTTCCACAATGCCAGCAGCAGTGTTTTAATACTTTCTTTCTTTTCAGTATCAAGTGTATCGCCTTCTCCAATATAAAATGAATTAAAACGGATGGGGTTCTTCTCGTCATAGGTGAAATAATATCCATTCACCATTTGACAAAGACCTTTATAGCTATGCCCCACATCTACGAGTACAATATGCGTTCCTTGCTCATAATAGGAACGTACCATGTGATTGGTAAAAAAACTCTTACCGCTACCTGATGGACCGAGTATAAACTTATTGCGGTTGGTGACGATGCCTTTCTGCATAGGTTCATCCGATATATCGACATGAACCGGTTTACCGGAAAGGCGATCTCCCAACCGGATGCCGATAGGCGAAACCGAACTTCTGTAATTGGTTTCAAGATTCAGAAAACAACAGGCCTGCTCCGCAAACGTATCAAACACATCATTCATCGGGAAGTCTGCTGCATTCCCCGGTATGCCCGCCCAGAAGATCTGCGGTGCACCCGACAGCTCCTGCTTCGGTACCGCATCCATCTGGGACAGGGCTGATGATACCAGGTTTCTCGTGTCCTTCATCGACTCACGGTTATCCGTCCACACTAACACATTCAAATGGCATTTCACAGGTAAACGCTGTTGGGAGATGGCTTCATTCAAAAATTCATTCGTTGCATCTCTTGAAATTGTATTCTCTCTGGAATAAGCAGACAAACTATGTAGCCGCAATCTTTTACTTTCTAATTTCTGAATGGTCTTTTGGGCATCCTCAATAAAAATGTATTGGTTGTAGATATGATTGCAGGGTAATAGCTGTCCCAGTGGCGATGCAAAGCCAACACTGAACTTTGTTTTATCAGTGGAGTATTTATCGTAATTAATTCTTGACCCACAGTAAGACGGCAGATCAGCAGCATCTGCCAGGGTGAATAGCTGGCAATGGTTGGAGCCCACCTGTATGCCGTCTGCAAACGTGATGTCGTTTAGTATAAAATTGGTTTCATTAGGTTGCAGGTTCAGATAACGTTCCACCAAACCGCAATATGTTTTATTACCACTTAGTTCGGAATCCGTTAATCGTTTCAATGCTAAAAAACCACTATCATTTAATATCCGTTCAAACTGTCCGGCACTATCTAAGAAATCTTGCAATAGCTGCGGCTTCAATGTTTGTTCAGGAACAATCGAACGCCTGAGTAAATTAGAAAACAGGGAGGACCCTGATTTTCGTCCAGCAGGTTTTTTCGTCAGCATGATATAACACTGGTGATCGAGGTAGGGACGTTCATTGAAGAACCGCTCACTCGCCCTCGATAAAAACGAAACACCAATCGCAGAAAAATCAGCTGCATGTTTACTTTCTGTAAACCAGTCCTGCTTGTGAAAAACTGTTCCTGAAGGAAGGATCTTAATGGCCCGGATCAACGACTGATGTAATGTTTCATACTCAGCATCACTTAATGTAAACAGTTCCGGCAACTGCACTTCATATACAATTGTGACATCACCCTGTTTGGATAGGATGCAATCATGCTCGACACCGAAAATGGGAAGTATATCGTCTATTTTCTTTTGCACAGGTTCGTATAAGTTTTTCTTGAATAGATTTTCAATTCGGTTGGAATACTTCTTTTCGCCAGCGTCTTCATCATGCCATGCTCACCATATTTGCGGCTGAGTTTATAGACATGCATGAATAAAACGGTGGCAGCACTGACAATGATGAACAAACAAATAAATGTATTGACACCGCAGATATAGAGAATAGCAAACAGGATCAGCAATGCCAACAACCCGCCACCGAGATACCAGATATATTGCGCCTTCAGTCCTTTAAACTCAATTGGCTTATTGATTCCTTTATTAATAGTATATACACTTGTCGCCATGGTTTTAAGTTTGTTTTCAATAAACCCCTCTCCTTCAGGAGAGGGGTTGGGGTGAGGTTATATTTTCATTCCCTTACTCCTTCTCATCCGCTGAACCGGCTCAACCTCTTTTTCTTTCTTCATAGCAATGACCGGGGCTTCTTTTATTTCTGTTACCAATTCCGGTGCTTCTTTTTGTTGCTGTTCTTGTTGTATTAATTGAGTGGCTTGTATCTTCATACTGATTTCCCTTTCAAGCTTTGAGAGATCCTGTTTCATGGATTTTAATTCTTCTTCTTTCTCAAATGGCTTTTCCATCAGCTGCCGCAGTACAGGTATATTGCTATTTAATTCCTTCAGGTCTTTTTGATATTGCTCTTTGATTTTTCTCACCCGGTCCAGTGCACTGAGAAAGTGACGGGCAGCCAGTTTGGGGTTCTCTACGGAGGGGTGGCCCTGGTTATAAGTATATTTTAATCCACCATCCTTATGCTGTACATAGAAGGCATTGCTGCTGCGGTATGCAAATAATCCCTTTTCTTCGATGCTTTCCTGTTGCTGCCGGATATAGCAATCAAAACCATAAATGGTTCCAATCTTTTCTTCAGTTCGGCGATCAAGTCCCTCTCCTAAAGGAGAGGGATTTAGGGTGAGGCCAGGTTGCCATTGTTTGTATAATTCAATAATGTATTTTCCTATCTGTTCACTATCGATACTATTCAAACCATTTAACTGAATCGGATTTACTTTGACACCTTCCTTATCATAGTGTAATTGCGAACTGTACTGTTGTTCATCTCTAGTCAGCAGTGACAATATATTGGAGACGGAATGATGATCGGCTTCCATTCGTTCCAACCGCAACCTTGATCGGGCGATTTCCTTATAATGAACAGACCGCAGGCTTTCCAGCACAGCAACTTTCTTTTCCAACTTTGATTTTTCCAGCAGTGTTGTATCACCGGAGAGAATAGCAATGTATTCAGAGAAATTCATTCCGCTTTTTTCATCCAGTGCTCCTTCATCAATGCTGCGTACATTGAGTTCACAATTCTTCATTTGTGATATGAAGGTTTGCTTATTCTTCAGCAGGTTGAATTTGTAGTTATCGAGTGACTGTTCCACCGCATAGATATAATTCTTTACTTCATTGCCATAATGTTCTTTCGCAATTAGATTCCCTTGTCTTGCACCCCGGCCATTACGCTGCTCCAGCTCCGATGGTTTCCAGGGAATATCGAGGTGGTGCATGGCAACGACACGTTGCTGCACATTCAAACCGGTTCCGGCTTTCTCGGTGCTGCCGATCAAAATTCTTATCTGTCCATTATTCATTTTGCGGAACAGTTCCGGTTTTTTCAGATCAGTCCAGTCATGGATAAAGGTTATCTCCTGTGCAGGGATAGCATATTCATTCACCAATTTATCTTTCAACGCATCATAGATATTAAACTCACCGGGCTTGGGTGTGCCGATATCCGAGAAGATAATTTGTGTTCCCTTATGTTCTGCTGAATGATGGTGTATCTCATTGATCTTCTTTGCACAGACACTTACTTTATTGCCGGGATGGTCATCATATTTATACGGATCGACCAGGCGCATATCAGCGGCCATCTTCTTCGCATAGTTGGTAGCGATCAGCATCCGTCCTTTATCTTCATCCTCACTCAATGGCCGACGACCGATTAAGGTGGCATCACCTGTTTTTGCAAAAGCCATCAGGTTTTTTATAAATTCCCGTTGCTCATCAGTAGGAGCAATATTGACTAATTCTTCATTTAGTTCGGGTTTATCGAGCCGTATATGTTTCGCTGTTTTATAATCCGTAATCTCGTTATAGAACAATGCGAGTTCCGGTACTTTGATAAAATGCCGGAAACGTTCCTTCGCAATAATTTCATTGGTGACAGAAAATTCAAAGTCGGTGGTCTTCTTTGCAAAGACTGCTGCCCATCCGTCGAAGTTTTCAATATGCTGCCGCTGCATTTCATGTGGCCGGAGATACTTGAACAGTAAATACATTTCTGTCAGACTGTTGGATATTGGGGTGCCTGATAAAAATGTTACACAGAGATCAGACTTGAACTGATCCTGTAATGTTCTTACAGCAAAAAGCATATTGAGTGCTTTCTGGCTGCCTTCCATATTGCCCAGCCCTGCAACACGATTGTGTCTTGTGGTGAAAGTAAGATTCTTGAATTTATGGGATTCATCCACGAACAGATGATCAATGCCCAATTCTTTAAAATTGATTTCAGTATCTTTTTTCTGTTCGATCTTATACAATACTTCTTTAAGGTTAACCTGTAAATTATTTTTTCGTACTTCGAGGCCTTTGAGCATTTTCTTTGAAATGTTTCCGCCCAGTTCTTTCAATGTTTGTAAATCCTGTTCCACATTTTCCAGTTCAGCATCCAGTATTTTCTTTTGTATCTCCGGGGACTGCGGCACTTTACCAAACTGATCATGGGTCAGGATGATACAATCCCAGTTATTATTTTTAATGGCATGAAACAATCGCTGTCTTTTATCAGGTGTAAAATCTGTCGAGCCGGGATATAATAGTTTGGCAGATGGATAGGCTTTGCGATACGTATCGGCGATCTGTGATACGTTGGCTTTTAAAGCAATGATCATCGGCTTGTGTACGATACCGAGTCTTTTCATTTCATGGGCAGCGACTACCATCGTGAGTGTCTTACCGAGGCCCACTTCATGATCTACCAATGCACCCCGGTTTTGAATAATACGCCAGGCAGCATTTTTTTGAGAGTCATACAAATCCGCAATGCCCAAAGCATTTCTGTCGAGTCCGGGAAAACTTAAATGGTTCCCATTGTATTCCCGCAGCACATAACAGTTGAACGTATCATTGTATAATTGTTCAATGGATTGTTTATCGCCTACTGGTAGTTCATTTAGCCATTCCACAAATTTTGTCCGGATGGATTCAATCTTTTGATGGGCTAATTGTGTCGCTTCATTATCAGGTACCCGGATAGTTTTATCACCGATGGATATTTCATAGGTGAAAAACGGGGCCGTGTTCTCCAGCGCATGTTCCATCGTGGTATGACCATACATGGTTTTACCATTGCGGGGAGTTACAGCAAACTCATCATTGATCTTGGCATTGGAGCGTTCAGGTACGACTTTGAAACTATCAATGGAAGAAAGATAGCTGACGGATGTAGCTGTTTCAAACAAATGAACAGCGAACTGCTGGTAATATTCAACCGGCATCCATCGTTCCCCCATATTAAAGTCCAATACTTCAAAGGGGATTTTTTCTGGCTGCACTTTAGTAATGGCTTCCAGGCTTCGTTGTAATTGTATACTATTTTTATCTACTTCCATCGCCTCTTTTGCCTGGCGCAGTTTGTCCACCACGTTCCCGCTTAAATACTGGTCGGCAGTTTCCCATTCTTTTAACAACGGGTTCAGGTATATATAATGCTGTAGTGAAGCGATGGTATCATTGGCTTCACTGCCGGTGGTCCTTGCAATAAAATCAATATCCACCTTGCCTCTTTCATTCAGACAATGTGCCAGAGCTTCAACCGGATCGTCGGTAGCAAATGCTTCTTGCTTTTTGAATATGGGCTGAAAAAAAATATCAGATTGTACATAGCTTTCGCCTTCTTTCCTTTCAAGCGATGACAGTGTAATAAACCCTAACGCATCATCTAAAATATATTTTCGGTTAGTGCTTTGATTGAGCAAGCCGTATTGTGATTGGAATGATTGATAGGCATCATTTAACTCATCCCGTAATGGCTTGTGTTCAACTCCCGCAGCGTTTTCCTTATCAACGAGTATAAAATATAAATCTCTTACTTGCGTGTATTGCCCGTAGAATGCAGCCGTTTTATTATGAAGTGAAAAAGCTTTGAACTCCGCCTGGTCATTTTCTTTATCAAGGTTATGAATGGTTCCGGCTATTCCATGATGAACAACCAGCGTTCCTTCCCGGTAATGGGGCTTCAGCCCGTTAAATATTTCTTGTTTTAACGATAAGCCAAATGCCGCTTCAAAATGCTTTTCCCCTTCAAACCGGAAATCATAGTTGTATTCTCTTAATTCAGTTCCGATCCTTTGCAATGTATTACCCAATGCAGAAGCGTTCATCCATGCATGGGAGATCAGTATCTGATCAAAATTTGAAACCAGTTTATAACTATAAAAAGGACTGTTCTTTGCTTTGGCGGTGATGAGTACGATGCTTTCATGTTCGGGACGTTGGGTGGTACGAACCATCGCTGCGATCCTTGCTGTTTGTTTTTGTATAGTCAGCCCATCTTCTTCACTGAGATAGGCCATGGCCCGGTTGATATTTTGTGCCGGACCTGTATCAAATAATCCAAGCTGGATGCCGTCATTGTCTGGTTTGTCTTCCGGTAGTGGTAAGAAGGTTAGTTCCTTTCCATTGTTGACTCTTTCATTTAAGGGTTGGCTTTGGTACAGCGCATCATTAAATCTTTCCCTGAATCCTTCGCTAATGGTGCCCGCTAATTGCGGGGCGATTAAATTCATATCGCCTTGCTGCCATATGGTTTGCGTGGCATGACCATATTGGTTTTGTCCGGCTTTTATTTCATTGCCACAAATGATTTCAGGATGCTGTACAATATATTCGTTCCAGTGATAGTTACCGAATTCATTTTCCTGTTCAATCGTTTCCAGTAACAATTGTTCATCTCCTGACAATTCATTTTTACTTTCATTTTTCTGAACGATTAATAAATGATTCGGTGCTTCGGTATTACCTGTTTCTTTCATCAGGTTATCCGGCATCACCGATAGCGAAATAAAATCAGCGTTGGCAAAAAGATATTCTCTTGCTTCCCGGTTGGACGGACTGTTTAAAAAAGCATCGGTTGTTATATAAGCCAGGATGCCACCATCGGATAATTTATCCAGCCCCTTGGCAAAAAAGTAATTGTGTATTTTACCGGATATAGCAGGATCAGGAAATTGATGATCATGTACCCGGAAATTGCCGAAGGGAATATTGCTGACCACCAGATCATGTTTACCATTTTCTGTTGAGGGTGTTGCTTCGAGTCCGCTAAGATGCGTTACAGCTGCAACAGGCAAAGCTTTGCAAATTGCCTGCAATACTTTACCCGTCAGCAAATCTTTTTCAACAGCGGTAACCAATTTTAATTCCTTGAAAACAGGCAATGCTTCACTGATAAAGACTCCGGCACCTGAACTTGGTTCATACAAATTAGTTACCCGAATATTTTTTTCAGCCAGTATCTTATATAATGTTTGCGGAACAATAGCCGGTGTATAAAAGGCGGTCAGTACACTGTTCTTCATGGAAGCGATCACTGCTTTATAGTCCGCCTCATTGAATTTTTCTTTTAATAATTCATGCAGTTCCTGCACCCCTTTATATAAACGCAGATCTTCCTTCGTAGCTCCTTGTTGTATCCATTCATCTTTTGTTCCATAAGGATAGAGTATGGCTTTAATACCACCGAAACCACTGTAGCGCTGCAATGTGATTAGTTCATCCGCAGATGGAATGGCATCTTTCAATGCAATTCGTATCGCCGCAATATTATCATTCAGTTTATGTAATGGGTTATAGGGCATACTCACTATTCATTCTTGGTTTATCGAAGGACAGCTTAACAGGTTTTTACCAATAGCCCCTCTCCTTTAGGAGAGGGATTGGGGTGAGGTTAAATATTCATACACCGCACCCATTATGGCGTATCGCAGTGTTCGGTCATCTTCATTCTCAATAGAAAATTGCAACTCATCAAATACTGCATCACACGCACTGGTCAAATTGATGAGTTCAGTTGTCAGCAAACCATTACTTTCCAGTCTTTCAAAGTCTTTCAAAAATTCAGTTTCGAGTATTTCTTTTATATAGTTGAATCGGGATGGCTTCAGCAGCCGGGTCAGTTCATCCATGCATAATTCCTCAATGACTGATGGTGCTTTGCTCTCTGCCAATAATTGATTCATCAATTCATCTACAGAAGCAACACTTTCATGCAGGTAATCCGTCACCCGGTTTTCTTCCTGTAATGTGATTAACAGATCCGGATTATTTTCCCGGATATAGTCGTGCAATTTTCGTATCAGTTTTTCCTGCATAACACAATTAGTTACTGGATATAAATAATAGGTTGAGTATATTTTCGTTCAGCACTTCGCAGCAACAGGCGATAAAGGCCGGGAGGTAATCCGCTCATATCAATTTGCCGCACAAGGTCACCACTGTTATGCTCAATCATTTTTTGTTTTAACTGCTGACCCGACGGAGTTACAATACAGGAGATATAGCGACCTGGAGGAGCATTGGATAACCGAAAACTAAATTCAGTTCCTGCAACTGGATTAGGATACACAAGGAATGTTGACATAGTTGTTGCAGTAACGGGCATGGTTCTTTTCACCAGCATGACCGTACTGTATAAAAGGGCTCCTGTATTTTCGGTTGCTTTTATCCGGTAGTACACCTTCTCACTTGTTTGCGTAGTGACAAAATCATAATCAGCTCTTCCACCTGTATTACCGGTGGGTAATAATGTTCCGATGGATTGAAATGAAATTCCATCCACCGAACTTTCCATCGTGTAATGCAAAATATCAGATTCAGTCATGTTGGACCAGGCAATCGTCACCTTGTCTGCTGCATCAATATCCGCTCTTACATTCGCAAAACGGACGGGCAACACTACCCCGCCACCGGCGGTATCAAATGATAATAATCCTCTTCTTACTAATTGCAAGGGACCGCCGCAGTGATAGTTGTACAGGTTATAAGGGGGGCCGGGAAAGATGGTTTCAGGACTGAAATTGACATTGCCCGGTGTAAAATAATAGGGATGCATGAAGTCATAATACGGCAGGCAGATATTCGGGGCCGGGAATGCTTCAAAGGGCATACCTGTTCCCCCATCCACGTCCCAATAGGAAACGGTGATAAAACCACAATCGAGTTCCTGTCCATTGACAATATAATGGGTCGCTGCATTGGGATCGCAGTCAATATAGTTTATACCGAGTGTATTGTAATAGGATACCGCTTTGGGAGCAGGCCAGGCATAGCCGGGATAATTATTACCGGTGGAATCGAGTACCCCGCCCATGACATTACCATACTGCAAACCCTGCCGGTACACCCAGATATCATAATTGGAGAGGACAACAGGAGTAAAAACATTTTCCGTTCCATTGAATGTGACGGTGTAAAAGGAAAGTACCAGCCGGTTCTCCCGTTTCGGTGGATTCGGTGCATCATCCACCAGTCTTGTTTCGGTATAACGGGCACGTACACCTATATACTGTGAAAAACTAACGCTGCCTGTAAACAGCAGGACAACAATAAAAATAAATTTCATTTTCATACGAATTGATTTTAGTATTAAATAATCTTTTAAATAGCCCTCTCCTTTAGGAGAGGGTTGGGTGAGGTTATACACCAAAGAATGATCGTATCACCGTAGCTACTACCACGAGGAACACGCAGGACCCGAACCAGGCAGCAGCCACCTTTCCGGTATCAGGGTCACCGCTGTTCCATTTCGAATACACTTTGACAGCACCGATAAGACCCAGCACGGCTCCGACGGCATACATTAAATTGGTGCCGGAGGCGAAATAACTCCGCACTTTGTTGTTGGCTTCGTTGATACCGGCATTACCGTCTTGTGCAACGAGTGATACGGAGATAAATAATAAGGGCATTAACAGCCATACTGTTTTTTGAATTTTTACTTTGGATTGCATAACACACATTTTCTTTCTCACGATTGTTTTCATGTATAATAGGGTTGGGATTGCTGGTGCTCCATCACGTCATGTCCAGAGGGCACGGAGATCATCTTCACGCAGACGGATGGAGCATAAGGTTTCGCTTTCAGCAGCGACGAACTGGTTGATCAGGTCCCGGAAACCGGATTCCTGCCAATCAGCATATTTTTTCAGGGGTGCTTGCAGGGCAAACAGGAGTTCATTTTTATTGGTCTTACCATTGAACAAGGGTCGCAGTTCAGCGATGACATGCTGGGCGGTGGTCATGATTTCATCCGGCTGGTCTTCGCCATTCAGCGAGACATTCCGGAAATTTCTGACTCCCGATAATACCGGCAATTTTGCTTTATAAAATACGATCCAGATAAAGAGATAATAAATAGCATTGGCGATGAGCAGGAAGATGCAGTATTGTTGCCAGGAGATTGAAGAGAACATACACTGTGTTTTTTGTTACAGTGCAAATCTCGAAAGGGAATTAGGTATTCATTCTATGCGATGTGAAGCGTTTTATATGCAAAGTGACCAAAATTATCCGAGGCAGTTAATTACCATTTTTTAGCATCGTTTTTATCAATTCTAATTGAGGATTTCTGACTAATATTGGGACCTTGGTCTCTCCAAAATAATATGCGGCATTCAGCCGGTGTTTACCATCGATAGGGACTAGCTCTACGGATGAAATTAAATGCTCACGACCAATTTTACGAAAATGTTCTTCCGTAAATACAAGGATAGTAGGGGGAGTTAGCTTTTCACCCTGCTGCCAATGATGGATAATTGAACTTGTACTGCGGTCTGCTGAATGTTCGAACAAGTGTCTGCTTCGTACCATATCCTGGTAACCGCTTGTCATGCAATTCAGCAATGTTTCTATATTAACGTCTTTAATGATAGACATTCCATCCTTAATCAATGCATCTACGAGCTGAACGCCATTTTCCATATCTATATCACCAACGGACAAATGCCATTTGACCTGTGGGGTAGTAAGACTTCCACTAGTATAAGCTGACATAACTTTAACATGAATTGCATTGCTTTCGGTATTTGCTGCTAGCTGCAGTTTGCACATCGTTAGCATTTTGTCGAAATCTTCAGACATAAAGTAATGGATTATTTTGTCGCTGATTTATTCCAGACATCCATAGCATTTCTGTATTCCTTAACCTCAAACTGAAGTAGTGAAAATAAATAATTGGCGAGTGGTTTGGAAAGGTCTTTACTGTCATCAATGATACCGGTTATATTCGTTTTGAAAACACCCTTTGCTTCAAGTTGTTTATACAAGTCAAGAATGGACCTGAACAAGACACCTTCATTCAATACAATTCCCGCTTTCTGGAAATAAGGGCTATGGCCGACATGATGGGTAAGATTCAATACAACATTTAGCTGACGCAGAAAAGAATGCGGATGATCTTGCTGTTCGAAGTATATTTCTTCGGGCTTAGCTGAAAAATTAAGTGTATAGTTTAGCAGGCAACACCCGAAAAATACAAATGTATCCATGGTGTTCTCTATTGATACTTTATCCTTAAATGTTCTTTCAATATATTGTTCAATATGGGTAGCGACATTAATGGTTGCAAATGTATCTGCGTTTATTTCGAGTATATGTTTCACACGATCATAGCCGGATTTACCAGAAAGATTGTATCGTTCCTTTAAGGTGATATCATCCTTTGTTCCGCTTAATTGAAAAAGGTGGGCCAATTCATGGTAATAGGTAAACTGTGTACAGATCTGGAAGGCCAGGATATTGGCGGGATTATCGAACTTACTGAACGTTTCAGGAAGAAGGCCGGTGATGAAATCTGCAAGCTGGTTGTTGTCATGATAATTTTCAAAACAGGAACGGATTAAACCGACATTGATCTCGATGACAAAATGTTTCTTCCTGATTCCTGCTCCTGCGTTTACTTCAAAGCTGTTGGTAAACAAGAAAACATTGGGCGCAATTGGTTCTTGCTTGGACTGGATATCGAGATTATCACGACAAAACTTATAGTAATTCGTGAGAAACTCTTTATAAACGCTTTCACTAAAATCATAAACGTCTTCCGGTAAAACCACATTTGCAGCAATTGCACCTTTTATTTCGTCTGTATAGTTCATATTTCATTTGGTTTATAGGTCGAACCAGATCACCTCATATCCTTACTGTGCGTCTGCCTTATATTTTTGAAAAAACCAAGCTCCTCCTTAATGGAGTCAGCATAGGCAATGAATTTTTCATCAATCTCCGGCATGTCAAGATAATGCAGGTCAAATGTAAAATTGTCTTCCGATGTTCGGCCTATGGCAACACCAATAATTCTTTTTGCTTCCGGGAACTGAGCTCTTGCAATGACGCAGCGCAGTCCTAATTCCCGTTCCTTATGTTCCCAGTTATCGCCGGTTAAGGGCATAAAAACATAGGTATGCTCCGCCCCATCAAAGGGCTTTATCATCCTTGCTTTTACTTTTGTTTTAGAAGTATTCTCCAGGATCAGGCCCAGTTCCATCCTGTTGATCCGGGGTTCCAGGTTGATCTGCCGGATAGCTCTTTCCATATCACGTCTTTTTTCATGAGATATACCCGGCTTGACATGGTCCATATAAAAGCTTTGGATCATCATGTCCCATACATAACTCACTTCGATATCCGTTTTCCATTGGGTATATTTTTCACACTTGCTATAGTCCTCCCAAAGGTTTTCCCCCACTAGAACAACATCTTCTTCCACGTCGAGTTTAAGTCCCGTCTGAAGATAAAAAGCCAAAAAATCAGTTTCATAAGGAAGCATGATGGTGTGCTTTTCAGAAAACCTTTGCTTCGCCAGTAAGTAATTGGTAAAGTCAGTGACAGTATCCAGTTCTTTTAAAATAGTAGTAGTAGCTTTTTCATCGAATACATTGACATAACCGCTTTCAAAATCTCCCATTGATAACGGGTAGTAATCTTTGCTCCCAAAGGCAATGGCAACCCTGTGTATGATCCTTTTCTCCTTTGGTGGCAACGTGATAATGTGATCTGAGTTCTTAAGCTGAATACTTTCAACAGTATTAATAAATCTTTCTGCGCCGTATATCTGAGAAATAGATTCAGTAATTGCTTTCTTTACCCACCTGTCATAAACAACTACTTCGTCCTCATGCTGCGAAGGTGCAATATCCTTCACTGAAAAAATTATGATCGTGTTATGACAGACAACCAAAAGATCACACAGCTCCTTCCCCTTCTTCCCTATTGGACTCGGGAAACTCCAGAACGGCAAGAAAGACATTGCACATAGATCAGCTACAAATTTCTCTGATGTTGTCATTTTAATAAATTTCAAATTAAAGTAAATCTCCAAATCCTGATTACGATGTATATAACAGGATCTCTGCAAACCGGTATTCGTTTTTTCCGGTGTCCAGGATCGCGATATAAGAATTTGATGGTTCCCGCTGGCAGGTTTCGCTAATATGCTTGCGGAAATACTCGACAAACCCTTCTTCGTGCGGGCCCGTCCAATAGGACAGCATCCAGCTCTTGCCAGAGTCATTGTCATCACCAGCGATCCGGAAATCATGGTTATAGCCATCCCGTTTGAAACGCTTTTTGATGGTGGCTATATTATCCAATATCTGCTTTTTGGTCTTCGATCCGAATTCAAGTAACTGTACGGCCGCATCGAGACCAAATTTTAAGTTCGATTCTTCCAGCGCCCTGACCAGTGTTTTTACAGGTTGAATAGAATAATGCTTCAGCTTTTGGACCGGTTTTTTTGTCACCCCTTCCTCGTATAAATAGTATTTATTGTACTCCTCCATCATCGATTCCAGCAAAATACCAGATAGCTGATCATACCGCTCCTGGATAATATCATCAAAGCGCAGGTTACGTTTCAGGTAATAGCCCAGCAGATCAAGCTCATCCAGCACTTTAAACTTTTTATGTTTGAAGAACTCTTTTCTACGGTGCAGGTATTGTATAAAATAGGCAGGCCCTTCCATATGTTCACAGATGACCCGAAGATCATACAAGCTTACGATCCAGGGAAAAGTCTCCTTCGTAAAAAGGCCGAGTGTATTATCCACCTTCAAATTACAGGAGATGGCGCTGATGCTTTCAATGGTTAGCGAAATGAAAAATGAATTCTGAAACGTTGTTCCGTCAATCGTCACTTTCCTTCCCTGTTTGTCTTCAAAAACAGCCGCCGGGTTACCGGTTAAATACTCCTTAGTACGGGTAGCCTGGTAATGGGAGTCTTTAACAAGATCATCAATATGGTTCTCCAGACGGTCAATATATCCTTTTTTTGCGCGGTCATGTATACGGTGACCCTTAGCTTCAATGAAAAATGAATTGGTTCCGAGAATAACCAATCCGTCCATTTCGCCACCGGGGTATTTAAGATGAGTATAATACTGCCCTCCTTTCAGAACGCCTTTGATATGCTCCATTCCCTTTTCCATCAGGTAGTCGTGCCGGGTTTCCATATACTTTGCCTGCTTTTTTCCATCCTTTATTAGTGCACCAGCGAACAGGCGGTCCAGGGAATAATCGAGCAGGGATAATGAAGGAGCAATGTACTGGTTTTCATGACGGATCAGCGGGCGGTCTTTTAACGGGTGCATAATCTCAGGCTCGGAAAAATCGGCATTGATTTCACCGAACCCGAGAGAAAGCCGGGAGAAAAAGCTGCGTACTGTTTCGACTTCTAGACTTTCTTCCTCCGCGATCAGTTCAGGTGTAAAACTCAAACGGTCACCCATCATCACCATCTGGTAAGTCGCCATGCTTTCAAAAAAATGCATCTCGAGTGCACGATCATCCCAGATGCAGTAAGCATCCAGCATTTCCTGCGGGTAGAATTGCTGTGGTTTTTTCCTGGTCTTTTTATAAGCAAGAATCTCTTTTAGCATTTGCTGAGAACTTTCTTTTAGTTGCGTGATGGACTCCTGCATCCGCTTATTCACAAGGTCGGCAATAGTAATGCAGATACGGATCGCCTCTTTGATGGTAAACCCTAGTTCTTTTTTGAAATAATCATCGTAACGTTCGTACAATTCTTCCAGTAGGTCCCAGTGATGGGATTCAAATGTTTCGTTACGAACGAGGAGCTCCTCACTGGATAAAGCCTGGGCGATATGCTGGATATCCGACACCTTACCGTCCGGTTTGTAAACATGAAACCTGTGATGATGGATCATTGTATACTTCTGGATGATCTCCAGGCACAGCTCATTGATCACATGCAGGTCTTCAGCAACATCATGCGGCCGAGTAAACTCCCTTACACCTAATGTAAAGGGGAATTTCAGGCAGATCAGGGAAAGGTATTCTGCAGCCACAGAAAGCGATCCCGCAACAGGTTTGGCTTCAGGATTAAGTAGGGCCAACTGGTTACGGAACGCAGTATTAGCAATTACATTAAAGGGGCCGTATTGGCGTACTTTACTATGCAGCTCTGTAATATGCTGCTCAATTTCATTTGTTATACGTGCAACGATCTCGTCTATTTTTTCAAACTGTTCCATATGTTTTGGATCAAAATAATGTAAGGGAATAAATCAGACTGTTGAAAAACATTCAGCAAAGAAGAATGCTCAGGCTGATCAGGACTAGTAGCCCCGCGAACCAAATATCGATCGGCAGAGCTGCGACCGCGTCTGGAAAAAGTCACCTATAATTGGACCGAATTGCATAGTTGTAAAGTTACGGGAAAGGCCACATTCCTATTTCTTTTCCTTCAGACCGCCGAATTCTGGTTGTTTTTTCGATATTCGCCCGGTGTCATTCCAACTGTCCTTTTAAAAATGTTCTGAAAATTAGTGCTCTCCGTATATCCCACCGCTTCTGCAATCATCTGCAGCGTATTATTAGTTTTCGTCAGCAGGTCTTTTGCCTGGTCCATTCTCACCTGTAAGTAAAAACTGGCAATGCTTAGTCCATAGATCTTCTTAAATATCCGCTTAAGTGTATATGGTGTGACACTACATTGGCCAGCAAGTGAAGAAAGGGAATAAGCCACTGCAAGGTCAGAAATGATCAACCTTCGGGCTTTTTCTGCAATCTCCTTATCAGTAGGTATACTGTAACCAGGCATCAGCAAACCTCTACACTTCCAAAAGCAAAGGTTTGCCCTAGCCGTATTCCGAATTAGCCAGAAAGTATTTTAACCGGCCTACATATGCACCGGGCCTTCTATACCAAAACCATTGGGCGGGGGGAAAGCAATTTTTTCCAACTCAGCTTTCTCACCCTTTCTTGTATAAATATCAAAAATGCCTCTGTTGCCTTTTCCCTGGAGGTATTTACCTACTTTTCTTTCCAGCCATCCGCTTGCGGTAATGCCGACAAATTTTTTGTAATGAATTCTGTTAGCTAACGGCGATGCACAACTAAAACCCTCTTTAGCATTCCCTGTTAAATTCGCCTGTGGGTGCAATGAATGATAATACTTCCACCAGACTGAAATGCGTAATTCTTCAAACCCGATATCATCCCACATCACTACGGAAGGATAACCGAATATTTCCAAAAATATATGCCCCTTTTCATCTACCGAATCATCCGGTGCAGTTAAGGAAATCAACTTGCGGTTTATTAATTCATTCAATGCAGCGATCAGCAACTTCTTATACGGGTTAATAGTTTGTAGCTGCTGCTTTTGTTTAAGATTCAACCGTGGTGGTTCTTTCCGACCAGATAGGTTGCTTCTGTTGGCTGCGGTTGTGGTATTCAGCAGATTCACGAAATTATTCCAGTTGGTAAACCCGGCTTTCATAGCAACTTGATCAAGTGCACTCAGGTATGAAATGCCCTCCGTTTTCTTGAGGTTTCTAGCTTGCCTTTTAAGAAATGTGGCCGTATGGCCTTGTATTTTAATATCCATCGTTATCCAAAACTCCCGCCGGAAAAATGTCACCCGTCTACCATCTTTCGAAACGAGAAATTGGTTTCGATAGATAATTTATTTGAAGGCGGTGCTGATACAGCTTTGCTAAGACGAGTGGCAGGCTTCCGCGTTAAGCATGGTAAATATAACCATTAAAATGAACACTTAAAAATGAGTTCACGACCCATTCACCGAGATAAACATTAGGATAGCTGTAGCCCAAACCCAGCCCTGCAGTTCCCCATATCACTCTTCACATTAGGGATTCCGTAACCGCTTCCGAAAAAGAATGACTCCCATTTTTATCAATAAGATTAAATTCCATTTCAGTTCTGTACCTTAGAAAAGATTGTCTGGACTCCTGTTGAATCTGATCCCGAAATAATATCAATCAATGGACAACATACTTTATTATCCCTCTATCAATTTGCCCAAAACTCCTTGGGTTACTCAGAGCATTTTATATTGGGATAAGGTCTCTACGATCGTTCCTTATGAATATTTCGAAAATCCGGATTTACTGGACAAAGAGATGAAGGAATTGGTGGCAGCGGGAGCGGTCAATCAGGAGCCGACCATGCATTACGGACCACAGGAGGTTGAAGCTTCCAAAGGGATATTCAAAATGCTCCTGCAAAACAAACACAGTTTTCCTGAATTGCGCACAAGCTTTGGGAATGGAAACCGCTGGAAGATTCACAAAGAAAAATTCAGCGATGAGTTATTCGATCACCTGGTCGCATGGGGATTGGCAATCAAACAGGAGAATGAATACTGGTATTGGGTTGAAGAATCGGTTGCTGCATCGATGATGACGGTACTCGCCACATTGATCGGAGAGAAAACAAAATCCATACCCTCTACTGATGAAATGAGATTCTTACCGGAGGCGGGGCTTTTTCTTCCTGCGAAGTCGGAAAAGGAAAATTTCACCAGCAGGATACTGGATGAAGTGATGCCTTATCCGGAGAAGTTTACGGTCTCCGAACTGGTAGATTTCAAAGACAAATATGCCGGAGAGTTGAAAGATTTCAGAAGACTGGTAGAACGGTGTGTTCTGCAGATAAGAAACTTTGATAAGAAAGAACTTCAAGAAGAAGCATTCGATTCTTATGTAAAAGAAATAACCGAACGCAGGAAAAAACTGGAAGCACGACTTAAAGAAAACAAGCTGGGAAAAATTGGGCGTAGTACAATAAAGACAGCCGTGCTGGAAACCGCCATATCAGTGATAGCAGGGGATATCATAACACCGACGGCTACCATTTTGAATGGAGTTAACGAAGCGCGAAAACAGTTTATGGAAAACCCGATACGCGATGAGGATTTAGCCTACATCGCATTGCTCGAACATAAAAATAAATAGCGCCAAATAACAATTCTCCTCACCGAACAAACAAGCCTTCACCTGTTTTTCTTAGCAAGCCCAGACCATTCAGGGTTTCTAGCAATTGACCAATTTGTTGCTCACGGGCTATCGCTGCAGTCTTCGATGCTTTTTTAAATTTCTTGTTAATAGCGGAAGCTGATAAAGGCTGGACTGTTTGGATAATGATGCGTTGAACAGCCTGCGCTTGTTCGGATAAGTTCTTGGGCCACTCAGTTGCTTGACTTGCCGAAGATGTAGCAGAGGATTCTTCAGCTACCATATTCAATCCACCCTGCTTCACCAGACCTGTTGGATTCTGATATTCCACACGAAGCCATCGTACAAGACCATGCTCCTCTTCAGCCGACCTTTCATGATTTAGTCGAACCAATTTCTCCAGGATTTCAAATTCTGTCAGATTAGTGGGCCATCCATACGCTTCGGCTACTGCATTATCAACTTCATGATGAAGCTGAAGAAGTATGCTGATTAAACCCTCCTCATGAATTTTCAATTCTTCAGAGTCCAACTGCTCACCTTTGGTTACCTTTTCAAGAACATTATACATGTCGGTTAGCGTAAGATGAGGATGGGTAGCCTGCCTTTGTTTCCTGTGATTATCTAGTTTTTCTGATAGCTGACGGATTTTTTCGGTGTGTTCTTTTGTTGGGTTGGGAAAAGGAAAAGTTTGAAAACATTTCGTTGTATTATAAACAGGATCATTTCCTACCCCTAATCTTCCACCAGCAGCCAATGCCCAACACACATGGATTTTACTAGATAGTACTCCTAAATAATAATAATCATCCAGGGCAATGTTGACTAACTTATGATCCGGCAAAATGCTGATGTCTTGAAAAACGAAAAATCGATGTTTCGCCGTTTCAGGAGTTGAGATATATTTTGATAGCCCAGTCAAAGCAGCTCTGAGTCCTTGCCGAGATTCTCCAAACAACCACCATTTTTCTTTCAATCTGGGTCGGTTGTTTTGATCCCTTTCTGGTTTAACATGTGCCAGTAAATGTTGATACACTTCCGGATATTTATCTCTTACTTCAATTTCGCTTAATAGATACATATCAATTAAGTAAACACCACGAGGCTTAGAGGTTAAATCCCTTCCGTTTCGGAAAGGACGGATACGGGCTTCAAGCTCTGGATTTGATCCTAAGCCGAGTTCCTTCGCTTTTTCCTTTGTAACGATAAACCCTTTACCTGCAAGCATCATCCCAAAACTGCTAATGGATTTATTTGCGGCAAGTACGGCCGTCGAAGTAATGTCTGCGCCAACTTTCAAATCGGGATGAATTCTCCCCGTTATTTCATTTAACTGAACATCTGAATAAGCTTCATTATTTTGAAATTCATCAACAACCATATCCAATCGACCGGGCAAATTCTTCTCATCGGCTACTGTTATTGCAATGCGGACATCCGCACCATCGTTACTGTCTACCCAGGGATGATTAGGAATGGCATAGGATATATATATAGGATCCGTTGAATCGAGAAAATTCTGAACAATTCTTCTGTTAAAAGATTGAGTAATACTATTTGTAGTAATCAGACCAAATCGTTCTACTTGTTTTGCCTGTAATAATCTTGCAGAATTATACCACCAATACATTACAAAATCTGCGCTTTCAGGAACAACATCTTTGTAGGCGAGCCGGATTGCTTCTGTATACCCGTCTCCCAAGACTTCCCTCATTCTCTTATTCCCAATAAACGGCGGATTTCCTACTATAAAATCAGCTTCCGGCCAAATAGCTGGTTTCGGATCAATATAATCTACAATGGGAGTACGGGCTGTTTCATCGGGAATTTCCAGACCCGTTACCGGATGTGGTTTGGTAGTATGTCCGTCCCAGCGGGTCATTGCTTCTCCATTTTCATTGACTCTTGGCAGGGTGCTGGTATAACTTAATACAGCATCCTGAAACTGAATATTACCGTATTGCCGCAGGATGGGATCTTCCAGGCGTTTGGCATGTCCGTGGGTCCGGAAATGCCATTGCAGGTAACCGATCCAGAGTACTACATCTGCGATAGCGGCGGCTCTTGGATTGACTTCAAGGCCGAGAAACTGTGCCGGTGTGACGGTATATCCACCGGTCATATCTAGACCTAATTGCCGGGGGAAATGCGCTATATATTCTGCCACTTCACCTTCCAGTCGCTTCAGGTGTTCCAGGGTAACATAGAGGAAATTTCCACTGCCACAGGCCGGGTCCAGTATACGCACCGAACAGAGTCTGCGGTGAAACTTATTGATTTCTTTCAATGCCCCAGCATCATCGCCCTTGGTTTCCAGTATGGCGGATGCCGCACGGGTAGCTTCCCATTCCTCCCGCAAAGGCTCTATGACGGTGGGCATGACAAGCCGTTCTACATAGGCTCTTGGGGTATAGTGGGCACCCAATTTATGCCGTTCACGGGGTTGCAAGGCCCGCTCAAGTAAGGTGCCGAAAATAGCTGGTTCCACTTCACCCCAGTCTGCCTGGGAAGCCAGGATCAATAGATCCGCTTGTGCGGCGGTAATCGGTAAAGCCTCCTGTTCTTTGAACAGAAATCCATTGAACTGGGGGATCAACGAACGAAGGGCCGGATCAAAGCCCCCTTTGTCCATACTGACCCAAAGTGATTGCAGGGCTTGTGGGAGCAGATCCAGTTGCTCCCGGTAATCCTGGAGTAATTTGGTAAAAGATTTTTCTGGTAACAACTGAACATCTTCAGCAAACATGGTAAAGAGACAACGCATGAGAAACCCGGCGACCTTTTCCGGGGCATGTCCGGCCTGCTCCAGCAGGGTAGCCAGTTTTGCCAGCCGCTCTGCCAACTCACGGGTTACTTTAGCGGCCCTTTTGCTGGGGTCCAGTTGCAGGGGATCAGTAAACAGCAATCGTAAACGTTCCCGGATTTCTTCTTTTGCCAGGTCTTCCAGTGAAACCCGGTAATTCAACGGGTCAGGGTACGCCACATAAGTTTTTCCCTGCCGGGCAAAATCGGAATAGAGGTCGATACAGAAACCGACATCCACGACCACCAGGAAGGGAGGCCAGCCGTCAGTCGAAGGGAGAGAACGGGCATAGCGCAACGCCTGTTCTTTTGCTTTTTTCATTTCCCGGTCCCAGTTCCGGGTATCCCGTTTGGCGGTACCGGTCTTGGTTTTAACCTTACCGGCTCCCAGTATTTCTGCTTCGGTTTGTTCAGCTTTATCCGAACCCTGTTTGGCTTCCAGCACAAAACAGTGCTGTTTATACAGGTCAATGTAGTTGGTCACTTTTTTTCCTTCCCCGTCATCAAAATCCACCGGCCGCTCAAAGCTGTAAGATGCTTCATGGACTTTATCGGAAGCCGGCCGGGGTTTTTCAACGCCCAGCAGCTCACAAAGCTCAAGTAGAAACAACTGGTAATTGGCCCTTTCGGAGGCACCGGAACTTTTCCAGCGGGTTATAAATTGTTCAGGAGTCATCTGGACGGAAAGATAAATATTGTTCCTTGTAAACCACGGTTAGCGGTCTGAAAATCATAGCTCCTGAAGAAAGGATTATTGAAAAATTAGCCCAAACGTACTATTTCCCCCATCCCCTATTTTCACTTAATCATAATTAAGTGCCAATGAAAATTATTAATAATTTTACAGGAGTAAATCAACTCTCCTCTTCCGGCAAAGGATGCTTCGGGAAAAAATCATGGATCGAACATTTCAGGACACGGGCGAGGGCATTCAGGTGGGCGATATTATAATGAGCAGGGGTTTGTTCGCTTTCCATTTGGGAGACAAAACTGTCGGAAAAGTTGAGCTGGAAAGAAAGATCCACTTGCGAAAGACCTCTTTCCATACGAAGCTTTTTGACGGCATGGATCACATACCAGTCGAGGGCCGAGATCTTTTTGATGGCCTTCTTGGTTCGCCTGGAGGATGCTTTTGCCGCTTGTTTCATACTTAATCATAACTAAGTTGAAACTATTGCGGCCTTTGTCCAATTAACTATGATTAAGTGACCCCAAAACCTTACCCGGACAGGGTTTCAGGCAATAACATGAGACAATCCCGACTCAATACGAATAATGACCGCCGGAAATTCTGGGAAAGTCTCACTGCTGAAAAAGATGATTTTATTCTCAAAGACGCTTTACGAATGATTGACCCGGTCAGTGCAAAAGTGCTGACCTGGCATTATACAGAAGGGTATAGTTTTCAGGAAATCACCGGATTGCTTCAGCGTTCCATTTCCACGGTTCGCAATTATCATAACCGGGGGATGTTTGAGTTGCAGCAATACTACTGGGCTAAAAACGAGTTACCTGCCAACCTGAGAATAAGTTGAATCGAATTGGGGCAGGGATATATTTTACTCAACTGACCCATTTTCGATATTCTCATTCATATCTTCTATCCGAAGATGAACAGAGGATTCAGGTCCCTCCCAATTACCCCCATTTTCTAAATAAATTTCATAATAATGTATCCACTCAACAATCCAGGGTACGGTGTAACGGTACAATTCTGTCCGTGCATTCCAATTTACATCGCCGTCATAACTCAGGCATAAACTATGATCCGGATACATATGTATTTCCCGGGACGGTTGAATGACAGGGAAAAGGATAGTGCTCTTGGGTTCCTTACCTGCTACACATTCAATTTTTACATGGTAATGGTACTTCCAGTCAGGATCTGCTAGTTTCCCTGTACAGATCAATACATCCCGGTGAATATGACAAGTGAGAAAGCTAAAGTTTTTCTCCAGCATTTTTTGCTGTGTCGTCAACACGCCAATCCTGTTAAAGGGTTTACTTCTTGGTATGAAGCGGCTCGCCATAATGAAAGCGGTGTGGTTGATTTTTAACATCGGTGGTGGCACTTGTCAGCAAACCGCCGGAAGTAGTGTAAATATTACCAGACTTGATCGCATCACTTTTCAGTCGCAACCGTACTAACCTTTCCTGCTCCTGTTCCTCCTGTGTAAGTATATATAGTTTACCATCCGCTGTGGCTTTGATAAAAGGAAGTGACTTAAGGTATTTCATCCAATCGAATGCATGCTGTTTGTAATAAACTCCCTTTCGCCTGCCCTCGTATACATAGTCCAGACGCCCGTCCGGTTTGCGTAATACAGTGAAAAAGTCTGACCCTAGCCCGGCACGTTCAACAATATTATCACCGACTACGATGCCATTTTTTGGAGCATTGGACTGGCAATGGCAGGCAATACTGGTATGTTTGCTTTGGGTGGTAAGTTCAACAATATTTCCCGTACCAAAAGTCCCCCATAGTGTTTCTTTATCATCACCGAAATCAATACCCGTACGGGTACTTATATTTTCTACTCCATCTTCTTCAAAAATTGCCGCAATATCATTTTTGATAAAGTAAGTAAACATACTTGTAGCGGTAAGGGCCTGCCTGGTGGCTTCTGCCTTAGTTACATTTTTGCCTCCGAAATACACAAAAACCGCATCTCCCATTAGCCGCTGAATATGCCCACCGGACCAAAGACATACATGGATGGCTGCCCGCTGAACAGTATTCGTAATATACATCAGGGTATCATTATCATATACGTCATTCAGTTGCGTCGAACCTTTCATATCCATAAAAACGTTAACGATATAATGATACTCCCTTTGATCTGTTCCGAGCAGATAAGCGAAATCACGATGGATACCTAACTGGCCTGTCTCAGCATTGTACGGACTGGCAATGCCCTCCAGTGTAAGCAGGCTTTTCCCGGTAGAGACAGATCCGATTGACGCCTCTTTGTGCATGGATTTCAGCTCTGGTCCGGTATAATTAAAATATTCCCCTTGCCGGCTTTTATTTACTGCGCTGCGTATATCATTTGCATACATACTTAAGATATTCTTCATGGCCTGATAAGTTTAGTAATTGAAAAAATGATAGGTATTAAAATGATGAATTGTGCAATAATGAGGCAGCCAGCAATTTTCAGCAACCTGAACTTGCGGGTCAGCCCTTTTGAGAGATGCCACATCTGTGAGACGGTGTCCTTTGTTCTCCTGCTATCGTCCTGTTGCATAAAAGCCTCTAAAAAATTATCCTGCTCGTATTGAGCGACTGAAGCAAAGAAAATAAGTGATCGTTTTCCCTTCTTCCTTGAAGTATTTACGAACGGATGAATGGCAATGACGGTGAGCGTGCTGGATATCAAACTACAGCCTGCAAATAATATTAGCATGATCCAGAGGTAGGCCGGTTTCTCCAATAGTCCCTGCAATGAAATAAACCCTGCAAAAAGGCCACCGAGCATGAATGTATTCAAGCCTATGTAAAAGGCGCCCTTGTTATTGACAGCATCATAATAATGATCGTAACGATCAATTGCAAAACGGGCATGTTCGTACTTTTCTTGGTTGGTCATTTCCCAGTTTATTATTTTTCACTTATGCCAGATCCTCTATCGGTGCACCAGGTGCATCCCGTTTAACTGCTGCTATACCATTCTCTCTTGCGGTTGAGGTAGTATAGCTTTCACTACGGCCGATAATCTCCCCGTTGACAGCTTTCAGATTAAAAGTGTAATTGTAGGTTCCATCCCGTCGGTCATACCGGCTGTCAAATGGTGCATTTGCTTTAACTGAGGCAATACCGTTCAGGCAGGATTGCTTGGTTGTATAGCCTTCGCCATTCAGGATGATTTCACCATTGGCCGCACGCAGGCGGTAATAGTATTCACTGTTGGCACTACTTTTAAATACCTGGAATTTAGGGTTGTTCATTTTCTTTGTTTTTCTGTTTATGAGTTTATGACAGTACAAAGAAAACACCAGCAGGCGCAGTCTATCTGCGTCTGCTACATTCTTTCAATATTTTTTTTAAAATTTATACAGCTTAGCGGAGAGCTGCAGCTTTTCTGCTATTTCTTTTGCAAGGCGAGCTGGTTTTATCACTTTGACGTCCGGTGATTTGCCGAGTATGTACTCATACACTTCATAAGATAGCATTACTGTAATCGAAATAGTTAGACTTCTGGAAGTTTGCTTTATGACTTTCTGGGTTTTATGGATCGGCAATGAGAGGATGTATGGAGCCTGCTTCTTTGTAAATTGCAGAACAATAGTTTCAACCTTTGCATCCGGGGTAATGATTCCAAACGAATGATTGAAATATTTCGAAGGATCGAAACTTGTCAGTTCATCGAGGGTTTCTTCAGTCACCGTAAATTTTTTCACACGATCAAGTGCATAAGTTCGTATTTGACATATGTCAATTCTGTAGGATAGTAAATACCACCGGTTTTTATACTCTTTGAGCAAAAGAGGCAAGAGGACTCTTTTTGAAATTTTATCCGCCCCATATGGCAAATACTCAATTTCGCATTTAAAGCGGTTATCAATTGCACTCACTATTTCGCCAATAAACTCATTCCCTCTTGGTGTGACAAGGGTATCTGTTTGAATAATGAGTTTTGCATTACTCAATGGTTTCAAAATTTTGCGTGCCTGTACCCCTTCAATAACCTTTTCAATCCCGGAAGTAAAAGCATCAAAGAGTTGATACCCGCTGAATACCTGCAGACATTCTGCATAAAACTGAAGGGCATTGATCTCGTCTTCCTTTAACTTAAAATTCCGGATGGTGAACCCCTCTTCGGTATAGGTAAAAGCCTGCCTGCTTTTATTATATCCAATAGGAGCATTGTAACCTAAACGGGTATCATTCTGCATATCCTTTATATCCTGCTGTATTGTACGAATACTAATTTCTTCCCTCATTTTTGACTCAATTGCCCGTTTAATTTCGGACGTTCTCACCCACTTTTTATTACTAAGCAATTGATCAATAATTTTTATACGGAAGGTCTGGTTCTTTACAATTGGCATACAATACTTTTTTACTTGCACCAGTCTTTTAAAGCTTCGTAGATCATTACCATAGCAAACGTGTCAAGTTCACAATACCGAAGAAGCGCAGCACGGGTCCTTGCACGTTCTTCTTCACTCATTTCGGAAAACTGCATCCTGGCAAATGCGATCATTGCTGCACCTCCATCTGCAATTCCAGTCTCCTCATCTAATAGTAACTCATCCATGACCTCATTGGATCCTTCCACATGGATTGGGGGTAATAGTTTGTACGGGTTGACGATTTTTCCATCCTGCTCAGTTATCCAAATATGGTCTTTGAAATTACGGCTGTTGATTTCCGATCCATAAATTGGTTTTGAGTACTTTTCCTTTAGGAATTCACTGGTCTGTAAAACAGCAGGCAAGACTTGTTTGATGGAATTGGAGCCATTGGTCAGCGGGTTGTAATAATAGCGAAGAACAAGCTCTCTCAGGTCCACCATCGTTCTTTCACCAGCCCATTTATCCGCAGAAGAACTGCTTGAATTGGTAATCGTTTTAATCCAGGCACATAAATCCACGGCATCCTTTTCCTTTGAATCCAATAGCTGTCTGTAGATAACATTTAGAATGGTATTTTCATGCGTCGCATACCGGAAAATAGTACCGTTATCCTGCTCGAGTTCCTTTTTCAAAGCACGAACAAAATCAAAGCTGGGAAACACGCCGGTTGCCGTGCTTATCCATTCACCTTTGTGTTCAATGGTCCCGTCTATGTTTAGGATATGATGTGAGAACTGAAAAGCAATTTGCTCGTAGGGCCTGCGCCCGGCATTAAAAGGAATAGCAACTGCTGTAGTTTCAAAATCAATGAAATGATAGGGAAATTTCCAACCTGCCATAACCTTTCTTAATCCATCTCTGTCAATGTAAGAGGAATTATCTTTATCCCTTATCTTTTCAACCTGCAACCATTGTCGGTCGGACTGGCTAAGCCAGGGATCTGCAGGACCTTTCTTTTTTGTTTTGGGTTCTACATCTTCTCTTGTAAGGTCACCCATAAGGTATTTCCCTTGTTCAAAAAACTCAGGCTTTTTCCGGAAATTCCATAATGAAAGCAAAAGTTCGCCGTTGATCTGTTCCTGGGTCAGCCCTGTTGTTAACCAGCATTCATTGAATCCTGATTTGAATCCTTTGGCAAGTGTATCCGTATCTGGCTTGAACTCACACTTTCCACACACCGCTCCAAGTCCAACGTTGAATTTTTTATCCTCGGAATAGTATTGAGAATAGTCACAGATCAATTGTTCGAAACCTATTTCAACATCATTGATGATGAAATCACAAAGCTCATCCACGTTTTGTTCTGTAAGAATCTTATTTCCCATCTTCGTTAAATCAAAATTCGGCGATGTTTTTACTTTATACCTTCCCCCATCCTGGTATATGAAGAAGGATTGGTTCAGCCCATCGACAGAAGCAGTGGCTGATTTATCTGACAGGATCAGGTGAGCAGTGACGGTAAAATTGGGAAAGCTCTTTTGGATCACGTATTTCTGGAAAGCAACATCATAGAGGTATGGCTCCCACTTTGTCATAATGCCTCCTGTCCTATTTGTAAAAGAATCGCTGGAAGCATCAAAAGATTTTGCTTTGACTTCATGTAAACGAATCCTGTTTCCTTTCTTTTCTAAAATATCAGCCCGAATAAACAAATTGTTGTACAAAAATGCCGCTTCGTATATCACCACATTCTCCTGCTGAAGCAATTCGTTGGTTCGGGCAAGAGCAGTATTATAATCCAGTTCATCAATATCCACCCCACCCGGATAATAACATTTAGCTAGTTCACCTACCTGGAATCCTCCTTCTGCAAGTGCAGCCAGGAATTCATTATCAAATTTATTATCGTAATAAACATTCTTCTTTCCAGTGTAATACAACTTTACTGGACACTCTAATGCAAGCTTGAACCTTGACTTGGTCAGATAGCGGGTTGACATTGGCAGAATTTTAGGAAAAGGCTTGTTTATTAAAGTTCGGCTTTTTATAAACAAAACCCACAGGTAAAGTCATAAGTTTTATTTTTTATCCAGCTATTTTTAGTCCACCAAGTGATACCATTATCAAAAAAGATAGCCCTCTGCCCCGGAGCAAAACAAAGGTTGCTAATTTGACAAGAGGCAACTTTGGACAGTCGACAGGTCATCAGCGGGCACATGAACCGCCTCCCTAATAATTCCCCTCCTTCCCAAACTCCTTCGGTGTATAACCAAAAATCTTTTTGAATTCCCTGGTAAAACTGGAGAGATGTTTATAACCGGCGAGATAGGCAATCGAAGTGATAGATTCTTTTCCTTCGAGTAACAAACGTCTGGCTTCCCGGAGTTTTAAGAACTGGTAAAATTCATAAGGTGTTTGATGAAACAAATGTTTGAAGCCGATTTTTAATTTGAGTTGATTCAGTTGGGTGTGCTGGCAAATAGCTTTCGGGCCGATCCAATCCGGGAAAGCTGCTTCAATAACGGCACGGGCTTTATGTAGTTTCTGTATATCATAGGATTTTAAAGGCAGCGGTAATAATTGTTCACTGCGGAGAATAGCTTCGAGGGCGGAGAGTAAAATTTCACCGGCCTTCCATTTGTTTAAGAAAAACTTACCAGCCAAAGAATATTTATTATGCAGGATGGCGTGCACGGCATCTTTCATTTCTGAAGGACAGGCATGCGGGTAAGGAGAAAGTTCAGCGGGTTCTTCCCGGATGACTTTCCCGAGGAATAATTCCAGCACTTTATAATCCACACCGAGATCTTCCAGGAAAGCGACATCAAAATGAAAATCAAGGGTGCGGTATTCTGTATGGGGTTCAAAGATGGCACGGGTCGAAACAAAGGGCGTAAAGCCCAGGCTGAAATAATATTCCGGCAGTTCAGCTTGCAGAATTTTTTCCCAGGTGCCTTTAATAGAATTCTGAACAGCGATCCGGAGTTCCAATACGGCTACACCTCCTTTTGCTTTTAATACTACCCGTTCCTTGCCGATGGTATAGACCGAGTACCAGATATGAAAACCATCACCGGGTAATAATTGGAACAAAGCCTGGTAACCGGGTTCATTTAACAGGGAAGGAATCGAATGCTGGAGCAGGTGTGGAGCAAGATTCGGGGGGATAATGGTGGACAGGTAAACAGGTCCTTTCTTTTCATCAATGATGTCAATCTTCATGTAGCTATTGCTTTTGTTTTTGCATAATACGTTTACGCTAATTTTTTATACGGCTGGCTAAATTCCTACTACGGCCGGGCTGGTAGTTTGCACCCATCAACTATCACCAAACTAACAACTATGCCAGCCACTCTTTTTTGCAAACCCCTGCCGGGAATGCTTTCCCATGAACTCTTATTTTATTTGAGCAACAAACATCAAAACAACACGATTGCTTTCCGGTCTCTCGATCTGTCGACTGACTTAGATACGATTCATCAGTGGGTCAATCAGCCTTATACCCGCCGCTATTGGCAACTCAATGTTGACACAGATTCCTTGCATACCACCTATCGTACCATGCTGGATAATCCCTTGGCACATTCCTTTATCGGCTTATTCAACAACCAACTGGCTTGTCAAATTGATTGTTATGCCGTAGCAGCGGATGAATTAAAAGAACATGTTGATCCTTCACCTGGCAACTGCGGTTTACATATTTTGATGTGTCCACCAAGAGAATTACAAAAAGGATTAACCGAAAACATGCTCAGGGCTTTTAGTAAATTCTTTTTCTCCTTTGGTGCTGCACAAACATTATATGGTGAACCTGATCACCGCAACACTGCTGCTAATCTTGCAGCTAAACGATCAGGTTTTGAATTTCAAAAAACTATTCAGCTCTCGTATAAAACAGCTAACCTCTATTCCATTACCCGTGCACAATTTTTCAGCTGTCATCCCGAGTGCAACGAGGGATCTTCTATAAATCATTCAATAAACAAATAACTATGACCAATAATCCTACAACTCAACTAAGCCCGGACGGATATTTCACGAGGGCTGCGAAGCAACCGAGTGGAATGGCCGGTAGGGCAAGAATAATTTCATTCGATCTCGCCAGAGGCTTCACCGTTCTCATAATGCCTTCCATTCATGTTTGTATGTTTTACAGCACAATACCTGTACAACAATCATTACTTGGTGACATCCTCGGCTTCATTGCTGAAGGCCCCGGAGCACAATTATTTATGTTGCTCATGGGAGTATTCTTTGCCCTGCAATTGAAACCCTTGTCGACCGCCGCCGGCGGCGGTCGACAAAAAAAATGGTTCAGTCAAATGACTTCGCCAGTATTTAAAAGAGCTTTATTATTATTCATTGCAGCATATGCATTAAATATTTTAAAATTCATTATTCCATTAGGTCTTGGACTACTGCCTGAAAATTTATTAATGGAACTACAACTCAAAAATGATTTCACTTCCGTTACTTTCTTTTTGTTAATCGGTGACATCCTGCATTTCGCAGCCATTGCGTACATTATTCTTTTCATTCTCACACGCACCAGGTATTATCCTTACATCTCTCTGGCACTTGCTATAGCAATACTATTTTTCTCCCCTTATATCTGGGATGTGAAAACGAATATTGCTTTTGTGGATCAACTGCTCAATTTATTCAACGGTCATCCACCACAAACTTTTTTTCCAGTCTTTCCGTGGTTAGTGTATCCATTAATAGGTTTGACATTGGGTTATTTATTAAAGCAGGTAAACAATAATTACTTACTAAAGAAAACAGGTATCTCCGGAATAGGCATTATGATAATTTCTTTTTGTTTTCCCGACACCTCACACCTGACAACTGACTACCTGCCATTCTATCGCACTGAACCAGCCGACACTTTATTTCATGTAGGATTTGTATTAGTATGGTTATCCATTTTTCATTGGCTATCCAAAAAGATTCCACCCAATCATTTATTCAGGCTCATAACCTTTTGCAGCAAAAACATTACATCGATATATATCATTCAATGGATACTCATTTGCTGGTGCATGGCTTTCACTGGTTATTTACAATTGAACATGACTCAAACAATCTGTTGGATGACTGGCATCACCAGCATTACCTTGCTATTGACGCATGCTTTAAAGAAATCAACTCCCGGCTCACGACTCACGACTCACGACTCATCACAAAACTCCGAACTCAAAACCCCGAACTAACTTATGCCTCCCGAAAAAGTATATGACATCATCGGTATTGGTATTGGTCCTTTTAATTTAGGCCTTGCCGCTCTCTGCTATGAATTACCTGAACTGAATTGTTTATTCATTGACCAAAATGAAAACTTTAACTGGCATCCGGGTATGATGCTTCCGTCTGCAAGGTTACAAGTGCCGTGGTATGCTGATTTGGTTTCACTCGCCAGCCCTTGCAGTAAGTTTATTTATATGAACTACCTGCATGAAAAACAGAAGCAATTTCATTTTGGAATAACTGATCCCTCGTTTATTAAACGCAGCAGGTATAATGATTACTGTCGTTGGGTAGGTGAGCAATTACCGTCTTTACAATTCTCCACAACTTGCATCAGCATAGAAAAAGAAAATCAATTCTATCGTGTAAAAACAAACAAAGGTTCTTACTTAACGCAGAAAATAATTTTAGGTACAGGAACGGTGCCATTTATACCAGAGTTTGGTCAGAAAGCCAATGAAAACATTTTTCATTCATGTAATTATTTATTCCGGAAAGAAACTATCCTGCAACGAAACGCCATAACCATTGTTGGAAGCGGTCAAAGTGCAGCGGAGATTTTTTATGATCTGCTGCAGTCTTACAAAGGCAAACTAAACTGGTTCACCAGATCTGCCCGTTTTTATCCGATGGACTATTCTAAATTAACGTTGGAGATGAGTACACCGGACTATATTGATTATTTTTTTTCATTACCTGAGCGAAAGAAACAAACAGTTTTGAAAAATCAGGACGCCCTCTACAAAGGCATTAATCAATGTCTCATCAATGATATTTATGATATGCTGGATGAACTGGATTCACCCAATATTAATTTACAGTGCAACTGTGAATTAAAAAAGATCAGCGATGATTTGACACTTACTTTTCTGCATACGGAGGAGGAAAGAACCTTCCTGCATGAAACCAGCTCCCTTATATTGGCGACTGGATATACAGCCAGTGTTCCCGATTGCATCAAACCTATTCGCCACCACATACAGTTAACCAAAGATGGATTATGTAAAGCCCACCGTAATTATTCCATTGATGATAACAACAGTATTTTTATTCAGAACGGCGAACAACAAACACACGGCTTCAATGCATCTGACCTTAGCCTTGGTCCATACCGTAATGCAGTTATACTAAATACTATTCTCGGATATGAACATTACAAGATTGAAAAGAATATCACTTTTCAAACTTTCGGATTACCCCAATAAATCAAAGAACTTATTTCAACATCTCTACTTCCAGCACCCCCGGCAATTTCTCCAGCAGATCCACCGTCCGGCCAATCCGGTCTTTTTCCACCTGGCAATGAATGATAGCTGTTGCTTCACCATTTCTATACCGGTGCATCTGTAAATTGTCAATCGGGATATGACGGTCCTGGAAAAACATCGCCAGCTTTTTCAATGTCTCCACCGGCTCACTGATATGCAGGGTGAAAGCGCAGGTTTTATGAATGATAACAGGTGTCAGTGGATTCATATATTCTTACTTGCTTCATTTTCAGCTTTGCTCTTGTCTGCACCAATCGCAATTAATTCTTCCAGTATAAACTGCTCATACTTTTTAATAGCATAATAGGTTGCCAGCTGCTTATCATACAAACATCTGGAAGGATCATCTTCCATTCGTTTAAACCAACAGTGATCATTCACAGTACTACCAGCAATCATATATTCATAAAAAGCAAGGTTCTCCCGGCTGAATTTGCTCATGCGTTGCAATTGCCTGCGGTAAAAACTTTCCAGCTCGGCCGGTTCCTGCCGGCCGGTCATGTCTTTGAACATTCCCGCATGATAACAATAGGTGAAATATTCTGCTTCTCCTGTAAATAAAGGTTTGATCTTTTTGAAGAATAAGATTTCATCGGTCTCCGAACCGAATTGATACCCGCTGACATCCCTTGCCAGTTGGGTGATATAGTTAGTGGCAATTTCAAAACAAGATTCCAATTCCTCTTCCCGGCCCAGCCCCTTGGCCCGGCAAAGCTTAATATCGTTGAGCAAATCTTCATAGAAGCTGATGCTTCTAATGAGGAACGAACCCGAAGTTGAAGGAACCTGGATAGTTGCCATATTGCTGATCGTTGGTTAACGGTTTATTTGCTACTAAACCACCTATACTGTTGCTCCAATATCCTGCCTAATTTTTTTTTCAACAATTCTTTATAATAATCGGACACCGGTATCCGCTTGTTTTGTATAACAAGAAAGTATCGTTCTATCCTCCTTACCTTGTCCAGCGAAACAATATGCGAACGGTGTACCCGGACAAAATCATTCTCCGGTAACTCCTGCAACAGTTCCTGCAAACTATGATAGGTAATATATTCCCGGCTTACTGTATGAATCCTTGTTTCCATTCCATACTTTTCAATATGTACAATAGATTCCATGGGAATATTCTCCAGTCTTCCTTTGCTGATAAAGCAAATGGATTCCACCGGTTTATAGATCAGTAATTGTTTATTTCGTAATAATTCCTTTTCCATTTTTTTATCCATTCCATTTACTCCCCCTTTAGGGGGCTGGGGGGCAAAAATGAGGGGAAGCTCTGCTTATACTTCCCCTCTGCAAAAACTAACTGCCCGACTGCTTCCGGGTCTTGCTTATGAGAAAACGATCTTTCATCCTGAGCCATTTTATTAGCAAAAAAAGAGGGAGACCAACAACTTTAGCCTTGCGGCCTCCCGTCTCTTTCTTTAAGTGTATGAGGATGGCTTAGAAAAACCTTCCGTTTGGACACTGGACTTTAAGATCACATGAGAAAACTCATTTCCCTACAACAGCCATACCTTTTCCATTGGCTGCTGCTCCACAATTCAGCCATGCCGCATATTCTTTTACATCCGGTGTATAACCAACCGGGTGATTCAGTAATTGTTCCTCCTGATTCAATACCACATACAGGGGTTGTGTCACCTGTTTAAAATTTTCGGCCTGGAAAGTGGCCCATTTATCGCCCATTGTCTTGATATACTTTTCCGTTCCGTCTTTGGCTACATGGGTAAAACGCTCCGCTGCCGGCAAGTTTTTCCGATCATCCACGTACAATGATACAAGTATGAATTTTTCTTCGATAATAGCTTTGATCTCCGGTTTGGTCCAAACCTGTTCTTCCATTTTGCGACAATTCACACAAGCCCAACCGGTAAAATCAATCAGCATCGGTTTGCCTGTTTGCCTGGAAAGTGCCAGTGCCTTTTCATAATCATTGATCACATCAGGCTCTATGCCTTTGCCCTGTACATTATCTTTTCCATACACACTATATGATAAAGGCGGGGCAAAACCGCTCAATAATTTAAGGTTGGCATACTTGGTTTGCGTAACCCCCGGCACCAGGTAAAGGGCAAAGGCAAAAACAGAAATAGCGATCACTTTCCGTGGCCAGCCATTTTTTTTGGGCGGCACTTTATCAGCATTGTGTAAAGCCACCAGTCTTTCATTTTTATTATCGAATACGCCGAATAAATACAGTACCAGCCCAATGGCAATAACCAGCCATAAACCAATAAAGACCTCCCTTTTTAAAATACCCCAGTGCTCTACCAAATCGGCATTGCTCAGGAATTTGATGGCCAGTGCCAGTTCAACAAAGGCCAGCGATTTCTTTACCGTCTCCATCCAGCCGCCACTTTTAGGCAATGCCTTTAACCATTGGGGAAACATCGCAAATAAGGCAAAGGGCAAAGCCAGGGCTAAACCAAAACCTCCCATACCGGCAGTTAGTTGCCAGGCACCGCCGCTGGAAGACATTGAACCAACCAGCAATGATCCCAGTATGGGACCGGTACAGGAAAAAGATACCGTGGCCAGTGTCAGGGCCATAAAAAAAATGCCGCCGGTACTTTTCAGTCCACTCTTTTTTCCTGCTGTATTTGCCAGGGCTGAAGGAAGCTTTATTTCAAAGAGGCCAAAAAAGGATAAGGCGAAAAAAAGAAAGATGAAAAAGAAAGCCACGTTCACCCAGGCATTCGTTGAAATCGTATTCAATATTTCAGGATTGATATTGCCCAGCAAATGAAAGGGTGTACTGGCAGCGAGGTAGATCAGCACTATAAACAAACCATACAATATTCCATTTCGGATTCCCTGTTGCCTGCTGGCTGATTGATGAGTAAAAAAAGATATGGTGACCGGCAACATCGGGAACACACAGGGTGTAAGCAGGGCTATCAAACCACCCATAAATCCTAATAAGAAAATACTGCCAATACCTTTCTCTCCCTGTTGTTCTTCCCCACAATCATTCACCGGTGCATCCAATTTGATTGAAGATAGCATTAATGAATTGTTTGGTTCCGCAACATCGATTAAGCCAGCCACCTGCATCTTCAACTTTTCGGAGATGGGCAGAAATTCCTTGCCATTCCCTATAAAGGCTTCTATCCTGGCCATACCAACTGATCCATTACCGTTGACTCTTACCCGCTGCGTCCATATCACAGTATTCTTAAATGCTTTCATTTTCTTACCAAAAACCGGATCAACAATATCTATGGGTTTCCCCTTCGTAAACAGCATCTGCAAAGGTTGTACATCGCCTTCTTCAAAATAAACCTGAACCCCGGCAATTTCTTCGGTTGGGTTATCGGCATAAAGCCACCAACCGTCTTGCAGTTTTGCTTCGAGATAAAACGCAAACTCGGTTTCACTGGTCCTTTCAAGCCCAGACACCAATTTGACCGGCTTATCCTGGCATATTCCTATTAGTGAAAACAATATGAACAGTATGGACAAAATAATCCTCATACGGCAGAACCGTTTCATTTCTAAATTTTTAATTGATGCTGATTTCTACTACCTAAATATCAGGTAGTCTTATTCCAATCTTATACTAAACTGCACAGCCTGCGGCGGTGTACATTGTTGCTCATTACAAGCCATATACTCTATACTTCCGCTGATACTAGTTTTTGCTTTTGCTTTCAGCTTGACAGTCTGCACAAAATCCGCATTGCCTTCAAAATATTTGACCGTCACGTCAAACACATCTTCATACTTGCTCACTATCTTACCACTCTCTTTTGTTTTGCCTTCGATGTTTATCAACGGATTTTTATTGAAGCTGATTGTTGTTGGCAATGCACCTCCTTCCTTGCTGGTTTGGCTGTAGATATGCCAGGAGTTTTGCACTGCTGGTGTCAGGTGGATTTCATAAATTTTATCTGAAATCTTCTTTGCAGTGAAACTCCATTTGACCACATCATCCTGAGATCTGCTTACAAGACCAATATTGATCAATAATAATACTATCGCAATCTTTTTCATTCGCCTTATTTTTTAGGGTCTCTGATTACAATCGCCGGCATTTCCTTTTCTCCCTTTTCTAAAATCAAGCCTTGCTTAGCCAGTGCTTTTACAATATCTTCCAAATCGGTCATCATGGCATCAATCTCAACATCAACCTTGAAATCTATTCCCGTTTCATCGATAAAGGGGGGTACTTGCTGATGATACCCTGATATGAGCTGTATAATTCTCTGAATTGATACATTTTTTAAACTATATCCAGCATGACTACCATCCACTACCTCTTTCTCTGATTTACTTTTTAATTTTTCCTTTGCAGCACTACTAACTTTCAATGACCAGTATGGCACTTTGGGGTTTTCTATCCCGGCATCGTAACCAAAATAATTTTTTAAATCTCTTTGCATCACTTCCATCAGATATTTTCTGGTTGCCTTTTCAGGGGGGACTATCAAACTGTAATTAAAAAGGTTTTCCCCACTTTGGAAATCGTACTTGAACAAAGACGGATCCGCAAGTTTTAAAACCGGCAAATGATAAAACGTGCCATATTTATTCCCTATATCAATTCCCTCACCGCAATATGCGTATTCATATAGCCATTCCAGAATTGCACCCGTAACATCGAATCTCCCGGTTCCCTTTCCCAATTCACTATCAATAAAGCCATCGATACGAAAAGGAACATATTGTTTTACAGTTAGTTTAAAAACTGAGAGTAGTGATCTATGTAGAAAATCAGTAGGATTACCTCCGTTACCGTCAATTAATAAAGGTTTAGAATTCGTATACGAATTCATTATACTATCAATCCCTGTAATGCTTCTGTCTAAAAAATCAAAATCCTTATCTCCAAGAAATAAAGCTATGTTTTCGGCGGTGAAATCTGAACTAGCTGTAACAGCCTTAACTATTCCCTTACTATTAATCCAAATAAGACAGGGAACATATTCTATACCCCAGTTGTCAAATAATTTGGATTCGTAGGTTACGGGTAAATTGAGCTGTAATTTATTCTTAAACTTCTCATAAACGACTTCAATACCATCAGCCATCCTGGTATCTCCAATGAGTATAATTTCCAATTTACCTTTAAACTTTGCCTGCAGTTCATTAATCTTTGGAAAACTTGCAAAACAAGAACTACAATTTTTTGAAAAAAAATCCAGCACCACCCATTTTCCAGTAATATCTTTGTTTGAAATTCTTCTTTGAGGATAATATCTTACATTACTTAGTTCAAACTCAGGTATTACCTTCCCTAATTCGGGGTATTGAGACCGGTTTGCATCTTGGGCACCTGAGGCCATGCAAATTGTGAGTCCACCAAACAATGTTACTCCCCATCTTATTTTCCTCATATTCATCAATGTTTTTGCGATTTTTAATTTTAACTGGAGATTCATCTCATTCCTGCAACATTTCTGAAACACAGAAATTAATACCCCGGGTTTTGAGTCATGTTAGGATTATTGAGTATTTCTCTTTCAGGTATTGGTAATAAGGCATCGGTTGATTGCCAGTTTGTCTTAACAGGCCCCAGCACACTATTGGCACGATTCCATCTTTTTAAATCAAACCAGCGATGGCCAACTTCTGTAAACAATTCAACTCTTCTTTCCTTTTCTATTGCCAACAGCAAGGAGGCTTTGTCATTCGCAGTAGTATTGGGTAAGCCAGCCCTGTTACGGATAGCATTCAAGTCTGCCTGTGCGCCAGAAATATTGTTCTGTTGAGCCCGAGCTTCAGAACGGATGAGATATTGCTCGCCTAATCTCAATATAGTAGGATATTCTATTTTTGCCTGGTCACTAATGATCTTATACTTATTCGAATAATAAAACGTTTGACCATTATCGGTAACACTTCCAACCCACTCATTCAGGCGTTGATCTCCCGCTTCAAATGAATTTAATAACTCTTGTGATAAATTGGTGCCTGATAAGAAAAATGATCCAAAAAGAGGATTATAATAAACGCCTTCCAGGGAATTAGTGTAATCCTGTGGTGGATAGAATTGAAAAACTGCTTCCCGGTTATTCGCTTTAACAATACTATCCAGGTCAGCAGTTAAACTATATATTCCAGTATTGGCAATCACTTTTGTTGCCTCATTTTCAGCAGCCACCCAATTTTCCCTGTAGAGATATACTCTAGCCAACATGGCAAAAACAACGGATTTGTTAACCCTAACTCTTTCGCCTGTGATGTATCCCTCGCTAACTAAATCCCTGGCTTTTATTAAATCATCGATAATTAGGGAATATACATTATCAATAGTACCTCTTGGTTCAACGCTGTTCTTCCGGTAATCCGAAGTTGTGATTATGGGAACTTCGCCAAAAAGACTGGTCAAATAAAAGTAACAAAATGCTCTCATGAACCTGGTCTCTCCCTCAAGTTGCAGTTTAAGTTGAGGTGTTATAACGGTGGATCTTTCCAGGCCCTCAAGAATTGTATTTGCATGATTTATTGCAACATAAAGTTCTTTCCAACACATGAGTGTCATGGAATTATTGGGCAATACTTCATTATTAAATAGCTGTTCCTGATCAAAATAAGTTGAACTATTGGAAAGCTCATCTGACAATAATCCAGACTGCCAGGAAATATAAAATCCTTCATCCCACAGTATGAGATATAACCCCAGTACAGCGCCCGTGGCAGCTGCGTCCGACGAAAAGACTTGTTCTGAGGCCAACTCCCTTGTAGGCGGATCAATATCAACAAATTTCTTGCAACCTGAAAATATCGTAATAAAAATAAAAAGAACAATTATTGATATGTTGTTTGCCCTTCTACTTAGCATGACCTTTTTTTTCCAGACATTTGTTGTGTTTTGGAAAACAACATTCTGCCTGTTATATTTTACTTTCATAAACCTGATTTTTAGAATTTGAAAAAATGGCTATTTGTTTTATAACATTAGCTGAACCCCGGCAGTAATCATCTTTATTGGAGGTAAGTTGCCTCTTGTCTCCGGGTCCAAAAAATTGTAACGGGTTATAGTAAACAGGTTTTGTGCCTGAATGTAGATCCTCAAGTTTTGAATTTTTGCCTTCTTTACTAGACCTGCCGGAAACTGATAAGAAATCGCTAAGTTCTTAAGCCTTGTAAAAGAAGCATTCGTGAAAGCTGCATTGCTGTTGCCATAATTGAAGTATGCACCACTTGCATTTCCTCCTGTTGAAAATTTCTGTATTTCAGTTATATCCCCTGGTTTTTGCCAACGACTCATTACAAAAGCAGGCTGGTTGCTAATTCCACCCGGGGCAATATTCGGGAAAGCATCCTGATATCCCGGTCCGGTTTGTTTTACAAACTGAAAAAGGAAATCTAAGCCGAAGCCTTTATAGCTAATTGTATTCTGAAATCCACCAAATAGGTCTCTCACCCGATTAACTATTTCTTTGTTATCAGCAGGGCTGGAAATGCTTCCGTTATTATCAAAATCAAAAAATTGGTAAAGCCCTTGGTCACTTATTCCATTAAATCTGTACATCTGACCTATAAACAAAGGTTCCCCAACGATATAACTAGTGGCATAACTTGATCCTGCCAGTTTTGGGAATTGCAACAGCTTGTTCCTGGGAATTGTAAGGTTAATGTATGAAGTCCATTTAAAGTCACTCTTTACTAAATTAACTGTATTTAATTCGAATTCAAATCCTTTATTTTCAATCAGAGCGTCAAGATTTGCAGTAATAGAGCTAAATCCGGTTGCAGCAGGTAAGGGATACGCTATCAATTGGTTTGAGGAACGATTTCGGTAATGGTAAACATTAATTCTTATCTGGTCATTTAAGAACCCTAATTCCAATCCATACTCAATTTTTCTTACCGATTCCCATTTATACTCTGGATTGGCCAGTCTTAAAAGGGTAAGTGGAACCCCGTTTGGATAAAATGCTGGCTCAAATCGATATGTGCTCAGATATTGATAGTCGCCGATCTGATCATTTCCAACTGTACCGTAGCTTACTTTTAATTTTCCGAAACTCACATATGGTATATCCGAAAAAAACTTTTCTTTGGAAAATAACCAGGCAGCTCCTACCGCACCAAAATTGCCAAATCTGTTATCCTCGCTAAACCTACTTGAACCATCCCTCCTTCCTGATAAATTGATAAAATACCGGCCCTCATGATTTATTCCAACCCTGGCGAATGTTCCATTGTACCTGTACACAACAGAATTATCAAAAATAAGGTTATAATTTGCAGCCGCCATTGGGTTATTTATCTGTGTATCATCAGTAAATCCTCTTGCCCTGGTGTTATTAGTGCTCGTAACCGTTTCCCTGAAAGTTGTTCCAAGTAAAACATCTAATTTTAATTTACCTAAACCTTTAGAATAAGTCAATTGTGGTTCGGCAATCCATGTCTTTATTTGGTTTCTGGACATTCTTATTTCGCCCAAAGCCGTGGTCGTAGGAGAATAAGATGCTAAAGGAGTGGTTTCCTTGATATCATTTTCAATCAGATTAAATCCCATCCTGTTTTGCACCTGCAGACCGGGCAAGATTTGATAGCTCACAGTTAAATTGGTTAATACACTTGTTGTTCTGCCATCGTATTTTTTCAAAAGAATTGCATACGGATTGGTCCATGTTCCTCCTTGCCAATTCAATTTTCCGTTAGCATCAAATGGGGCTGGAGCATTTGGAGAAAGTGTTAAAGCTTGCCTGGTAAGATCGGTGATAGGTAAAGTACTGTTTTCCCTAACCAGGTTTGTTTTAAATGAAATTTCCAACTTCTTGTTGCCGGATGTATGAGACCCTCCGAGATTTAAAGATCCTTTCTGGTATGGAAAGCTGCCCGGGAAAACGGCTGTTTCCCGTAAGTATCCCCCGCCGGCAAAAAAACGAGTCAGTTCGTTACCTCCAGATACAGACAGATTAGCATTGGTGATATGTGCCGTTCCGCCAATTAATTTATCCTGCCAATCTGTATAACGATTGTTATCCCAAAGCAGAAGATCCGGTGCATTACTGGCAGTCGGTGTGATGTTGTCGTTTACAAAAGCTTCCTTTCGCATTTCGAGGTATTGCTGTGTGTTGAGCAGGTTCACCCGGTTCATTACTTTTCCTGCACCAGTATAAAAATTAACCTCAACTGAAGTACCAGTAGTTCGTCCTTTTTTTGTTGTTATCAATATTACCCCGTTTGCTCCCAGGGAACCATAAATTGCGGTTGCATCGGCATCTTTCAATACTTCAATGCTTTCAATATCCGATGGATTTAATAAATTCAGTGGGTTAGGAAAGATATCACTGGCAGAACGACCGCTAAGATTTTGTGAAGGAAAAGGCGTTCCATCTATAACAAATAGGGGATCATTGCCATCAAATCGTACGCTATTTTGCCCTCTTATCTGAAGATTCCTGAATCCACCTCCCGGCACCCCTGAAACTTGTTCAATATTTAGACCTGCGACCCGACCTTGCAATGCTAGAATCGGGTTATTCACCGGCTGCTTTTCTATTTCTTTTGCCGTTATTTTTGTAATGTTCCCTGTACTTGTTTTCTTATCACTTGTCCAGTAACCGGTGTTAACGGTTACAGATTCCCCTTCCGTTACTTTTGTTTTGGCCCTGATTTCCAAATCTGTTCTGCCATTAATTTTTATTTCTATCGTTTCTATGCTTACTGCAGAGATTACCAGTATTGCATTTTCATCTATATTAGATAAAGTGAAATAGCCCTCAGCATTTGTTGTAGTACCATTCGTAGTTCCTTTTACTATTACAGACGCAACTACCGGCTCTCCATTCTCATTCAATACCTTTCCTCTTACTGTTATAGGTGGAGGCGGCAGATTTAGTTTTTCTGTTTCCGCCATCCTTGCTTTTACAACAATTGTTTTTTCAATGATAGAATAGGTCAATGGTTGATTTTCAAAGCAGCTATTTAGTGCTTCTATCAAATCTGCATTTTTTAGTTCAATGCTAATACGTTCTGCACGTTGTAACATTTCATCTGTGTACAGAAACTTGTAACCTGTTTGTTTCTTGATTTCCTTAAATACTTTATCCAGCGTTGCATTCTTTTCAGAAAGGGTAACCTTCTGGCTGAAACCATTTGCACTGGCAGTAAGGCAGGCCGATAAAATAATAATCGCAGTAATTTTCATTACCCGTAGCGTTTTGGTGAGTCCCGCTGGTGGGCGGGTACAAAGAGCCTTTAAATCCATAACTTTGTTTTAGTTTGGGTTAAACAATAAGCAGTCCTTCAACGGTTTGTTATAATTGGGTTAACCTGAACTACTCAGCCGGGAGGGGCTTCCAACACTTCCCGGTTTTTTATTCTTGTCAACCATAAGAACTAAAAGCTGATGCGCTTTTATAGGGTTTGTTTATTTTATGACGAACACTTTTTTTCCCTCTATCCTGAAATGCACAGTGCCTGTTGCTTCGAGCATTTTAAAAACTTTTGACACTTCGACTTCTCTTCCAATTTCACCACGGAAATGCTGATCCGCTGGTTTGCTTTCATACACTACTTCAACATCATACCAACGTGCTATCTGTCGCATTACCGATTCAATACCTGCACCTTCAAATTGAAATATGCCATTCTTCCAGGCCATCACTTCGTCAAGGTCAACAGCATTAACGATTTTTATATCATTACTAATTCTTGCTTGTTGACCTGGTTTCAATAATTTACTTGCTGTGCTGGATTTTATCTGTACACTTCCTTCTAATAATGTTATTTTAATATCGTCTTCATCATCGTAAGCATTCACGTTGAAATGAGTTCCCAATACTGTTATTTCCATTTCATCTTTAGAAACTTTGAAAGGCATTGTTGAATTATGTGCAACTTCAAAGTAGGCTTCACCTGTTACAGTTACTTTTCTTTCATCACCCACAAATGCAACTGGATAAGTAACTGATGATCCTGCATTCAGCCATACATGAGAACCATCAGATAATTGCATATCAATCACCTTACTTCCTCTTGGATTTCTCAGTGTGTTATACTGCAACTCTTTTATAATTTCACCGCTTGTGGTTTGATAAGCAATTTGTCCATTCGCCAGCTTCACCAATTTTATATTCCCTTGTATGGCTAACTGTCCATTCATAGCACTATCAAGATATACGGTTCTGCCATCCCCCAAAGTGATCATCGCCCTGTTTGTTTCCGGTGCTTTTACATCTTTGGTGGGTTCTGTTTTTACAATCTCATCTTGTTTGTTACTCTTATTAAAGAAAATGAAATAGCTGCCGAGCCCCATGACCAATAATATTGAAGCAGCTACAGCAATACGCTTCCATACAGTTCTCCATATCGGGATAATTTTCTGCTCCTTTACAATCTGCTGAAACATATACTCCCAATCCACCCGCTCCGCCCCCGACCCTGTTTTCAGGTTTGCATAATGCGCATCCATCAGGCTGTACAGTGCTGCATCGTCGGTTTGATTGATCAGCCCATAGAGTTCCTGCAATTCCTCCCGGCTGCAGCTCTTGTCCGCATATCGCTCAAACAGGTATTTTATACGTTCGTCCATGCTGGTAATGATTGTTGGTTTTGATAAGGATACGGTTGCAATTAATTAACCATTCCATAATAAGACGAATGCCGGAATGTGGAATAACCGGGTCCATCAAAAAAAACCAGATTATTTATAACAGCCTGTCCCAGGAATAAAGCCAGAAGATGGTAGCGAGGGTGCCCGAATGCCCTTCCAGGTGCGTCTTTATATGCTTGAGTGTCTCGACTAAAATATTATTGATCCGGCTCTTGGAAAGCCCCGTCAGGTCAGCGATCTGTTCATGGGAATAGTCGTTCTCCCTGCTGAGCCGGTAAATATGTTGTTTCTGGGCAGATAGTGCAGATAAGGCCTGCTCGATTAATTCCTGCGTTTCTTTCTTTTGAATTTCTTCCTGTAAGCCCTCGTCTGTCTTGGAGATATTCGCCCACACCTGGCTGATCAACTTTTGCTCCCGGGCCACTTTACGGATATGATCCAGGGTCTTGTTCCGCACCATCCGGTATAGGTAATTACCGGCATGCTCAATCTCCCCGAAATTGGCCCTGTCCACCCAGAGTTTGGTGAAACATTCCTGCACGATCTCTTCGGCATCGGCAGCGGACTTCAGCATTTCTTCGGCAAAAGTGAAGAGCCGTTTATTGTACCGGTCAAACAAGCGCCGGAAGGCAAGCTGGTTGCCTTCGGCTACCTGCCGCAGCAGGTCATTTTCATTGTATAGAGATTCGTTTTGCAAAAAATAAGTGCTAACCCTGACGCTAAAAGTAAAGAAAAGCTAACATATGTTCAGACGAACATAGCAAAAAAAATGCTGCTTGGGTGTTTATAAAATGAAGATCATCAGGAAACTATAGTAGTTGGTATAGCCATAAACCAATACTATAATAGATAGAAAAAATTACCGATTTCCCTTAATTGTTAAATGACAACGAAATGACAGGACACGTAACTCCCGCAAAGAAATTTGCGGCCTAACCAAAACCTGTTATATGAAATGGCTAATAATCCTGACCTTAATTTTTATCCCGCTGATAAGCCAGGCCCAAAAAGAAAAGATTGATCTTGACCCGGTTACTGTTACCGCATCTCTTACTCAAAACAAAATATCCCAATCAGGGCGTGATATCACTGTCATTAAAGGAGAATCGTTTCAAAACCTCCCGGTGCATTCCCTCGATGAATTACTCCGTTATGTACCTGGGATTGAAGTACAGCAACGGGGACCGCAGGGAACACAGTCTGATATACTGATTCGTGGCGGTACTTTTCAGCAGGTACTCGTTATCATAGATGGTATTCGTTTGAATGACCCGTTGACCGGGCATTTTAATGCGTATATACCGGTGACGCCTTCCGAGATCGACCGCATCGAAGTGATGAAGGGAGCAGCTTCGGCTATCTATGGCAGTGATGCCGTTGGTGGGGTGATCCATATCATTACCAAAACATTTGCGCAGCAGCATCATAAAAATACTTTGTCAGTTTCAGCCACCGCCGGTGAATATGGTTTACTCAATGTCAATGCCGGTGGTTATTATCACAACAATAAATTGTCTCTATCGGGAGGTATGCTGAGTAATAATGCAAAAGGGCAATTACAAAGAGGTATCAATGGATATTTTCATAACAACTCTTTATCAGGTTCATTAAAGTATCAAATAAAGAAATGGCAAGTTGGTTTACAATCTTCCTATGATAAAAGAGATTTTGCTGCACAGAATTTTTATACGGCCTTCACCAGTGATACAGCGACTGAGAAAGTGACGACCTGGTGGAATCATATCAAAGCAGCCTATTCCCATAACAGGGATCAGTTTAGTTTAGATGCAGGTTATAAAAAAGTAACCGATGAATATGATTTCAATAAAGCGGCTGCACCCAACCTGAATAAATCAACCGTCATTCAATCGGTCGCTGTATATACCCGGACAATTACTCCAAGAACAAAATTGACAGTGGGCAGCCAGTTCATCAATCGTTCCATTAAATCTAATGACAGGGGTGATCATGCTGTGAATACGCTTGCAGGATTTGTGATACTTCATCAGCAGTTCGGCAATCATTTTCAGTTCAGTCCTGCAGTACGCTTTGAAAAGGAATTTATCCCGCAACTAAATCTGTCTTACAGGATCAAAAAAATATTGCTTCGTGCCAGTGGAGGGAAAACGATCCGGGATGCTGATTTTACGGAACGTTATAATAACTATGGAAAAGCATTGGTGACTAGTGGTAATATTGGGAACGATGCATTAAATGCTGAAACATCCTGGACATTCGAGACTGGTGCAGATTATTTTGTTGCTGAAAAATTAAAATTTTCAGCCACTTTTTTTGCGAAGTATTATGAAGACCTGATTGATTGGGTGAATACTCCCTATGCGGATATGCCAAGAAAAGACAACCTCTCTCCTATTGGTAATTATTTTCTCGCAACCAATATTTCGGAACTCACCACGACAGGTATCGAAACAAGTGTGCAATATCAATCCAAATCATTCACGGGGAATATTGGTGCAACGGTTTTGAACAGCAGTGCTACCTCATCGCTGTATATTTCTTCCCATGCAAAATGGTTATTGAATTATTCATTGCTGTATCAGTATAAATTTCTCAGGGTATCGGTAAATGGTCTCTATAAAAAAAGACAAGCACAGCATGGTAGTGCATCACTGGCGGCATTAACTGCTGATTATCATATAATGAATGTAAGGCTGGTAGCGACGATAAGACAATTTCATTTATTTATGCAGGCTGATAATCTGCTCGACCGCCATTATGCAGACCGCTTCGGTGTACCGATGCCGGGGAGATGGTTGTCAGGAGGGATACAGTTTCAATTATAGATAACAGGCTTTGCAGCAGGGCCAAATGTTAAAGTCAGAAAAAAAATTTTGACCCAATAGCAGCCGCTCTACATTCGCCGCAGTTCTTACAAAATACTTATCAAGAAAGGTGGAGGGTTATGGCCCGTTGATACCTTGACAACCTGTTCGTCATCCTGAGCGCAAGCGAGGAATCTCTTACAAGGTGCCAATTCCATCCCTGTCATCCCGAGCGTAAGCGAGGGATCTGGGACAGATAAGTCAGATTGTTAGCTGTCAAAAGTCCACATTAAATGGAGAAGCTCATCTGATTTTTCGGATGAGCTTTTTTTTTGTAAACGATTAAACCAACGATATGAACCCAACAACAACATTGATTCATTCGATCCCGGTGGATGAACTCACCGGGGCGATTTCTGTGCCCATTTACCAGACCTCCACCTTTGTACAGGAAGCACCCGGTGTAAATAAAGGCTATGATTATGCAAGGAGCAATAATCCCACCCGGGCGGTGCTGGAAAATATGATTGCCCGGCTCGAAGAAGGGCATAGCGGCTATGCTTTTGCCAGCGGTTTGGCTGCTATTGATGCGGTGGTGAAATTATTAAAGTCGGGTGATGAGATCGTGGCGGTGGATGATATCTATGGCGGGGCGTTCCGGCAGTTCGATAAAATCTGGAAAAAATTCGGGATCAAGGTCACCTATGTTGATACGACTAAAATTATCAATATAGTAAATGCCATAACAGCAAACACAAAGATGATCTGGATTGAATCGCCAACGAATCCAACGTTAAAAGTGACGGACATTAGGGATGTGGCTTCGATCGCACATGCACATGATTGTTTGTTATGTGTAGACAATACGTTGGCTACGCCGGTTTTACAAAAGCCCTTATTACTGGGTGCAGACATTGTCCTACATTCAGCGACCAAATATTTGGGAGGACACAGTGACCTGATCGCAGGGCTCGTGGTGGTGAAAGATCCTTTGCTCGCCGAGCATATCAAATTTATTCAGAATGCCTGCGGTGCTATACTTTCCCCGCATGATAGCTGGCTTGTTATAAGAGGAATGGAAACCCTGCCGCTACGGATGGAGCAGCACGGCCGAAATGCAAAATATATTGCTGATTACCTGGAAGACCACCCTGCGATTGATAAATTATACTATCCTTCGATCGGTGGCGGAATTGTTTCTTTCACCCTGAAAGAAGATACGGAAGAAGCGGCCAAACGCTTTGTCACCAGCACCAAACTCTTCAAGCTGGCAGAGAGCCTCGGCGGGATAAAAAGTCTTTGCTGTCATCCGGCTTCAATGACACATAAATCCATACCGGCAGCACAACGGCAGGCAGCGGGAGTATCCGACAGCCTGGTACGCTTATCTGTTGGGCTGGAATATTTCAATGACCTGATTGCCGATATCGAACAGGCCTTTCCCAAAAAAGAAAAAACCATTTTTCAGCAGCATCAAAAAAATAGTACCGGACAATGAAATGGTTTTCCTTTTTATGGCCGGTTTCGCCTGGCATTGACAAGCAGTATGTGGATGAATATGTGACCCGGAACTATGACCGTTTCCGGCCGGGGGCGGAGATGTTTTACGTCGTCAATAACCGGCCGGTGAATGCGGAAGAGGTCAATGAAGCCCTGCAATACTGGACCGAAGCAACTCTCTACGGCATAACGGCCATGAGTACCAGCAATGCGTGGTTCATCTTTATCACTGGTACATGCGATCACAAAAAAAAGAAAAAACGAAAATGAGCAAGACAAACAAATTAACGATTGGACTCTTTGGGTTTGGGGTGGTGGGTGAAGGGATCTACCAGGTATTGCAGCAAACACCGTCGCTGAATGCCACAATCAAAAAAGTATGTATCAAAGACCCATTGAAGAAAAGGTCCATTCCGGATGAATTACTGACCACCGATCCGATGCTGATATTAAATGACCCGGAGATCAATATCGTGGTGGAACTGATCAATCATGCCAGTGATGCGTATGCGATTGTTACCACGGCCCTGCGGAAAAAGAAAGCGGTCCTCAGTGCCAACAAAGCTATGATCGCTGAACACCTGGGTGAACTGCTGCAATTGCAAAAACTCTATGATGTGCCTTTGTTGTATGAAGCAGCGGTTTGCGGGAGTATTCCTATTATCCGTAACCTCGAAGAATATTACGACAATGATCTTTTACAGGGGGTGTGCGGGATCGTCAATGGTTCGACGAATTACATACTCACGAAACTGATTGATGAAAAGATGGAGTATAAAACAGCTTTGCTCCAGGCACAGGCCAACGGTTTTGCGGAGACGGACCCGACACTGGATGTGAAAGGATTTGATGCGGTGAATAAATTAACTATCCTGTTACTGCATAGTTATGGTATTATCACTTCCCCGTTGAAATTATTACATGCTGGTATTGACCGCATCCATGCGCATGATGCCCTCTTTGCTGCTTCGAAGAACTGGCAGATTAAGTTAACAGCACAGGCAAAAAAATTGTCTGAAAGTAAAGTGGCGGCTTTTGTATTACCGCAGTTTGTAACACAGGAGAGCCAGTTATTTGGGGTACGGAATGAATACAACGGGGTGGTCTTACAAAGCAGTTTTGCCGACAAGCAATTTTTATACGGGAAAGGGGCGGGCCGCTACCCGACTGCTTCCGCCGTACTCAGTGATATATCAGCTTTGCGTTTTGATTACCGCTACGAGTACCGCAAATACCACCGGGCAGTCACCGGAAGCGTACTTTGCAATGATTATTTTCTTTGCCTATATGTGAGCTTCGATGCGATCAGTGATATTGCGTTGCAGGATTTTGAACTCATCGAGGAATTCCGCACCCATCCCGAACGGAGTTATGTGGTGGGGATCATCAGCTACGCAAAATTGCTCCGGTCAACTTGGGTGGCCCTTCCTACTGTCAGCATCATCGTATGCCCCGATGGCGTGATTGAAAACATGGAAGCCCTGAGCCTGAAAAAGAAAAGCCTCGAACTGGCCGGGGTGAAATTCAAAGAACCGGTGAAAGAGGCGATTGATTTAATAGAATGAATATGCTAACGCTGTCAAATCTGCTCCCAAAAGGCCACTGGTGTATATTTTATATTTTCACCAGCCAAAGAACTATTCTCAGCAATTGCATTCCATCATTCAAAATTGAAAGACTTGCCAGCGATTTTTTAATGCTTATTTTCTTTATTAGGAAGTTTGCTGCTATCAGCACCCATTTCCTTTAATGCTTCCTGTATAAACAACTCATATTTTTGAATAGCAACATAAGTAGCCAGTTGCTTATCGAACAAGCAACGGAAAGGATCAACTTCCAGTCGTTTGAACCAACAGTGATCATTCACCGTACTGCCAGCAATCATATATTCATAAAAAGCCAGGTTCTCCCGGCTGAATTTGTTTCGGCGTTGTAACTGCCTGCGGTAAAAAACTTCCAGTTCTGTTCTGCCTTGTTCACTGACCGAGTCTTTGAACATCACTGCATGATAACAATAGGTGAAATATTCTGCTTCGGCTGTAAATAAAGGTTTGATGGTTTTGAAGAATAATATTTCATCGGTTGGCGAACCAAATTGATACCCGCTGACATCCTTCGCCAGTTGGGTGATATAATTGGTGGCCATTTCAAAACAGGATTCCAGTTCTTCCTGCTCGTTCATTCCTTTGCGACGGCAAAGCTTAATATCATTGAGCAAATCTTCATAGAAGCGGATGCTTCTTATGAGGAACGAACCCGAAGTTGAAGGAACCTGGATAGTTGCCATATTGCTGATCGTTGGTTAACGGTTTATTTGCTACTAAACCATCTATACTGCTGTTCCAATATCCTCCCCAATTTATTCTTCAGTAATTCTTTATAATAACCTGACATCGGTATTGACAGGTTATTTACAACAAGATGACATCGTTCAGTCTTTATTACATTACCCAGTGAAACGATATGTGAACGATGAACTCTTGCAAAATCATTCTCCGGTAACTCCTGCAACAGTTCCTGTAAACTGTGATAGGTGATATATTCCCGGCATACTGTGTGAATCCTGGTTTCCATTCCATACTTTTCGATATGCACAATCAACTTCATCGGAATATTCTCCAGTCTTCCTTTGCTGATAAAGCAAATGGATTCCACCGGTTTATAGATCAGTACTTGTTTATTTCGCAATAATTCCTTTTCCATTTTATTATCTATTCCATTTGCTCCCTTTAGGGGCCCGGGGCAAAAATGAGGGGAAGCTCTGCTCTACTTCCCCTCTGCAAAAACTAACTTGCCTGCCGGCAGGCAGGCTGCCTGTCTGCTTCAGGCTATGTGCATGAGAAATCATTCTTCCTCTAACTGACATTCCAGTAAAAATGCTGCGTTAGCCACAATCCGCTTTACATTTTTATTCATCCGGTTAGGTATAATGGTTATACTGTTTCGTAAATTTTTCCGATACGCCTTTCCTACCGGCAATGCTGTTAAACTCGGTAATCCCGGACTGTATTGCTTTCCACCAGGCGGGTCACATAAATTGAGTTTGAACTGGTCAAAGGCAACGATCCTGTGCAATGCGACTATATACGAACGGTGTGTACGGCAAAATAAATAGGGTGGTAAATACTTCTGTACTTCTTCAATTGTATTTAAAACAAAGTACACCTGGCTTTCTGTAACCAATTGCATATAACCCCGCATGGCTTTCACAAAAAGCAGTTCTGAAAATTTTACCTGCTCATATCTTGCATTTTTTCTAACATAAAAGAACTCCTGCATAGTTATCAACCGTTATACTTTGCTTTCAAAATCCTTTCTTTCCATCATTGCTATATAAAGGGCTGTCCCCAATGATCAACATATCAATTGCATAATCTTTTTCCACCAGGTCAAGATCATAGTTTTGAAGCGCTGTGCGCAATGATGCTATATCAGTAATATTGGCGTCGAGCAGCAAGTCAATTCCTTCTGTATATCCGGTGGCATCAATGACCGGCATTTTCCGGCCCTGCAATAAATAATTCAACTGTGACACCAGGAGGGTAATCTTCGTATTTGTCATGGTGATACCATACGGATCAAAATTGCTTTTCGGTTCGCCGCCACCTGAACGTATCTTATCAGATGTTGAGGTTCTTTCCAGTACAAGACATTTTACTGGTCTCTTTTCAACCCGAACCGCATACTGCGGAAAAAACCGCTCCATGTCTGACCGCATGATAGCAAATGCATTGGCAGAAAGGTGTTCCGGTACGATCAGCTCATAAGTCCACGCATTCTCTTTTAACCAGTCTACAAATTTATCACCCGATTCACGGTTAATTATTTTAAGTGAATCTTTGGATTCGATGATGATCCGGGAGTTCGAAAAATACCTGGTCTCATCACTCCATCCGATACGAAACAGGAATTGCAGGTAACCGTTCAGTATCGTTATTTTTTTTACTTTACCATTCTGCTGACGGACAACTTCCAGCCTTGTATTCAACCCTTCTTTAAATCCGGTAAACAGGGACTGAAATTGAACATCCTGCTGTGTATAATCCAGGTTTTGAAATAATACTGCTTTTTCCCTGTCATAGGGTTTGAAATTATCCTTCTTTATTTTCAGGGATGCACTACCCTTCCCCAGCATCATTTTTATTGTATCAGCCGTGATCTGGTTATGTCCGGTAATGGCAATCACTTTTCCTGTGCTATCAATCCAGACATAATGCGGCAGTTCTTTATGCGGAAAATATTTATTCAGGGTTTCATCGGCAAACACGAATGGAAGTGTAATGCGCTTAAACTTTGGAGACCTGTTCAAAAGCCGCTGTACATCAGCCTTTGTCTGGTAGGTAACGGGAAGTATCTGCACCTCCTTACTCATTAGTTGCTGAATTGAATCCATTTTTGGCATCAACGTCACACAAGGGGTACACCAGGTTGCCCAGAAATCTAAGATTAGCATCTTGCCCCTGAAATCCCGGGTGTTTATAGATGCGTATTTTGTATTCACCAGGTTACTGATTAAAAGATCAGGTATCTTTTCTCCTATCCCAATCTCTTTAATACTATTGGTAAGGCTGTTGTTTTGACTCTGGCCATTGTATGCAAGAAATTGGAGCATAACAAGCCAGCACAAATATTTCTTCATGCTTTTTCTATTAGTTGTTGTTAGTTAATTACTGTCTCGGATTTTGTTCTATCCCGCTCCTGTCTATTTCTTCCTGCGGTATAGGATACACATACTTTAAATCATTAGGAGCTAATGTATAGGTCTGACCATTCAATAGTCGGGTTAATGTAACAGCATAATTGGGATCTTTATTCAATCTTCGCAAATCATTCCATCGTCTGCCACGGAAAGCAAGCTCTTTTCTTCTCTCTGTTAAAACCTTGTTCAAGGCTTCGGTTTGATTAGCAGCAGTCATATCAACATAAGTCCCCGTTCTCCACCTGGTTCTCAGCAATGTATTCAGGTCATTCATAGCAGCAGCAACATTATTCTTCCGGGCATTGCATTCGGCCCGGATAAGATAAAGTTCATCAGTAGCAATTCCTGAAAAGAAGGAAGAGCCCGACTGGTTATAACTTCCTTTAAAACTATATCCAACAGTCCTGTTTCTATAGAATAGAACTTTCCTTAAGTCATCGGCGTGGTAAGATTGATACAAGAGTGTATCCACATAGCCGGTTCCAAGAACTATAATTCCGTATGATATTTGGACGGCATGGTAAATCACTTCACTGTTAAACCTCGTAAAGGGAGTATTAGAAGCAGCACTGAGGGTGTTGTAATTAAGCAAGCTGCTATATTTAGTTAATGCTGCATCTGCGTTCTCCAATGCAAGGTCGTAGTTTCCGATAGTGAGATAAACATCTGCCAATAATCCTTCCGCAGCAACCTTTGAAGGCCGGGTTTTGGCGACAACAGTAATTGGCAATAATTCCTTTGCTTCATTCAGGTCTGCCAGTATAAGATCATACACTGCTTGAACAGTCCCCCTTATTGCCGGTTCGTTTACATCAGCTGTTGTTTTAATTGGGATGCCTAAATCCGTAGTGGCTGTTGTCTGATCGTAAGGCTTTCCGAACAGCGAGACTAAATTAAAATGCCCGGATGCCCGCAGAAAAAGAGCACTGCCTTTTATTGCATTCCATTCTGCCGAATTAGAAGAAGTAATTGCAATCTTCTCAAGGGTGCCCAATACTGCATTGGCATAATAAATTTTTTCATACTCATTTCTCCATTCCGGGGATGGCTGGGCTCCATATATATCCGGCTGCCAGGTGTACATATTTCTTTCCGGCTCCTGTGCTGTTTGCCAGTCAGAAAAAAATTTGAAATAGTTATCTGCTCCGATTTCCCCGATGCCCGGCTCTCTCACATTCAACCGGCTATTGTTATCTAACAGGATTTGACAATCTTCCAATGTTCCTGGCACAAATAAAGCTGTATTTGGTTTCTCGTCCAGCCAGTTCTTTTTGCAGGAAGGCAGTAATATTATTGATACTGATAAGAATACTATTAATAGCTGTTTCATATAATAATCTTTTTATACTGATTAAAATGTTGTCCGGATACCCAACGCTATGGTTCTGGGATTTGGGTAATTTGAAATTATCGTTGGATAACTCGACACATCAGGGTCAATGTTATTTTTATTGGCCCGCCAGATTATACCCAGGTTATTCAGGTAACAATAAACCTGCATGGACTTAAATGCTGTTTTCTTAAACAAATTATTATTCAACTGGTAGCTGAGCGAAATATCCTGTAACCGGATATGGTCAGCTTTCTCCACTAAAACTTCGGAGTTGCTATAAACTACATCCCGGTTGTTGGAAAAGGGTACCGAAGGCATGGAAGGGACAGTTGTAAAATTTTCATCCCCCGGTTTTTGCCAGCGTTTTGAATAATCGGCATGGCCTGACCATCCGGCAAAAAGCGAACCGTAATAGATAGACGGCCTTCGGAAATAATATCCTAATTTATACACCATGTTAACGGACAATGCAAGTCCTTTCCAGGTAAAATTATTTCTGAATCCACCAAAGACCGTCGGTACGGCAGAGCCATGATAGATTAAATCTTCCGGCGTAGTGGTACTCAGAATAGCATTATAGTCTTTGCTCACCACGCCGTTAACATAGCCTTGCGGATCGCCGTTAACCGGGTCTAATCCGGCCGATCTCAAACTATACAGTGCGAATAGCGGAAACCCTTCTCTCGGGTGAAGTATGAAACCGTTTGCCCCATAACTGAGAAACTTATCTGCTGTGGATCTGATATCGTAGCTGATAACCTTATCCTTTACCCAACTGAACAAAAGGTTGGCTTCCCACTTAATCCCTTTGTTTATAATCGTTGAATGAAGATTTACATCAACTCCTCTCGTCCTTGTACTGGCAAAATTTCCCCGTATCAGAAGATTGCCGGAGGATGGGGCAATATATTCATCTCCAAATAAATCCTGCCCGGATTTTATATAGTACTCAATGCTTCCGCTGATGATTTTTTTTTTCGATTCAAAGTCTGCCCCCAAATTAATTGTTCTGACCTTTTCCCACCTCAATTCTGCGTTGGGCGGGTTTAACAAGGCTCCGTAAGGAAGACCTGTCTGGCTTGCCGGAAAACCGAAAGCAATGGCGGTCAGGTAGGCAGTAACTGATTTGTCAATATTTCCGTTGTATCCGTAGGTGGCTCTTAGTTTAACAACAGGGAGAAAATTTGACTGATAAAATTGTTCATTGCTCAGGTTCCATAATCCGCCGACTGACCATAATGGCACCCCTTTCTGGTTGGTATTGACTCCGAAAAGATTAGAGGCATCTTTTCTTGCGCTTGCAGAAAACGTGTACTTTTTTTTGAACGAATAAGCCCCGTTAAAAAAAACGGACGTAAACCTGTCGGTAAGTCCCGATAAAGAATTGCCATTGGGTATGGTTGCAAAATTTCCTGTGTTATAGTACAACGGGAAAAAACTAATATAATCTACCTGTGCGGAAGAGGCTAAGTTATCATTATAGCCATAATACCGGCTGCTGTTAGTTTTTGCAAGTGTTTCCCGGGTTTCAAAACCTGCAATTGCATTTACATCATGGTTATTATTCCAGGTCCTGTTAAAGTTAAGTTGGGCCCGCCCGGTGTGAGCATTCAATTCAGTCGAACCCAAATCAAGTACCCCGCCTGTTGGGACATGGCGGGTATAGGTGGTCCCGCTTACTTCTGTAAAACTGTTTACCAGATCCCTCGCAAAATAGGTGTCCTTACTCCGATGATTGCGTGATAAAACACTTTGCTTCTCATACTGGTATTTTATCTCAGCATCCAGCCCTTTTATAATTGAATACTTTGCACCGAGTTGCACTCTGGTATTATTCAGCGTGCTTGAGTTATCGGCCATTTTTATTTCATCAACGGGATTATATTGCCAGTTCAGCATTTGGGATGGAAGACTTGTAATAAAGGAATTTCTGAATGTATTGAAAATGGGAAGTGAATTTCCATTTTCATCCGCCAGTCGGGCGTAGGGGTATAAAGATTTGGTGTTCCCGGATCTGATATTTTCATAGCCCGGATTATTTCTTTGATTATTGCTTTGGACATAATTCAGACCTGCCGTGAAAATTAAAGCCTTTGAAACTCGAAAATTACTGATCGAATTAAAAGTGTACCGCTTATAATAATTCCCCACGTCATTCATTTGGTTATTATCATAGCCGAGTGAGAAATTATAATTAATGCTTTCTCCGCCACCGCTCAGGTTAACTGAATGTTGCTGGTTAACACTTTTCCGGTGTATGTATTTTGTCAGGTCATTTCGAACGTCAATTCCATGCAGTGCATCAATTTGTGCATCCGCTTCTGCAGCACCTATCAACCCGTCTCTTCTTCTGATCAGGATCTCAACAACAGGAGAAAGAACCGGCCGGTTTAAAGAAGCTTCATCAGCCGAATAATATCCCTGGCCGAATAATGTTTTCTCTACGTCAATAAAATCGGAAGTGTTCAGGAAGCTTTGACTGTAAAACAGGTCAGGCTTTTCGCCGAAGGTGATATTGTTATTCAACTCGATCCTTAATGGTTGATTAAACCTCCCTTTTTTTGTAACAATTACGATTACCCCATTCCCGGCCCTTGCCCCCCAGATGGAGGCAGCAGCAGCATCCTTTAATACATTGATACTTTCTATATCGTTTGGATTAATATTATTAATGTCTCCTTCATAAGGAAAATTGTCCACCACAATCAGTGGTTTGTCATTGGCAAAAATGGTGCTGCGGCCCCTGATGCTGATATCATTGGCCTGCCTCCGGTTGGTGTTAAATATCAGGCCGTTGGTGATACCATCCAGCCTGCTTAATATATCCGTACTCACCCTTCTATTCACCAGTTCATTATCAATTTTTACAAAAGAACCGGTGGCTCTTTCTTTGGGCAAATCCTGGTAGCCCGTGCTGACCAGCTGCACCTCCTGCCCTTGTACAATTCTTGTTTTTGTACTGATTGTTGCCAGGTCATTTCTTCCACCCACTTTTATTTCATAGGTCTCAATATTCACACCTGTTATGACAAGGGTCGCATTTTCATCTACTCCTTTCAATGCAAATACACCGTTTACATCCGTGCTGGTCGAGTTTTTTGTTCCTTTCACCGTAACAGTCGCCAGCACGGGTTCACCATTTTCATTGACCACCCGACCTTTAATATCAATGGGTGGAGGCGACAAATTTTCTTCCGCATTTGCCGGATCATCTTTACTTTTTACAGCGATAAAACTTTGGAAAATTTTGTAAGTAAGTGGTTGATCTTTGAAACAGAGATCAAGTACCTTTTGCAGGCTTGCATTCTTTACAGATACACTCACTTTACTGGCATGTTCCAGCACATCAGTCTTGTAAACAAAATCGTAACCAGTTTGCTTCCTGATCTCTGTAAACACTTTCTCTAATGTCGCATCCTTTACGGTAAGCGTTACATTCTGTGAATGTCCATTGGCACTTGCCGCCAGGCAAGCCGATAGTAGTATGACAGCGGTTAACTTCATAATCCGCAACGCCTGCCTGACCGGCAGGCAGGTTTTAGTCAGGCCCACCTTATAGGGGGCATAAAGAGCCTTTAAAAACATAACTTTACGTTTAGTTTGGGTTTTACAATAAGCAGTCCGTCAGAACGATTGTTATAATTGGGTTAACCCAGGCTATTCGCCGGGTAGTGCTAGTAACACTGCCCGGTTTTCATTTGGATTAACCATAAGAACTCTGTTAAGGCCGCACAATGATCTTCTTTCCTTCTACACTGAAATGTGCCCCGGTAAATTCCAGGCCTCTTAATACCTCTGATACATTGGCAGTCCGGGGAACACCTACATTGTATAACTGCACTGGTATATTTCCTTCATAACTCACTTCTACATCATACCATCTTCCGATCTCCCGCATGATTACTTTCAAATCCGTGCGGGTAAATTTGAAATTTCCATTTTTCCAGGCCATCACTTCAGCCATATTCACTGCATCAACTATTTTAATTTCATTACTCACTTGAGCCTGCTGACCCGGCTTCAATAAACCGGATGTTGAACCCCTGATTATTTTTACAGCGCCTTCAAGCAATGTCACTTTCATTATAGGTTCATCCGCATAGGTATTCACATTAAAATGGGTTCCCAACACCTGTATGGCTGTACCCTTGTTGATTTCTTTTACGATGAATGGTCTTTTGACATCAGGTTTCACTTCAAAATAGCATTCACCGGTTATCTCAACTCTTCTGTCAATATTTCCGACGCTGGTAAAATATTTGAGCGTTGATTCAGCATTCATCCAAACCTTTGTTCCATCAGCCAATGTCAGGCTTTGGACAGGACTTCCTTTCGGATTGACAAGTGTATTGTATTCAATTGCATTGTTTGTACCGTTATATACAATCCCGCCATTTTCATTTTTACTAATATTTACATCCCCTTGCATAGCAATTGTCCCGCTCGTAACACTATCCAGCGCAACGGTTGTTCCGTCAGCGAGTGTGATCATTGCTTTGGTAACTTTCGGAGCTTCCACATCTTTTGCAGGAATTGTCGTCTTTACCAGTTCATGTTGCCTGGTGGTCTGGTTAAAGAATAAAAAATAAGTTCCCAGACCAAGTACGATGATGATAGAAGCAGCAACAGCAATACGCCGCCAGGATAATGACCTGACGATGGCGGGTTTTGCGACACTGATCTTTTGCCACAATTTCTCAACCTCCTCCTGCGTCAGCTCTTCCTTTCCCTCCTTCATTTTTTCCCAGTATTGTTGTTCAAGATTTTTAATCAACTGCGTGTGTTCTGTCATGAGTGCCAGTGCTGCCAGCTCAAGCCGTTCAGCTTCGGTGGCATTGCCATCCATATACCGGTCAAATAAAGTGCTGATGCGTTCTGCAGTCATGACAATAAATTCATTAAAAAATAATGTTCCCTTTATATGAGACACGCCGGGAAAGCCCAACTACTGGAAAAAAGAAAATTTATTTTTAACCAAGCCCGTGCAGTACAATAATGGCTATTGCGTATGAGCCATAAGCGGCATCGATTTCGTTCCGCAGGAACCGCAGAGCATCGGAAAGGTGGTTGCTGACTGTTTGGGAATTAACACCCAATCGTTGTGCAATTGCTGCATGGCTCAACCCCTCGTGGCGACTGAGCAAGAATATCTTTTTTTGCTGTGGCGTCAGCTTGTCAACAGCCTGCCGGATGAATTTCCGGACTTCTTCACTGGTAATCCGGTCTTCGCCTTCAAAAGCGACAGCCAAGCCTTGTTCTTTAAGCAGTTCGTGGAGGATCAAAGACTCTTTAGCCTGCCGTTCAAAACTCCGGTGTGCCCGGTTATGGACCGCCCGGAACAGGTAGGGCTTGAACTGTTCAATTCCGGTGAGCTGCTCCCGGTTTTTCCATAGTTCAAGAAAAACATCATGGACAATATCCTCCGCTGTTTCCTTCGAACGGGATAGTTTCAGCAGGTAGGTTTTGAGCATCGGGCCATAGTGCAAAAACAAGATCCGGAAAGCATCGCCGTTGCCTTCGCCTACCTGTCGCAGCAGGTCTGATTCATTGTATGAAGCGTATTGTTGCAGTGTAATGAGAGATTACCCCAAAGGCTAAAGTATGAAAACCTGACAAATGTTAGACGCTTTAATAAAAGTAGTTGCTGCGTGGCAGTTGTATAAATAAAAGAAACACAGGGTACCATAGATGACAGTAGGGATGCAATCCGGTGAAATAGCAAATCACTAAAAAAAGTAAATTTGCGTTCGCTGTTCTTTTACTTGTTTTCCAGTAATGGCTATGCCTGAAATTACAAATCTTTAGTACCTTTTCCCTATGACAATGGAGCAATTTAAAATGGCGGACGAGATGGAACAGACCGAAGCACTCTGGGAGAAAGGTGTGCATATTGCCGAAAGGGAGGATGACATCCACCGCTTTATTTTATACCAGCTCGATGCTTTTTATGTTGAAGCATGGTATCATAAGGAATACAATGTGCTGCGTAAATTCAATGTCTTTGATGATACAACTCAACTGAAACCCTACCTAGACCAGCTAAAGATCGATGTCCGCTGAATTCTGATCAGAGAAATCCTCAAAATTATTTCAATCAATTGGCGACACCCGGATTAATTAATTTTAGACAATGAAACACCTCAAAAAAAAATTTGTCCTGCATTTCCAGTTCAATGAAAAGCAACAGAAGGAAATGAATCAAATTCCGGATGCTAGAGAAGAATTTCGACAGTTACCTGATTCGGAAAAAGAGGAGATGAACGCATTTCTATTTACGGAAGAAGGTGAGATATTCCAGGCGTTCCGCTACCGGGCAAACGGCAAGACGATCATGATTCCTGAACCCAACCCGGTCGTTATCTATTTTGATTCCGCAAGAAACTATTCCCAGCAACTCAAAAAATACAGGGAGAAAGTATTTGAGAACGCAAGATCCTTTGAAGAAAACTTTGTAGGGGTCAACGGTGATTTTTACTGGTATTTTTCAATGGCAAGTTCCTATGCTATTTTTTTATTTACGGCGCTGGAAGCTTTTGTCAACAAATCCATACCTCCTGATTTTGAATACCGCAGAGAAATACAGGATAAGAGAGTGGAGCTATTTAACCGGGCCCAGGTACAGCGTGAAATACAATTCCTGGAAAAAGTGAAATCAGTCTTGCCCCAGGTCAAGGGAAAAAATTTCGTGTCAGAATTTACGCACAAGTTCGAGTATATAAAAAAGCTCAAAGAATTTCGGGATGAAGTGGCGCACACCAAATCCTACGAAGGGGGACCTACAGCCAACTCCTACGAAAATTTGTATGTAATGAGCCTTGAGTTTGAATACGAGAAAACATTGCTCTTTATGCGGGATTTCATTAATTATTATGAGCCGGGCCTGATCGAGGAGTGCAACTGCGGAAGGGAGGACTGAAACTGCATTCTCAAGAGTTCTCAATCAATTTCCAAAAGCCGAAGACTCTGCTGGCTTAAACGCTTGATATCTTCAATGGATTCCTTGATAAGTGCAAGAGGTTTGCTGAAGCCATATTTTGTAACAACAAGCTCGTTTGTGTTTATGTCAACCTTCATTGCTGTATGCGTATTTGTGGTATACTCAATGAATCCATGTAACCTGTCAACTTCTAAAGTGCCCTTTTCTTTGTCGTGAAAATTCTCAAACTTGTGGATCAGGTCATCAACATTTATTTTTCCATCGATCGGAATAATAAGTTCGTCCATCCTGTTCGGGAAAATATCATCAAATTCAGTGGGAAGATTATTCATGGCGACAAGGGGGTGAAGTTCGCGGCGGATTACAGCCAGGGAAGGATCATTACCATGCTGATCAACGCTCAGGTAAAACCGGAAATACTCGCATTCCACCCGGCCTCCTTCGCGGCTGCTGTCATAATTGATTTCAACATCTCTGAGTCCGAATATTTTCTTTGTACTGTCAACGATTTCAGCGATCTCATTTCTGGAATCTTCCACAAATAAATCCTGGACGAACCGGCGGGTCGTCTGATTAACGAACTTCGGAACACTCCAGCCTTTACCTTTCGGTAATGAACGTTTGAGCTCGCTCTCCGATATTTTACGGAGGTGTATATCCCCCAGCCTGAATGTAAGTGAAGGAAGACTGTCATCTATGGGCTCATCCTCGATCTCCCGGATTGCAAATTCGTTTTTCGCGGCAATCTTGGCATAAGGAGTTTGACGGGAAAATTTTTCCTTTTGTTCGCGGATGAACTTTGGTATGGCGTGGCTTAAATAATTCTGAAGCGAATTGCTGGTGATGAACTGGTCCTTTATGATCGCACCGGGAGCGTCTCCCGCCAATGCTTTTATAAGATGATACGTCCATACCCCATGCTGAATTACGGAGCTTGATGAAGATTTTTCTCCTGGTGAGCAGGATAAGTACATCGCATCATATTGACCTGTTTTTACAAATTCATCAAATTCTTTCTGGTCCATGTCTGATATCACATCTCTTCCGTCTTTCAGTTGGTCAGTAAGAACGGTAGAACAGCAATCCATAAAGACCAGTGAACGCTGGCACCCGGATTTTTCTAGTGGATCAAATAATATATCTTTTAGTGAAACAGTTGTACCAGTCAGATTATAGGGATGCGAATCCCAGCAAGTTAACCGGTTATGTCCATCCTGGAAGAAACCGTGTCCCGCATAGTAAAATATAAATTCATCTTCCTTGGTTAATTGCTGGATCTGGTAAGGCAGGTCGTTCTCCAGTGTGTTCTGAACAGCATCATTGTCTATCCAGTAAATGATGTCATCCTCCATATAATCAAAATGCTCAATCAGCATTTCCTTAAATGCTTTTGCATCATTACCGGCATATTGGACAGATGGTATCTGAGGCTTGTTTCTATAGTCCTCGATAGCAATGATAACGGCCAGGCGTCTGGATGGAGGTGGTTGTGTTTCCATAAAAAGAGTGTAAAGGTCAGATTTTGATGCTGATAATCAATATCTAATATTTTTAGTTTAATATAGCTAAATTATTTAGTAATGTTGTAGCGACATGTACCTCAACTGCAAGACATATTTCAGCTTTAAATACGGCACTTTTTCGACCCGGGAACTCGTGGAAATGGCTGTGGAGAAAGGCGTGACGGCGTTGGCACTGACCAATATTAATGCGACCTGCGATGTGTGGCCCTTCGTGAAGATCTGCCGGGAGCAGAAAGTAAAACCGATCGTCGGGGTTGAAATCCGAAACGGTGACAGGTTGTTGTATATCCTGATCGCCGCCAATAATAAAGGCTATGCCTGGATCAATCAATTTCTCTCTGAACACCTGATGGCAAAGAAAGATTTTCCGCAAGCATCGGAAGAGCTTCAATTTTTCGAGAATGGCTGGGACGGGTTTGTGATCTATCCTGTCGGCGCAAAACAATTAAAGAATTTACGGAGCAATGAACGGATCGGTGTAAAGCCCCCGGAGCTGACGAAATTATTCGGTACGGACTGGCGGAATTATGAAGAGAAATTCGTGATCCGTCAACCCGTCACAGTGCAGAATAAAAAATATCATTCACTGCATCGCTTGCTTAGGGCAATCGACAAAAATGTTTTGTTATCCCAGTTGCCCAAAGAAACGCAGTGTGCGGAAGATGAAATTTTTCCGGAACCCCTGCACCTGATGAACCAGTTCCGGCAATACCCGTTCATGATCGCCAACACGTACAAACTGATGGACGCCTGCAGGATTGAGATGGAATTTCACAAGGACAAAACCAAAAAAAACTATACAGGAAGTTTGGAGGGTGACAGGATATTACTCGAGAAACTCGCGATGGATGGTATGCCGCAGCGATATGGGAAAAGGAATAAAGTTGCATTGGAACGATTGCAGAAAGAACTGAAGATCATCGGTGACATGGGATTTAATTTTTATTTCCTGAGTAACTATGATTTAGTGCGGCATGCACAGTCAAGAGGATTCCCGCATGTGGGGCGTGGTAGCGGTGCTAATTCGATTGTCGCTTATTGTATGGGCATTACCGATGTAGATCCTATTGAACTGAATTTATATTTTGAACGGTTCCTGAATCCGGAACGAACCTCACCGCCCGACTTCGATATTGATTTTTCCCATCATGACCGGGATGAAGTGATGGATTATGTGTTCAAGCGCTACGGCCCCGCCCATGTAAGCCTGGTCGGCAACTTTACCACTTACAAGTATGATTCGATCATAAGAGAACTGGGTAAAGTGTTCGGGCTCCCGGATGCAGAGATCAAAGAACTGCAACGTTCGCATACACCCCGCGATCAAAATCAAAAACTCATCATGCAGTACGGAAGGTTGATGAAGAACTTTCCCAATAACTGTTCTGTTCATGCCTGCGGGATGTTTGTTTCCGAAGAACCGGTCACGGATCACTTCGCCCTTTTCCTGCCGCCCAAAGGAATGCCGACCGCGCAACTCGATATGTATGCGGCGGAAGAAATCGGGTTGAATAAATATGATATACTGAGTCAAAGAGGGTTGAGTCATATCCGGGAATCACTCCAGCTGATCAAAAAGAACAAAGGCATCGACATCAATATCCATGATACCAACAAATTCAAGAAGGATCCCAATGTCAATTTGCAAATTAAAAATGCGAACAGTATCGGTTGTTTTTATATCGAGTCGCCGGCAATGCGGCATTTATTAATGAAATTAAAATGCGATGATTATTTAACACTGGTGGCAGCATCATCTATTATACGACCAGGCGTGGCTGAATCGGGCATGATGCGGGAGTATATTAATCGTTATCACAACCGTGATAAAATCCAATACCTGCACCCCATTTTTGAGGAACATTTATCGGAAACATTTGGTGTGATGGTGTTCCAGGAAGATGTGATCAAGATCGCACATTTCTTTGCGGGGCTCTCGCTGGGTGATGCAGATGTACTTCGCAGGGCGATGAACTCGGCCAAATATATTGAGAACAGCAGTTTCGATATTATTCAAAATAAATACTTCGAAGGATGTAAAGCGAAAGGACATTCCAGGGAACTCGCAGAAGAGGTCTGGCGGCAGATGAAAAGTTTCGCAGGGTATAGTTTCTGCAAGGCGCACTCGGCCAGCTTCGCGGTGGAAAGTTATATGTCGCTCTACCTGAAAACTTATTACCCGAAAGAATTCATGGTGGCCGTGATCAATAATTTCGGCGGGTTTTATTCTACGGAATTGTATTTCATTGAACTCTACAAAGCAGGCGGGCACATACAAGCACCCTGCATCAATCACAGTGATGAGTACACGAATATCACCGGCGATGAAGTGTATGTTGGGCTGATCCATATCAAAAGTTTACGGTCCGAACTCCGGGATGGGATACTGGATGAACGACAGCGAAACGGATCGTTCCTGCATGTACAGGATTTCATTGAAAGGGTACACTGTGGGATCGAGCAACTGACCTTACTCATTAAGGTGGGGTGCTTCCGCTTTACCGGGAAAACAAAGAAGCAACTGCTCTGGGAAGCACATAGCCTGCTGAAGAAGCATCAACTCCAATTGCAACATACTAATGCCTTATTCCATGAACCTGCTCTTCAATTTAAACTGCCTGATCTGTCCGATCATCCGCTGGATGATATTTATTATCAACTACAGCACCTGGGGTTTCCGCTATGCAATCCGTTTGATTTAGCGGATGATGACCCGGCAAACTATGTTGCTGCGAAAGAGCTGATCAATCATGCGAATAAGTATGTAACCGTGCTGGTGTATTTTATCACGCATAAGCATGTGCCAACGAAGAATGGGGAACAAATGTATTTCGGGACTTTTCTTGATAGCCATTTAGATTGGGTGGATACGGTGCATTTTCCTGAGTCGGCTAAACGATACCCGCTCGACAAATCGGGATTCTTTAAAGCAACAGGTAAAGTAACGCTGGACTTCGGCGTGGTCAGTCTGGAAGTGAGTAAAATGGAAACCGTGAGCTATAAGACAAGACAGTATGCTGACCTATGACAGACATATCGCGCACCTGGATATGGATCAGTTTTTCATATCGGTCGAAAGGCTTCGTAATTCGAGGCTTAATAATAAACCTATACTAATTGGTGGTAGTAATGACCGCGGTATTGTCGCCGCCTGCAGCGAGGAAGCACAAAAATTCGGTATTCATGTGGCGATGCCGATGCGGATTGCGCAACGCTTATGCAAACATGCAACGATTGTCAGGGCCGACTTTGAAGAATACAGCAAGCAATCCAAGCTCATTACAGAGATAATTAAGGAGGCTGTACCTCTTGTAGAGAAATCAAGTATAGATGAGTTCTATGTTGATCTCACCGGTATGGATAAATTCTTTGGATGTGTAAAGTTTACAAAGGAACTTAAAAATAAAATCTATCAGCATAGCGGGCTTGTATCGAGCTACGGCCTCGCCAGTAATAAAGTAGTGAGTAAGGTGGCAGCGAACCAGGTCACACCCAACGGGCAGTTGGAGATTCCTTTCGGCAATGAGAAGTTATTTCTTGCACCGCTGAGTGTGGTGAAGTTGCCCGGCGTCGGTAAGGAAACGGCATTTAAGCTAATTGATATGGGCGTGGAAACCATTTCATCGCTGAGTGATATTCCTCCGGAAATGTTATGTGATGTGGTGGGTAAATCAGGTAATGAGTTATGGAGAAGGGCCAATGGTATTGATGAATCGCCGGTCGTGCCGTTCCAGGAACAAAAATCAATTGCTACGGAATTTACTTTTCAGCAGGATACGATCGATATGAATATCCTTCTAGCGCAACTGGCCGCCATGACACAGACACTTGCATTTCAACTGCGGCAGCAGAATAAAGTAACGGGCTGCGTGGTATTGAAGCTTCGTTACTCCGATGGCGATACGCATACGGTTCAGCGGTCCATTGCTTATTGCAATACGGATCATGTATTACTAAATGTCGCAAAAGAATTATTCCGGAAATTATTTACACGTAGATTGCTGGTGAGATTACTCGGGATACGGTTCACAAATCTTATCCCCGGCACTTACCAGATCGACCTGTTCCAGGACTCCCAGGAAACGATCAAACTCTACCAGGCAATTGACAGTATAAAAAAACAGTTCGGAGAAACACTACTGGGAAGAAGCATAGCTCTTCCTATCAGGCGACAGTCAGGATATAAAAAGACATAGCAAACCGAACAAATGTAGCGTGGCCACAATTTTGAGTAACTTTCAATGTTAAACGTCACCACGATGGAAAGAATTCACTTACTATACAAAAAAATAAAAGACGACATTGAAGCAGAGATCAACTCACTTGATGAGCTCTATATAGCCAATACCGATACAAAAGAGTTCTTAAACTACTTGTGTGCTCATCGAATTATCACACCAGTTGAAAGGGACAATTCACTAGACATGCGTTCTGAATTTAAATCGCGAACCGATACGGACTTACCAAATGATTATAAAGCCTTTCAGAATTTGATAGCCAAGAAGAAAGTGCCTAAAATTGAAATTCTTTATATCGATATTCCTCTGAAACTATCTCCGAATAATAAAGTTCTATGCGAGTACGTCACATTTATAGATGAAGACAAATCAGTCAAATTGTTTGAAGATCGTATCATAATTAAAATGATAATAAGCAAACATTCTCAACAAAAAAACCCTGACGAAGTTGAGAAGGAAACAGAGAAGAAAAAAAGACAGGCATTCGAATGGATTAATCTTGCTCAACAAACAATTGCGATGCTGAATAGTCACTTAACCACAGATATAGAAGCTCAGATTGAAAAAATCAAATCATCTGTCCTGCTAAACCAGAAAAGGAAAGATGAAATCATTAAAAAGATAAATATTCCCCTTAAAAGAAAGGAGGATGAAGTAATCAAACGAATAAATCTTGATAAATCTCCTCTCATTAGTCGTATCCTACCATCAGCTAAACAGAAAGAAGATTATGTCCTCGATAGACAAAAGCTGCTGGACATCATTAGTGTAATTGACAACCAGGGACGCCAGTTTGAAAAAACACCGATGAGCTATAAAAGGTTAAATGAGGAGGATTTGCGAAATATTTTACTGGTAAATCTCAATGCCATATTTGAAGGAAAGGCAGTTGGCGAAGCTTTTTCCAATGTGGGTAAAACTGATATTACATTGAATATCGACAAAGGAAATATTTTGATTATAGAATGTAAGGTGTGGTCAGGTCCCCAAAATCATTTAGCGGCCATCTCACAACTAATATCTTATCTTACATGGCGTCAAAATTTCGGTATTGTTATTAGTTTTTGCCGGATTAAAGATTTATCAGCCGTAATAAAAAACTTACCCGAAGAAATAAAATCTCATCCGACATATAGTAAACAAGGTGCTACTACAGATCCAACCCACTTTTCAACTTTTCACCAATCACCCGCAGACAAAGAAAGGAATATAGAAATCCATCATGTATTCTACAATCTTTATACAGCAGATAAACAAAAAAAGGTACCTACTCAGGAATGAATACCCAGCTACCGCACAAATTCAGTTCAATTTTCCATGATAAACCCATTCTCAGAAATACTAAATGATCTCTCTTCAAAAAGTGATTTCATGATTAACCAGACTTTGTCTACAACCGAAATAATATGATTGGAATTCGAATTGATCATATGCAATACTCCTGTAAAAACAATACTCTTGATTTTAGCAGCAGGATAACCTCTTTTCTGTAGTAAACCTCCCCCGGCAATTTCATAACGCCTGGTAATGGTTTCACCGATTTTATTATGGTTGTGAAGGTCGTCATGAAATAGTTTGGTATAGTCAGTAAAAGGCTTCCGGCTTTCATCTGGCAGAATTATAGATGTGCTGTATATATTCGTTGTACCATCTACGGTTGTTCTGTTGTCAACATATTCGAAGGCAACGCCTGATATTTCAGGGCGACGTATAGTGATTGAGCTCGAAATCTGAATAGTAGCGATTTCAAATTGTCGTTCCTCTAGATCCTGAGCTGCCTCACCTATTTCCCTTAGTTCAACAATACCTATATTCTTATATTTAGCGAATTCGGCACCATCTTTTGTAAAACCGTTCTTTGAAACAATTACACCTTTTTCTATACCGGCATCTGCAATTATTTCAGCCACCTTCATTACTATGTCCTTATCAATTTTATCCTTCCAATACTTACATTCAATTGCAGTCCGATAAGAATGGATTCCATCAGAATGACTGGTTAGTATATCTATTTGATGATTGACTCCTGATTTACCTTGAACCCTGCAGCTGCTTCCGTAACCCAATACCTTAACGCCCGACCTACTGCCTAAATTTTCGTAAATGTATTTTGTAATGGATTCGTAGGTTTTCCAGTCAAGGTCAGTCTTTAAAGGCATAAAACATAGTGTTAAAGGTTGGCTTCTGGCTATTTTCCAGCTAGAAATTTAAAAATGTTATTGATATTGATTCCAAACCCTGCAATGTTAGGTTCCAAGATTATTGCATTGTTTAGAATTTTCCCAACGCCTGATTTCAACTCTTTTTTAATTTTAAAGTCCTTTATCTCCTTTTTCTCTTGTATATCCTTAAATATCTTTTGTAAAAGTTTTATAACGTCTTGAGGCGTTTTACAAACTTTACCAATTTCAATAAAGATTATATTGTCTTTCGGGGGCTTTTCGTTTCGTATTTCCTTGTTATTTCTTTCTAAAAAATATGTTGGATGAATTGTTGTTATCATTAGTGCCGGTAACAAATCTTTCGGATCTATTCCATTAACCGATTCCCACGATAATAACTCTGAATAGAAATGGCTTTCGCCAACTCCTTGAATTACGACAGCATCATTTTTTGAAGCGAACTCAGCAATCTTATCAAAGCTATTTCGCAATGTATTCCCAATTGGTTCGTCCCAATTATAATAATCTAAAATGTACAAGTAATAGCTTCTTGAAACATTTTCAGGTATTTCTGCAATTGAATGAATTTTTAGACCCATGCTAATCTTTTATGGTAAATTTTAAAATAACTCTATCTGCCCTCCCCCATTGTCTCCATTTGCAGCTACAGCAATATTCATATCTCCTCCCGGCACATCCAGTAGCGGCAAATCTGCATAGAAATGCGGTTGCAAAGGATCAGTTGAATTTAAAAAGTCTTTCTTGAGTGTATAATAACTCATATCCTGATATGGAATTTGCCATTGCGCAAGTGCCGTAATTTCTTTTTCATTCATCGGCTTGAATAGCCAGTCAAAGGCCAGGTCATCGGTCAGCATGGTAGGCATCCGCTTCTTACTATTGTGTATCTGCTCCATCACTTCATTGGCCGCAGGAGTAACAATTGCACAACTCTCCACATATTCACCTGTATCGGCGTCTTCGAATGGATTCCAGATACCTGCCATCCAGAAATATTCACGGCCATTGAGCATTACCCGGTAAGGATATTTCTCTGCTGTCTTGCGGGGTTCACCGGTTCGCTTATTTAAAGGGAAAATATGGCGCCAATCATAAAAGCCGGTGGACAGGATAATACATCGCCGTTCCAGTGCAGCTCTTCTATACACTTTATTTTTAAAGAGCAGTTCTTCCGATACGGCATTGAGAAAATCATACTTGACGAATTTTCCACGGGCATCGGTGAACCCGCGCCGGAAATTATTGAGCTGTTCTCTGGTTTCAATAAAGGGCCAGGCAAGGGGATCGGGAATGAAACCCCATTCCATCGTTACGATTTCAAAATCTTGCTTGCCGGGGATGGGCTTCAGAACGACAGTAGGGCCAAAATCAAAACCTACTTCCACATCACGATTGAGGAATTTATAATTGGCCACCAGCTTTTCGAGATTCTTTAGCCGGATGTATTCATCGCGTGTAACTTTTTGCCCGTTATAATAACACATGGTTTATTCTTTATCGAGTAAATATCCTTCAATTAATTTTCCCACTCCTTCTGCTTCTTTTTGTCTTCCTTCCGGGATGGATGTCCAGAAAAAGGGTCGTTCCATTCCTTTGGCCCTGGCGACCACGATCGGCTCCCGCTCACTGCTGAAATTTACATGAAATGCAACATAGCCCGGAAGGTTTAGCCGCTCGCAGGAAAGTGTAACACTATGCGAGACAAACTCGAATTTCTGATCGTTCTGTTTGAATAGTTCAGGCATCGCGGTGCAAAATTAGTTCACTGAAACGGGCAACCAGTGGTAATGCCCTGGTGTTGCCGAGTGCAAAATCCAGCGGTGAGAGACTAAAACCAAAAAGGCCGGGCACCAGCCTGCACACATAACCTTCCTCGTCGAGAACCTCAAAATTGACCTCCCGTTCCGTTTCCACGGTTCTAATCTGGAATTCATCAAAAACCACCCTGCTTTGCATGGGCTAATTTACTAAAAATATTGGCATTTTGATTAGAGATGTAGTAAATTCGTAATGCTTGAATTTTTCAATTAAACTTATTAACAAAGGAAAATCGCATGTTTGGAGAGATTTTTAAGATACTTTCTGATGAACCGGAAAAGATAGAAAAGGCCGTATTACGGGCTATTAAGCTTGCTCTTACCATGTTGATCGCTGTACAGATTTATAAATGGGTTTTCGGACCTTTTATCATTTTCCCATTAGACAGCTACGATGACTGGACTGATTTTTTTCTTAGTGGTAAAGTTTTCATTTGTCTCCTGTTTTATTTTATAAGTGACTACTTGATCACACCATTGATTCATCTGTTAGCTTATGGCATCGCCATTCTCCTCACAAGGTTCAATGCCAATCCAACTACGGACGACTTTAGGCTTTTACTAAAAACATTAAGAGTTGTAAATTATCAAGAAGCTAATGAAATCCCACAACCAGGCCGAAACATTGATCTTTTATATAAATTGTCGCAGGCTTTTGCAAACGAAGACGCACGAAATGAAATAGATTCATTGAAAGACACCTACATAGGCAATGTCCTCAATCTGTATTCTCTATTTTGTCTGGTTTATTTTACGCTTTTTAGCTCCGAACTCAGGACACCAGCTTTGAATATTATTATCATAACAGTACTCGTTTTGGTCTTAATAATATATGCGGTGCTGCATGGCATATTGGATTACATGTCAAAGCATCATCAGGAAATTATTACTGGCCTTTCTTTTATTAAAACAAATGCTGTAATAATGTCGATATTGGGTTCCTACGCAATATTCCCTGCGTGGGGTACTAAAGAAAACAGGCTTCACCGGGTGAAATTCTTTATCATTAATAACAAAGAATATGCAATTATCCCAGGTCTTAATGGAAGGAGAATACGCCCAGGAGAAATTGAAAAATTTATAGACAGAAGATCCAAAGAAGGGCGCATATTTCTACTGGTTATCGAAAAGGGTTTGATAGCTAACAGCCAGGAATTACTCTTGAAGTATTTTGATAGTTTATTATTAATTGAATTTAGTGACGAAAAGAATCTGAGAGACCAGCTTAAAAACACATTAGAAAGTTTATTGCCAAGGTAAATTTCCCCATATCACCAGAATTAACTTTGTACATTATGCTTTTCGATCTGTCTAAATCATGGATTGCCATCGATTGCCCAAATTGTGGATATAGTCTCGATATTCAGGTAAGAGATGTCAAGCTTGAAGAAACAGTTATTTGCAATAATTGTAAAACCAACATTCATCTGCAAGATGCAGATGCCAGTGCACACAATTCTGTTAGAGATATTAATAAAGGTATGAGCGACTTAGACGACCTCTTAAAATCATTTTAATTATGTACTACAGCCACAATCTTCGAAGTAATTTACAAGAATGGAGGAACCGATTATATAAATCCACCTACGAAAATATTAATAACAATTATCGCTTTTTTATTTCACGACTTGAAGAAACAGCGATAATTCAGGCAATTCTTCAGAATGCCCTCGACAATAATCCACTAAGTGATGAAGAGCTACAAACTTTTTATGATACATTAACGGACGGCGGCGATATGGGATATCGTGACGAGGCTGATCAAGCTGCTTTTCTTTACCGCTTGCATAAAAAATTCAAGGCAGAGAACAGCGAAGGTAAAGCTCTGGCATTTACATTAGGCAGTGGACGGGAATTCAGCGATCAACTTGATAATTTTCTGGATATCTATGTCCAACCGATTTGTACATACATACACGAGCAATTGGAAGAAAGCAATTCAACGCTTTTTCTCATTGAAAAGTATAAAAGAAGAATTGAGTGGTTTTACAGAACCGATTTAAAAACTAAATATGAGAACGCGGCTTCCAACTACGAAAAGATATTTGAAGATGATCTGCGGCTATTTTTATTCGACCAGGGCATAGATTATCCCTTTTCTACACCATCATCAGCATCAGGCAGAGCAGATATTGTAGGACTAATAGATACAAAAAACCCATTAGTCCTGGAAATAAAAATCTATGACACAACTAAAGGATACCGAAAAAATAGAATATCGGAAGGGTTCGCTCAAACCGTTAAATACGCTAATGATTATAATAAAAATGTTGGCTACCTGGTAGTTTTCAATCTCGATGATATACAAATAGAGATAGAATCTGGCGATGCAGATAACAATTTTCCTAACCGCATTGTTTTTAACAACAAAGTCTTCTACATTGTCATAATCAATCTTTACAATGATGCAACTGCCAGTAAAGCAGGTTCGTTAAAATATGAAATCATCACAAAAGAAGATTTAATAGCGGTGACGTCGCAATAATTGTTGCTCGTTTCCTTTAAAGTAAATGTTGCAATGTCAAATGATGGAAAATATTTAGAAAGGCTAGTACAAATAATTGAGCAATCTATTTTACCAGACTCGATTGTTGAGCATGATGTATGGCTACCCATACTTAACTCTCCTTCAGGGGAGAAAGCACAATGCGATATTGTTATTCGCACTGGAACAGAATCCAGGCAAACGGTAACAATAGTAGAAGTGCAGGATAGGAACAAACCTGTCGAAATAAACGATTTCAGGGGTTGGCTCACTAAAATGACCGCAGTTGGAGCGCAGCATTTATACTGCGTATCAAGAAAAGATTTTCCCAAAAGTGTCAAGGAGCAGGCTACTCTAGGTGGCCATACCGTAAAATTGATTACAATCAGAGATCTCGATTCAGAATCCATACCGATCAATTTTTTCGAACTAACCTCTGTCTTTCATGATATTGATATTCCAGGCGTAAAATTGAAACAAGTAATTATTGATCCGAATGAATGTGCCGCACTTGGACTAAATTTTGATCAGGTGAAAGTAAGAATCGATAATTTAAAATCAAACGATAGACTATTTTCAAACGACCGGATTGAACTAAAAGCCTTGTCTACTTTTTGTATTGAAAATACCCCAACAGACAAAGGCAATTATGGTACAAACCATCTTCGCCTCGGTTTTGACAGGTTCAAACCATTATTTCTTTATTTCAATGGGACATTCGTTAACATTCAGGTAATACTTGAATACTCATGGACTTTTAAAGAAGTTAGAATGATGCCTACTGTTCTTTCGTACGATCAAAATGAACACGGGGCCCTGGCATGGGTACTTGAACTTTTTTATCACGCTCCGAGAGGTCCGCTTTGGTGCAAGATGCCGGTGATAAAAAACAAAGACGGAACCTATGGATTGAGTGGGGTCTTACTAGAAATGCCTCAGGACACTGAGCTATTATTTAAATTAGAAAACATTAAGAAACCATATGTCCCATAGAGGCTATCAGAATTATGAAAGGCGTTTTCTATAAAAGTGAAATGTTTGGAAAATGAATCTTGATAAGAATGCTAAAGACTTGGCCGTATCATATTTCATACAACGTGCTTACATAATCCTCCACCGCAATTACCGCTTCTCGCGGTTCGAAATCGACATCATCGCCACCAAAGACGAAACCCTTCATTTTATCGAAGTGAAATCACTCAGCAATGATGCCGTAACAAATCCTGAAGTGAATGTACCATCAAAGAAATTTTAATCACTGAAAAAAGCCGGCAGTCATTTCCTGTCACAGCAACCAACATACAAGCATGTGCAATTTGACGTGCTTTCTATTATAATGAAAAAAGACAAAGACCCTGAATTTCTTTTGATCGAAGACGTTTTATCTGACCGGCTTTCCGGAACTCCACCGGTGTCATACCCACCGCCTTCTTAAATTCAGTTCCTGCAGTCCTGCATCGGTGTACTGGTCCAAGAAGAAAATATCCGGGCCCTTGCTTGACCGGATTGATCTGCATGTGGAAGTTGATCCGATACTTTCCGATGAGATGTTTGATTGTAAACCGGGTGAAACTTCCGCTGCTATCCGTGAGCGGGTGATCAGGGCTACCGGGATACAAAGTCAACGATACCATAAATATGCTGGTATCTATAACAATTCCCAGATTCCGGACGAGGCCATTGACAGCATCTGTAAACTGGATGAGATCGAGAACCGCTTCTTCTTAAAAAGTATCGACTCCCATCAGCTATCTGTACGTTCCTATGCCAGGATCAAGAAAGTGGCCCGCACGATAGCCGATTTGGATGGCAAGGAAAAAATTGAACTCAGTCATATTGCGGAAGCCATTCATTACCGCTGCCTGGATAAACCTGCCGTCATTGCACATAAGAGTAAGAAGGCTAACCGGAAAATTTGATGGATGGATGAATGGGTATTAATCATATTCCACGAAGCTCGGCTGCTGGCTGCAAAGGCGGACAAGGAGTTCGGCATAAACACAAAGCCAGCAGCACGATGCCAGCATTTATTCCGCATCCTCCTTGCGCTGATGCATCCGGCAGCCGGGGAAGGTTCCATAATTAATTTTTTAAACTATTAAAACATTGAGTTATGGAAAGCGTATTGCAACAAGACTGGAAAAAAGTAGCCGAGGTGGAACTGATCTACAAATCAAAAGTAAAAGCTTCTGAAAGACCGTTGATTGGAACGTCAAAGGATGCGGCGAGTTTATTGATGGAGTTATGGAATGAAGACAAGATTGATTTTGTTGAGCAATTCAAAATTTTATTACTGAACCGGGCTAACCGGGTATTAGGTATTGTGGAGATTTCAAGTGGGGGTGTCACGGGTACGGTAGCTGATCCCAAATTGATTTTTGCCGCTGCCATCAAAGCAAATGCCTGCGGGATCATTATTTCACACAACCATCCGAGTTCGAGTCTCAAACCGAGCAGGGCCGATGAACAACTGACGCAGAAAATAAAACAGGCCGGTCAGTTCCTTGACATTACACTACTCGATCATGTAATTGTAACCAGTGAAGGGTATTATTCATTCGCTGATGAAGGGCTGCTATAAGCCCTTTTTTTTATACCCCACTATAAAACCGGTATGACAACAGCCACTATAAATTGCAACAGCTTCCACCCCGTACTTCCGGCCTGTTTGCTATGCAGCCTCTGGCCAAACAGGGCCGTAACAACGTGGCTACATAAAACTGCATTGTGTAGTTCAATTCGTCCCGGCTGATGATTCTTTTTATTACGGCAGCCATGCAGCCGGGACGAAATCAACTACCAGCTACTGCGAGGCTTCATTTCACTATCTGCTACAATGCAAAAAAAAGTTGAAGCAATTTTTTTAAAACATTGTTTAGCAAGTCAGGGCTAAAATGATTTCAGCTTCTCATTCATTTCTGTAAGTCCTGCCTTTTGTAATAACTGTCCACCGATATCACCTAACTCCTGTAATGTTTCTTTCGAAACGGTATCCAGCACACTGATGGATTTATCTTCACTTTCTTTTCCATTCAGTCCCCGTTCAATCACTTTGTTCAGCAACAATAGATTCTTTCTGGAAATCTTCAGGCTGATTTTCACTTCATCGTTCATGCCGGGGATGCTCAGTACTGTGTCATAGACTTTTGCCACGTCATTTTTTGCAAGCATAATTTCTATTTTTCTGGTTCACGAAATCATTTTCACCGGTCAAAATTAAATCGCTGTTCCGGATTCATCCCCTACCAAATTGACAGGGGATATAAAAGCACGAAAAGGAGTTAATACTTTTACAGCGTGTTTGCATTGTGTGGGGTTGAAAATAGTGTGTATGAATATTGCAGCGGCGAAGAAGATTGACCTGGTGGAGTACCTGGCTTCCAAAGGTTATAAACCGGCCAAAATAAAAAGGGCTGACTACTGGTATTGCTCCCCGCTCCGGGAGGAAAAGACCGCTTCCTTTAAAGTGAACCGGCAGCAAAATGTCTGGTACGATCACGGGCTCGGTAAAGGCGGTAATTTTATTGACTTTGGAATTTTATTTCACCATTGCACGGTAAAAGAGCTGCTGGAAAAACTAAACAGCAATTTTTCTTTTCACCAGCAACGGCTTATTCCTCAGCCGGGATTGCCTGAAGAATCCCTGATAAAAATCAATGCCGAAAAAAATCTCAGCTCCCTTTCTTTACTCAGGTATGTAAGACAGCGAAGGATAGCGGAGAGTATTGCCAGGAAATATTGCCGTGAAGTTATCTTTTCACTGCATGATAAAAAATATACTGCGATAGGATTTAAGAACGATGAAGGGGGCTATGAACTGCGCAATCAATGGTTCAAAGGGAGCAGTTCACCGAAGGCTATTACGAGTATTGAAAACCATTCAAAAGAGCTTGAAGTTTTTGAAGGCTTTTTTAATTTTTTATCCCACCAGACTATCCACCAGCATCAAACAGTTTCACCAACGAATATTATAGTGTTGAACTCCACTTCTTTTTTTGAAAGGAGCAGGGCGGTGATGGAGGCGCACGAAACGATCCGGTTATTTCTTGACCGGGATAAGACCGGGCAAAAATGCACGGCGGAGGCTTTAGGCTGGAGCAACAAATACAAAGATGAAAGCAATTTATATAAGGGCTACAATGATTTGAATGAATGGCAGCAACAAATAGGCAAATCGATAAAGAAGACATTAAAGCCGACATAACAAGGAGGCTTAATGCTCATCTTACAGCATGGTAAAATGTACGTTTGTCGGACAAACGAAATTTTACCCTTTCACTCCGGAGTCGTTTCGGGGAATTGAAAAAGATAATGTGAGGATATGAAACGTGAAAAAATAAACCTATCAAGGAAAGTAACCGTTCGTTTCAAACCGGACGAATACAATAAAGTGAATATTTCCTTTAAAGCCACTACCAAGAAAAAGCTAAGCGAATACATCCGTTATGTGTTGCTGGAAAAACCGGTTACAGTTTATACAAGAGATCAATCTGTTGATCAATTAATGTCTGAATTAGTGTTGTTGCGAAATGAATTATCTGCCATCGGCAGCAACTTTAATCAGCTCGTAAAAAGATTGCACACAGCAAGCCATTTCCAGGAAATAAAAGCACTCGCTTTACAGGCCGAAAACGATAAAGAAAAATTCTTGAATAAGGCAAATGAAATCAATTTAAAAATTGGTGAAATGTCGGGCAAATGGTTGCAAGAATAAATACAGGAAAAAGTATCAGCAAAGCACTTAATTATAACGAGAAAAAAGTGCAGCAAGGCCAGGCAGAAATTTTGTCAGCAAATAACTTTTTAAAAGATGCTGTCAAGATGAATTTTTATGAAAAGCTGACAACTTTTGAAAAACTTACTTCCCTTAATGAAAGAACAACTACGAATACATTGCATGTGTCGCTGAATTTCGATCCTTCGGAGAATCTTGACAACGAAAAGATGATTGCAATAGCCACTAGTTATATGAATCGAATTGGTTTTGGCGACCAACCCTGTTTGGTCTACCGCCATTTTGATACGGGACATCCACATATACATATCGTCAGTACCAATATCCAACGGGATGGGAATCGTATCTCTATGCACAACATGGGGCGTAACCAATCTGAGGTTGCGAGAAAGGAAATCGAAATAGAGTTTGGACTGGTGAAAGCCGAAAGTAAACAATTGACAGATGCATTGAAGCTATCGCCAGTCAATGCACAAAAAATCAATCAGGGGAAGCGTTCGACTAAAGCAGCTATTTCAAATATTCTTGGCATTGTCATACCGCAATACAAATACAGTTCGCTGCCTGAATTGAATGCAGTGCTTAAACTATACAATGTTACAGCCGACAGGTGTGGCGAAGATTCGCATACTTATAAACACAATGGCTTATTGTTCCGGGTGCTGGATGAAAAGGGAAATAAAATTGGAACGCCTATTAAAGCAAGCCTGTTTTATATGAAGCCCACCCTTAAAAATCTGGAGCAACGTTTTGATGACAATGAGCTGCTGAAACAACCATTGGCCAAACGGTTGCGGACAGTAATTGATTTTGTCTTGTTGAAAAAATCAGGTTTGAGCCTTGAGCAGCTGATAAATGAATTGAATAAGGAAAAGATAAGCGTGGTACTCCGGCAAAATAAAGAAGGTACGATCTATGGAATTACCTATGTGGATCACAAGACCAAATGCGTGTTCAATGGAAGTGATCTCGGCAAATCATACAGTGCGAAGATGATGCTTGAAAGGGTAAGTGCGAATAGTCCGGTGGTCGCTCCCTCATTGGCGGATGAAAAGAAAAAGTCGCTGTCATCCGAAAATTCATCCGGGGATGCGACTATTCTTTCTCCGCAGCCTTCCTACGCTGATAGTGGGGCAACAGCAATACTGGAGGTGGTAACAGGAACGGCAAGCGGGCCAGATTATATTCCCTTTCAGCTACGAAAAAAGAAACGAAAAAAAAGACAGCAGTTAAAACGATAAACACATGAGTACCGGTGAAAACGAACAAGGGCTAAGAAAGATAACGGACATGACAAGGCTGATGAGTATAGTATTACTCGGCTTACATTTTTATTACTATTGTTACCAGGCTTTTGAAGGTTGGGAACTTACAGCTGATTTATCCGACCGGCTGTTAACCAATATTCAAAACACTGGTTTATTCAGCTCGTTCAATACTGCAAAATTGATAGCATTGGCCTTATTGATTATATCACTATTAGGAGCAAAAGGTAAAAAAGATGAACACATCAATCATCGGATTGCTTTTGCCTACATCATTACAGGATTGCTCATATATTTCTTGAGCTATTTCAGCTTGCATTTTCCGGCAGCACCTGAAACCCGTGCAATTACTTATATGCTTATAACAGCAACAGGTTATATACTCGTATTAACCGGCGGTAATCTAATATCAAGAGTCATCCGGCAAAAACTCAATAACAAGGACATATTCAATAAAGAAAATGAAACCTTCCCGCAGGAAGAACGATTGCTGCAAAATGAGTATTCTATTAACCTGCCTGCACAATATCAATTGAAAGGAAAAATTCGTAATAGTTGGATCAATATTATCAATCCCTTTCGTTCCCTGTTAGTGCTGGGTTCACCCGGTGCTGGTAAATCCTATTTTGTGATCCGTCATGTGATCACACAGCATATCAAAAAAGGGTTCTCGATGTTTGTGTATGACTTTAAGTTTGATGATTTGTCAGTCATTACCTACAACCATTATTTAAAATGCCGTCACCACTACCCTGTTCCTCCCTCCTTTTATGTGATCAATTTTGAAGACCTGTCCAGAACCCATCGCTGCAATCCCCTGGATAAAGAAAACATGCTGGATATTACGGACGCTTCAGAATCGGCCCGCACCATTTTAATGGGATTGAACCGGGAATGGATCAAACGCCAGGGCGATTTTTTTGTGGAGTCGCCAATTAATTTTTTGACTGCCATTATCTGGTTTCTTCGCCGCTATAATGATGGGGAGTTTTGTACCCTTCCACATGTGATTGAATTGATGCAGGTTGACTATGATAAGTTATTTACAATCCTGAAAACCGAAAAAGAAATCGAAGCATTGATCAATCCATTTGTATCGGCGTACATGAATGATGTGATGGAACAACTCGAAGGACAAATAGCAGCAGCTAAAGTGGCGATGGCCCGCTTGTCATCACCGCAGCTTTATTATGTGTTATCGGGTAATGATTTTACACTGGATATTAATAACCCGGATGAACCGAAAATTGTTTGCATGGGAAATAATCCGCAGAAGATCCAGGTTTATGGTGCAGTGCTATCGTTGTATATATCCCGGCTAATAAAAATGGTGAATAAAAAAGGGAAGATGAAAAGCAGTCTGGTCTTCGATGAATTCCCAACTGTTTATCTCAACAACATGGATAGCCTGATTGCAACAGCAAGAAGTAATAAAGTAGCCACTACGTTAGGCGTGCAGGACTTCAGCCAGTTAAAAAAAGATTATGGCAAAGACCAGGCAGATGTTATCATGAATATCACTGGTAATATTATTTCGGGGCAAGTCACTGGTGAAACGGCCAAACAATTATCGGAACGGGTCGGAAAAATTATGCAGGACCGAACAAGTTTATCTATCAACCGGAATGATACTTCCATCAGTAAATCAAAACAGCTTGATTCAGCGGTTCCCCCATCCAAAATATCAACATTAAGTTCAGGAGAATTTGTAGGCATGGTAGCAGATGACCCGGATAATAAAATTGATTTGAAAATATTTCATAGTTCTATCATAAACAATCATGAGGCTCTTAAAAAAGAGCAACAGAGTTATAAACCAGTACCGGTTGTCCGACAAGTGACTCCTTCCATTGTTCAGGTAAATTATGAACAGATCAAACAGGAGGTGGAGGATTTGGTAAACGCAGAGATGGAGCGGATATTAAATGATCCTGGGATGGAAGGAACAGTTCTAAAAAAGAGCTAATTATTGCTAAATCACTGGCAACCAGTATTCTCCAAAGTCCGCCTGTTGATTAGTGGTGTTCAATAATGTCGGCTCAAGTGGTTATCTTTCAAATTATTAGATTAAAATTGCGAGAAAATCTAATAACAATAGACTACTTTTACTAAAATACTTAGTATTGAATGCTTCGTTAAAATATGGTTTAGAACAACTTGAAATGATTGACAGCAATGGTCTATCAACAGGTTTAGTTGAAGTAAAAAAGCTCGATAGTCTCGATTTGACAAAGCTCTCTGTTGATGAAATTATTGCTATTGAAAACGCACTGACATATGGCGTTCAGTATGTCTATTTTCGTAGATTTAAAGACCGTGCCTCTATTCCACAAGTTTATATATACGATTACACCTCTGCTCCAATCAATAGTGACGATCTAATTACACTCCATCAGCGGTTATATAGTTCGGGACATGTCCCAATGTTTTTTGTTTTTACAAACCAGGATGTCAGGATTTTTAATTGTTACGAAAAACCTGCAAAAGGAAATCGTTTAATTTATAAACCCCTTACAATTCTTAGGCTGGCCAGTCAGGTTTCTAACCTATTTAATGAGCAAGATTCTAAACTTGCAGAAGCATTTAGAGCTTTTTCAGGCCGTTCTTTTGATAACGGATCTTTTTGGGAAAGCTCTCCATTTAGCAAAGATTTTCAGTTTGCTAATAGTGCTTATGAAAAACTATTAACCGAGCTGAAACAATCCTTAAATGATATTATTGAAAAAAAGATATTGCCTGCTGCAATTGCTAGGAAAATCATGGTTATATCTATTCTTATCAAATATCTAGAAGAAAGAACTGATGAACATCAAAATTCAGTATTCCCTAAAGCAGGTCAAGAAAGAACTTCCGTAATAAACGGTAAACGAAAAAAAGTAAAATTCGACAAAGACTTCTTTGACCAGTTTGCAAAAGGAGCCGAGTGTTTTACTGATGTATTAAAAAAGAGGGGAGCAGGTTTAAAATTATTAAAATATTTAGCTACTCACTTTAATGGAGGTATTTTTAAGCTAAGCGAAAAAGAAAAAGCTTCCCTTGAAAAAACTGATTTAACTCGCTTTGGACTTTTTTTAGAAGGAAATTTAGAGGGGGTTCAATATGTTTTTTGGCGACTTTATTCATTCAATGATCTCCCAGTTGAACTAATTAGCAATATCTACGAAGAATTTTTGGAAAAAAGTCCGGGAGTTGTTTATACTCCGCCTTACCTGGTAAATTTCTTGTTAGATGAAACAATGCCCCTTAAAGAAGATAGAATTGATTATAAAGTATTAGATCCCGCATGCGGTTCGGGAGTTTTTCTTGTAGGGGCATATAGAAGACTTATTTATAGATGGCGAAAAATTAATGGGTGGAAACGACCAAAACTTACTCTTTTAAAAAAGATTCTTAAGGAAAATATTTATGGCGCTGATAAAGATGCTGAAGCGGTAAACCTTACAGTTTTCAGTTTAAGTCTTGCGTTATGTGATGAATTGACACCTCTGGAGATTTGGGAAAATCTTCAATTTGATGATTTGACAGAAGAAAATATTTTTGCCCAAGATTTTTTTGAATTAATTCTTAATCATAAATTCTCAAAAGGGTATTTTGACCTTGTTATTGGCAACCCTCCCTTCGAAGCTAAATTAACTCCTTCTGCAATTATCATTGAATCCCAAAAGCAAAAGGAAAGAGCAAATTCAATTGTACGAAAAAATAATACAGGAAACGCAATTAAGCTACCTGACAATCAAATATCTCTTTTGTTTCTTGAGCAGTCGATAGCTTTATGCAAACCCGGGCAGCTTGTTTGTTTAATACAACCTTCTGGTCCGTTTCTTTATAACAACACCTCTTTTCAATTCAGAAAATATTTGATGGAAAGGTTCAATATTCCACAAATTATAGATTTCACTCACATAAGCAGGGTATTGTTTGGGAAAAATGGGGATGTTGCCACAGCCGCAATATTTATTAGAAATGAAAAAGCAACTAGCAAAGGTTTGTTACACTTAACTATTAGAAGAAGCAAACCCAATAAAGAGAAAATTTATTTTGAGCTCGATAGTTATGACTTTCATTATGTTCCTAAGAAACTTGCAATTGACGATCCTTTAATTTGGAAATCAAATCTGCTTACAGGTAGCAGAAGTCATCAAATAATATCAAGATTATCTAGTTTAAAAACTATTGGTAAGTTTCTCAAAGAGCAAAAAGACAATGGGTGGGTTGTAAGCGAAGGATTTACTGCAGCTACAAAAAAAGATCTTGCAACATTGAAAAAATTAAATGACCGTAAAAAACTCTCTGCTGAAAATAAAACTGAATACATTACTTTTCTGAAAAAATTATCAGCACCACATATAACAGGAAACCGGTTTTTGCCTACTAATGCGTTTCTTGAAAAGGGCATTACAAATTCCAAGATTGTTCCAACATTAGATTTAAAATATTTCCACAGCAAAGGTGATCCTAAAATTTATGAACCTCCACATCTATTAATCAAAGAAATCGCCGGAGATAATGTAATTCCTATAGAATTTCGTAATGATTACCTGTCATTCAGAAATGAGATAATCGGCATTCATGCTCCGAAAAAACGAATATCTGATCTCAAGAACTTTTTTCAGCAGTTTCAAGAGCATCAACAACTATTTCTTTTCTATTTGGCTGGCGCAAGCGGTAGATACATGGTTAATAAAGCAACAGCTTTATTAAAGGATGATATTATGAATCTACCTTATCCTGGGCAAGATGAAATAAACTCATTGGAACTTGATGACAATGAAAAAATCGTGGTAGAAGATGTTTTAAATCATCTAATAGAATTTAGAAGAAACGGGGAAAAATCTACAATTGCAATGCAAGATGCAAATAGCGCAGACTTAGAGGCGTTTGCATCTACTTTTTGTAATGTTTTAAACACTGTGTATTCAACTTTAAAAACACATACGCCTTTCGAAACAAGTTCTTATATATGCTTTCCTTTTTATTTTAAAGACAAACCAGAAATAAAATTTGAGAACACTGAAACTGCTGAAGAGCAAATTGATAAACTTGTGAAAAAGGTGGCCGGCGTAAGCTTACGGCTAACTCGTGTAGTGAGACTTTATGAAGGAAATGTAATATATATTATTAAGCCTAAAAAACTCAGATACTGGCTTCGTTCAGTTGCTTTACGAGATGCTGATGAAACTTTTTCTGATCTAAGAAAACAAGGATTTTAATGCTTTCAGATTCACTAATACATAAAAGTAGTGGTTTAATATCCTCAGGTATTGAGCATGAGGAATCGTTGAAAGCAGTGATCCTATTCTTAAGAAATCACTGCAAAATATTTGCAACATTGAATAAGGGAGCGACAGATTTGAACGAAAAGGGATTAAGTCAAAAGCTTTGCATTCTTTTAAATAGAAAAGCAAAGAGCTATCCTTTTTTCTTTCATCCCGAATTTATGGAAGATGTGAAAAGCGGTGTTAGCCCTCAAATAGATATTGGTACTATTTCACAAGATGAAAAGATTGAGATTTCTGACCGAGAATATAATGAAGAAGACAGTTTCTTTTCTTTGGAGGCAAAAAGACTTCCTACTCCCGGTACAAACAGAGAAAAAGAATATGTAACCGGCCATAACACCGTTTGTGGTGCAATGGAAAGGTTTAAGAAAGGAGTACATGGCTCACGTTTAAAATATGCAGCTATTATCGGATATGTTCAAGCCAAAACTTTTGAACATTGGTTTCTGGAAATCAATACCTGGATAGCGGAATTAGCATCTAATAAAGATCAACCTCTTTGGACAACTAATGATTCAATTAAAAAAATACCTAATGGTAATGATGACTTTTTAATTGAGTTATCTTCCGAAAACTCAAGGCATCTTGATGGAATTGAAAAAGATAGAATAAGAATTTTTCACTTTTGGATAAACTTGGAAGAAAAAGAATAAAAAAACATCGTTTCAAAGTTTATAGTTTTATCCTATTGGCCGCTTCTTGCTTTTTATGGTCGATCACTTTTGCATACACTTCGGTTGTCTTCATGTGCTTATGACCTAATAACTTAGACACAGTATAAATATCAGTGCCCAATGTGATTTGCAAGGTGGCATAGGTATGACGGGCACAATGAAAAGTTATGTGTTTAATAATACCGGCCTTCGATATCCACTCTCTCAGTTTCTGATTATGCCAGGCACTATATTGCAAACCATCAAACACTTTATCTGCAGGTGATTTTCTTTCGCCTAATAGTTGAAATGCTTGTTCGGAAATAGGAAGTGTTTCAGCACCTTTAGTTTTCTTCTGCCGGAAGCGAATATAATAGCCTGATATATCTGACTGCTGGACTTCAGACCAAACCAATTTTTCTATATCTGACCAGCGAAGACCCGTGAGGGTTGAAAAGAGAAAAGCTGTTTTTAACAGTGGAAGTTCGCATTCTTCTTTTGCAACAGCCTGCAACTCTTCAAGCGTTAAGAATTCTCTATTAGGATCATCAGGTTTTATTCCTTGTACCTGATCAGCTGGATTGTTTTGGAGAATGCCATCTTTGACCGCCTCTTTTAAAGCAGCCAACACTTTGCTGAAATAAGATGACTGGGAATTTTGAGAAAGTCCTTTTTTACTCCTGTTTTTAACCTCGTTTTGCAAATAATCCTTGAAGCCCTCCAGCCATTGCTTGTCAATTTCCTTAAATGTTATGCCACGGGGCGCAAATTTTTTTAAGTGCTTTAGGGCACTATCCCAGTTTCCCCAATTGCCAAGGCTATTTTTTCGCTTCCTTGTTTGTTGTTCAAAATAAATTAAAAAGCTTCCTTTAACTTTTTCAGTATCTCTAAAACCAAATTCATCATTCTTAATTTCTATAAGCCGTTTTGCACGGATCGCTTCTGCCATTGCCAGATTTTTCCTATTGTCGTCCTTTTGCTGCTTAGTCAGTTTACCGGATTCGGATTCCGGAGTAAGGTATAAATTCAAATACTCATACTCTCTTTTACCGCTATTATAATAATCCAGGTAAAGACTTATTTTATTTCCTTTCACTCTTTGTCTTAATGTTACATTCATAATTAAGTCAGTTTGAAAAGTTCATTAATTGCTGTTCGAGGTATCCGGGTATTACGACCGACTTTACCGGCTTTTATTTGACCATTATCGATAAGTCGATAAATAGTCCAGCGGCTTGCATTAATTAACTGGCAGACTTCTCCGATGGTGAGAAATTCCTTTTGAGATAGAGCCGGGTCGTAAATCGCCTTTTCTATTTCAGATTCAATAGCGACTTCCATCTTTTCACACCTCTTTCTTTTCTTGTAAGCTTTCTTAGCACAGTTATCGGAGCAGAACTGGGTAACAGTAGTCTTTGCAGTGAATCGTTCACCGCAAAACTGACAAGTCTTTTGAAGTCTGATATGACTGCTCATTGTTGCCTGTTGTAGCTGGTTGTTGCAGAATGTAGCTTGATGTAGCTGTATGTAGCATCATCTCGCTTTGTTGCCCGAACTTGTTGCCCGTCTCATATGGGCAACAACTGGGCAACAAATATATGCAAATAAGGAGGGTTGGGCAACAAAAAAGAGGAAGAATAATTTGTTAAAACAAAGAAAAACAATCAGTTAACAAACAAAAGAAAACAAGTTACTTTCCGATACAGAATTTTGAAAAAATGTAATCTAACTGATCATCATTAGTTATTTCACCGGTTATTTCACCGAGATAATGCAAGCATCGACGGATATCCAATGCAAGTAAATCGCCAGATAGATTATCATTTAATCCATTTTTTATATCCATTAAAGATTTTTCCACTTCTTTTAATGCATGGTAATGACGGGCATTTGTAACTATTGTGCTTTCCGTATTTATCTGGCCTTGTAATACGGTATCTACCATTCGTTCTTTCAACACTTCTGTATGCAGATTTTTCTTTGCAGATATAAATACAGTGTTATAATTGGCAAATTTCTCCCGTGATTTTTCTTCGCCAACTTCATCAATTTTATTAGCAACCAGAAGGTATTGAAGCTGCTTATTGTCAAGTTCAGATTTGAGGCTTTCTATAGCTGACTTAGGTTCCGCCGCATCAAAAAGATATAAAACAAGATCTGCCTGGTTCATCTTTTCAAAACTTCTTTCTATACCTGCACTTTCAATACTATCAGTGGAATGCTGACGGATACCTGCTGTATCAATTAAACGGAAAAGTATTCCATCTATATTAATTATTTCTTCAATTGTATCTCTTGTGGTGCCGGCAATATCGCTAACGATAGCTCTATTCTCATTCAACAAACTATTTAGTAAAGTAGATTTTCCCGCATTGGGTTTTCCAATAATGGCTACACTTACTCCATTCTTAATCACATTCCCCAATTGAAAAGAGTCTGTCAATTGCTTTGTAGATTTGGTGAGTTCATCAATCAATTCATAAAACTTTTTTCTATCTGCAAACTCCACATCCTCTTGCGAGAAATCTAACTCTAATTCTATTAATGCAGAAAACGTAATTAGTCGGTCCCGTAAGACTTTTAGATTA